>Ga0114962_10004998_pt1 | contig 10445 bp, 12 predicted proteins | sample C_130820_MF_Meta_FD_87017 | JGI IMG/M metagenome (GOLD analysis project Ga0114962, IMG submission 87017) | Freshwater microbial communities from Lake Croche, Canada to study carbon cycling - C_130820_MF_MetaG | ecosystem: Environmental > Aquatic > Freshwater > Lake | place: Lake Croche, Canada...
ACCCGCTCCTGGGAAGGAGTCGGATAGACTGTGTGCAGCACAGCCCGTAGGGCGAGCCTCGCGGGAGCGAGTGAGTCAATACCCGCAGCGGTCTCGCCCGAGCGAGCAACGCCACAAAAAATCGACAAATGGTTTCAGCCCTGCGGGTTGAGGAGATAACCGGCCGTGAGCTGTGTTAGCTTTGCGATCGCAGCCCACTGCGAAGATGCGCCCCATATCATCTATTGGGACGGCTGCCCCCAGCGGCCCATTGCTTTGCCCGGTCGTTGCTTCGCATCTGCTACGGCTTCCTGCAACGGCCTCTATGCGATTTAATCAGCGATTCCCTAGGTGATTGGGAAGTGGCCGCATCACCCTTCACTTGATTTCCTTATAATGAAGCGCTGCTTAAAAAGCATGGAGTCCGTTGCGGGAAACCGTGGCGGGATAATGCTCCTTCAGACGCTCTGCAAACTGACTATAGATCCTTGAGTCGTCCTCTTCCGAGTTAATCGCGAGAGCAAGAATCTCTTGATCGTTGAGTTCGTGGAAGGATCTGGGCATGATTTTATGAAGTGCTTAAAAATAGCAAAAGAGAAAGAAGGATCGCGAATCAATCCTTTAAATTAGAATCATTCTAAGATCTTCGGGCATATGCCCCTCGTAAAGCGCGCGGCCAATAATTGCCCCGTGAATCCCGGGAATCTTGGAGAGTTGACGAAGATCCTCAGGTCCGGAGACTCCTCCACTGGCAATCAGGTCACAGGGAACGGCGGCAGCCATCTCATGCATAGCGGCAAGGTTTGGCCCCTGCAGCATGCCATCGGTGGCAATATCAGTGTAAATGATTGTCCGGATACCGACATTCAGAGCTTCGCGAGCCAAATCAAGCGCACTGAGTCCCATCGTCTCGACCCATCCCTTGACGGCAACCTTCCCATCCTTGGCATCAATGCCCACGGCAAGTCGAGCAGGTCCAAAGGCAACCGCTGCTTCAGCTAGGAAACCAGGCTCCGCTGCCTTGGTGCCAATGATGACCCGGCGGACACCAGTATCCAGCCCCGCCTCAATCGAACCGGCATCACGCATCCCACCACCGAGTTCGCAGGGAACGGAGACAGCCTTGGTGATCTCACGGATGACGTCCAGGTTCCGACTTTTCCCCTCAAAGGCAGCATCCAGATCGACAAGATGGATCCAATCCGCACCGGCAGCCTCCCACTTCAGTGCCATGGCGACAGGATCGTCACTGTAGACGGTTTTTTTTGCGGCGAGGCCGCGTTCCAGGCGGACAACCTGACCACCCATGATGTCAATTGCGGGATAAAGGAGCATTTTGGCTAAAGGTAAAAGGCAGAATGAAAAATAGAGAAGTAATGAGATCGTTTATTCTACTCCAACGAAGAAATGAAGTTACGAAGCATCTCGAGACCGAGAGCCTGGCTCTTCTCGGGATGGAACTGTACGGCGCTCAGGTTGCCCCTGGTGACACTCGCAGCGAATTCCACACCATAGTCGCAGATCGAGGTGATGACCGTATCATCCTCGGGAACCGGGTAGTAGGAATGGACAAAATAGAAATCGGGATTCTCTGCAAGACCTGTCATCAGGCAATCGGAGGACTTGCGGATGTGCAGCTGATTCCATCCCATGTGTGGGATCTTTATTCCCGATGACTTGGGAAAACGGACAACCTTTCCACGCAGAGCCCCGAACCCCTCGACTCCGGGCGATTCCTCGCTCGAGTCAAAGAGAAGCTGGTAGCCCAGGCAGATGCCGAGGTATGGCTTATCCTCACCGATCCAATCTTTGATGACTTCCCAGAGACCAGCCTCTCGGAGCTGGCGTGCACAATCCCCGAAGGATCCAACGCCGGGTACTACAAGGCCGGCACATCCTGCAGTGTCAGCCTTGCTCAACACATGAATGCAATACGCTCCGGCATGCTCGATGGCTTGCTGGACACTGCGGAGATTGCCGCTGCCATAGTCGACGAGACCCAGCAAGGGTTGCTTACTCACAGCACACCCTTGGTGCTGGGTATTCCCTTCACCCGATTATCACGGGAGACAGCGACATCAAGGGCGCGTCCCAGTGCCTTGAAGATCGCCTCGGCCATGTGATGGGCATCCCGGCCGGCCAGGATGGAGACATGGAGCGTCAGGCCGGCCTGCACGCTGAACGCGCGAAGGAACTCCTCGACGAGCTGAAAGGGAAAGAGCCCAATCGCCTCCACCCCGAGGGGAGCATCATAGGATAGGTAGGGACGACCGCTGCAATCCACCACAACACGGGCCAGAGCTTCATCCATCGGGACATAAGCACTCCCGTAACGTCGGATTCCCGACTTATCACCGAGCGCCTTCATAAAAGCAGCGCCTAACGCCAGTCCCACATCCTCGACGGTGTGATGATAGTCGACCTCGATATCCCCCTTCGCCTCAACATCCAGATCGAGGAGACCGTGACGAGAAAAGAGCGTCAGCATGTGGTCGAAAAACGGAATGCCCGTGCGGATGGAGGATTTGCCTTCACCATCGAGCGTGATGCGTAGGATGATTTCTGTTTCGCTGGTTTTGCGATCGAGGGATGCAGAGCGGGCGGTGTCGGTCATGGCTTAACAGGAGCTACGGATGTCGGTGAGGGCGTCGGTTTTTTGGGAGCCGCCGCATCTGCCGCAGCTGCAACACTTTGAGATTTGGTAAGATCCTCCAACTGAAGCTTCAGCCGGGCGTTCTCGATATTAGCCGGCCATAGGGTTTGAGATTGCGTTAACTGATCCTGCGCTTCCCTTAGCTTCCCCTCGGAGGCTAGTCTAGCGCATTCATTTGCAGCGGCTATCCCCTCAGTCATCGGGATTTTCTGAAGGGTGGTAAGGCGGGTTTTTTCCGCCGTGATCAGCGTCTGGAGGGCATTCATGGAGTCCTTACTGTTCTGGAAGATCGGGAAGAACTTGGACCCATCGGCAGCTGCAATCGCCATGGAGTTGCCCGCGGCAACCTTCTCGTTCTGTAGAGCATTATTGATCTCCTTTGCCTGGTCCGCAGGGGTCAGCGCAATGGCTTGCTGACGACGCTTGTCGACAATTTCTAAGTTGATCTTCGCAAGGGAGAGTTTCTCCTGAAATTGATCGAGCTGGCTCTGGGCCAGCGTGATGGCGTCGGGCATGATCTCAGAACCGGGAAATTCCTTTTCTAGCAGTTCGAAGGACTGAAGAGACCCCGTGCAATCGTTGGCCTTGGCCAACTCGATCATCGCGGCGTATTTGATCTTCGCACCCGATTGATAAGGATTAGCTTCTATCTGTTCAGCGGTGATCCATACCCCATTGATCCGGCGATCTCCACGGCGGACACGCGTTCGATCTGCATCGAGGGAACGGAGGTTCTCACGGAGACCGGAAAGATGCTTCGAATAGGGATAACGATGTAGAAATTCAGGAATCTTCTTATCGATGAGCTGGTCATAGAACGTTGCGTCCAGAACAGTATTGGGCAATGCTAGTTGGCTACCGATTGCTTGGAAGGCCTTCTCGTCAGCTGGAGTCGAGACAATGTGAGCGATTCTCTCACGGGAGAAGGTCTTCTGATCCTTGATGGTAGGCGTGACATTAAACTCGATCAGAACGGCATCTGATGTCTCGCTCAGGATCTCTCCTTTGATTTCCTTTCCATCTTTGAGGGTGAGGACATCGGCTTCCAAGGACTCCGCCATAGTGAAAACACCAAGCAAGAGGCAAAAAAGTACTGAAACACTGTGATTCATAGAGGAATTGTAGGATAACTGCTTTTTCTCAGGAGACCATCTCCAGTTTCAACTTTTTGACCATTGTCACAAGGAAACGTTCCTGAGCTTGGACACGCCTGTCCAGCGAGTCCTCGGAGGGAGTTTCAAGGGTGAAGGTCCTTGCCGCATGCTGAAAATGCAGCAGAAACGCCTCAGGATGCCCCTTCATCAGATCCGGGGTGATGCGGCGGCGGATCAACCCTTTTCTGGCGGGGTGCCCATCGATCTTGCGTCGGGGATCAAGGGCAATCACAGAGGCGAGTTCGCCACAGAGTGATTCTCCCCAGTGAGGACGCTTTGCGGCCACCTCATAAAGATACACCCCTCTCGCATCGTAGTCCTCGTGGAGCGTGGCCGCCGCATCAAAGCGTCTCCCCTTCATCAAGGCACGCTGCGCAACGATCTGCGGCACCTTTTTTGAATCATAGAATCGGTTGAGATCGCGTTTCTCGGCATCGAAACGGATATTTCTCTCCAGTCCCCACGGATTCAGGCATGGGAAGATCATCCAATCCCAAGCTTTAAGCTTCTCCAGCGATGCCTCTGCCCAGCGGATCAAGCCTTCCACTGCGGCCGGTTCATCGCCATGAATACCTGCCGCCAGATAGACTGAGGGCATCTTAGGGTCATGATCTTCCGCGCGCACAACGATGAGGGGATAGCCCTCTGCCTCTCCATAAACCGAAAGATCGAGTGTGGGAATCAGGTTCACGAGCCGCAGCCACCGCTCCATGAGCAAGCGGTAATCCCTGACCTGATCCGCTAAAGGAGCTGAACGCGGAACCGATTGAGCGATCGCTTTCTTCAATCGAATTAATCGATAAAGCGCTTCTCGATTCCAGCATAGGCATCAATCCGGCGATCTCGAAGAAACGGCCAATGGGTGCGCTGAGTATCCATAAACTGGCGGTCGAGATCGACGACAAGAACCATCTCCTTATCAGCTGGAGCCTCGGCGATGATCTGGCCGTTAGGCGCGGCGACAAAGGTCCCCCCCCAGAACTCCAACCCCTCCCCTCCTGCAGAAGCCACGGGATTCTCGTGACCGATGCGGTTGACTCCGCAGACATAGCAGCCGTTGGCCAATGCATGGGCGCGCTGAGCGAGTTGCCAGGCTTCTTTCTGATTCTCCCCGTACTGCTCCTTCTCCGAGGGATGCCAGCCTATCGCTGTCGGATAGAAGAGCACTTCGGATCCCTGCAAGGCCGTGAGGCGTGCCGCTTCTGGATACCACTGGTCCCAGCAGATAAGAACACCCAGATCACCAGCGCTGGTCTTCCAGTTGCAGAACCCGAGATCGCCCGGCGCGAAGTAGAACTTCTCATAAAACAGCGGGTCATCGGGAATATGCATCTTACGGTACTTCCCGAGATACTTGCCGTCAGCCTCGATGATGGCCGCCGTGTTATGATAGAGGCCTGGCGCCCGACGCTCGAAGAGGGAGGCGATGATCACTACACCAAACTCCTTGGCCACATTGCCCAGCGACTTCGTGGTCGGTCCCGGGATCACTTCGGCCAGCTTGAAATAATCGTGATCCTCACTCTGGCAGAAGTACTCGCTTAGGAAGAGCTCGGGCAAGCAGACAACCTTGGCTCCTTTCTTGGCAGCATCCCGGATCAGGCGGACCGCGGTCTTGAGATTCTCCGAAGGAGAGCTCACACAGCGCATCTGGACCAAGCCCACGGTGATCGAGCCTTGTGCTGAGGGATTGGAGCGGGAAGTTTTACGCGAAGCTATGGCAGCTTTTGAAGATTTGAGTGTTTTGGCTTTCTTTGGCACCCCTCTCTGCTACCCAATAGAAGTTCAATGAAAAAGACACTTTTCGCCCTTTCCACCACTCTCTGCATGGCACCCGGTATCGCCGGAGCCGCCAATCCCGCAGAACCCATCCAGGACATCCGCATTGTTCTCCACACTTCCAAGGGAGATATCCATGCGACCATGTATGCCAGCAAGGCCCCGATCACGGTTGCAAACTACCTGAATCTCGCCCGCCGCGGGTTCTATGATGGCATCACCTTCCACCGGGTCATTCCTGATTTCATGATTCAGGGTGGAGATCCGACCGGCACCGGCATGGGCGGTCCCGGCTATAAATTCGCCGATGAGTTCGCTCCCGGCCTCAAGCACAACCGCGGAGGCCTCTTCTCAATGGCTAATTCAGGCCCAGGCACAAATGGCAGCCAGTTCTTCATCACCCATGTCCCGACCCCGTGGCTCGATGGGAAGCATGCTATCTTCGGCGCTGTCGATGGCCCGAAGGACCAGGAAGTCGTGAACGCTATCAAGCAGGGTGACAAGATCACCGGCATTGAGATCATCGATTCACCGGAGTCACTATTCGCCGCTCAATCCGCACAAATCGCCGCTTGGAACAAGGCTCTTTCCAGGTAAGCTTATCAGGCTGAAGGCTGAGTTTTTTTAGACTCTTAGGAATTCAGGAGAGGCGTTGGATCGTTGAAAAACTAGGCCAACGCCTTTTTTATTGAGTGGGATTATCCCTTTTATCCCCGTGAATGATGTCAGTCAGAGCAAACCAACATCCCATCCCTAAAACACTGCCGGCTCCCCTTCCCTAAGAATCCTGATCTTTTCCTCGATCCCCAGTGCGCGAGCATGACCAAGCAAGCGATCGGGCGGCTCCTCCATCGGTTCGAATCCAAGCCGGAAGGTGCCGTAGTGCATCGGGATCATGGTATCCGCACCGAGGTCAGTAAAAGCTCTCAGGGCCTCCTCGGGATTCATATGGACATCACGCCCTGTCGGGGCGTCGTAGGCTCCGATCGGGAGCAGTGCAATGTCGATCTTGGAGCGTTTCCCAATCTCCGAGAATCCCTCGAACCAGGCACTGTCACCACAGTGAAAGATGGTGCGACCGCCATATTCGATCAGGAATCCGCCGAAACCACGGTGCTTGTCATGAAGCATCCTGGCGCCCCAATGATGGGCCGGGGTCAGGGTGATCTTCAGCGACCCGAGATCCATGCTCTCCCAGCGCTTCAGCTCCTGCACACGATTGAAGCCCAGACCATGCACGAGATCGCCCACGTGTTCCGGCACGATGATGGGCTGGTCAGAAGCCACGGCCCTCAGTGACTTCTTGTCGAGATGGTCGAAGTGGGCGTGACTGACAAGAACCAGATCGATTGCCGGAAGTTCATGGATCCCGAGGCCCGGCTCCTTGAGCCTCTTGATCACCTTAAGCCACTTGGCCCAGTTGGGATCGATCAGGATGGAGTGTTCGGGCGTCTGGATCAGGAAGGAGGCATGGCCGATCCAAGTGATCGCAAGCTCGCCTTGGGAGAGTTCGGAAAGCTCTGGAATTTTTGTTGCGGAGGAGGCGACTTCCCGTGCCGAAAAAAGAGAGGGAATGATGACCTCGGTGAGGAAGTTACGTTTATGCCATCCCTCCCCGAGTTTCATTGAGACATGATGGTCTGGCTTCGTTTTAGGCTTAGGCTTTGTCTTCTGCCCTAGCCCTGCCCCCATGGAAACCCGCCTCTTAATTCCCTCGGTTCCTTGCTTGAGAAGTTTTTTGACCATGGTCACCTCGACTATGTCATAGAAAGGATGGATGAGAACGTCCGAAAAGCAAAGGTTACGTGAGCAGATCAAAATGATCTCCAAGGAAAGCCCTTTGATTTCTGAAAGCGGGGCTCTGTTTATAAAAAATCTTCTCCGCTTGGATCTATGCAGAAATTCCTCCTCAATTCTTCTCTATGCTCCCATTGAATGGGAGGCAGACCCTCGGGAGCTGATCATGGCAGCGCCGGAATGTTCCTTTCTCTTCCCAAGGGTTGCGGGGGATCATTTGGAAATCCACAGGATGAGCTCAAGAAGCCGATGGACCACCGGATCTTATGGCATCAGCGAACCGGATCCAGGCAGCTGGGATCTAGCCTCACTCTCTGAGATCGATCTGGCCGTGGTGCCCGGCTTGGCATTCGATCCGAACGGCGGACGACTTGGCCGTGGGAGGGGATTCTACGATCGCCTTCTCGGGCATCCGGAATTTCGGGGAGTCAAGGCGGGACTCGCCTGGGATTGGCAGATCGTGGCCGAAGTGCCCAACGACATTGATGACATCTCCATGGACTTTGTCGTCACTCCGAGAAAGATCCATCAGTCAGGGAGCACGTTGGACAAACTTGGAGAAAGAGGATAATTCCTAGTAAGTAATACCCGATGGACCGCGAACTCCCCACATTTTTTCAGCGAAAAGTCTGCTGGACGGCCTTGACGGCCGTGGCTGCCCTGACCTTTGTCTCCGTCATTCTGGTCGCGGGCTGGAGCATCGTTTCCGCATGCGGTTATCTGAAACCTGTCCTCACCCCGATTGCGATCGCGGCAGTCCTCGCCTACCTGCTGACTCCCGTTGTCGGCCTGCTCTGCCGATGGAGAGTCCCGCGCACCTTGGCCGTAGTCGTGGTCTTTGTCCTCTTCACAGCGGGTCTGGCACTCATTGGCATCACAATAGCTCCTGCCCTCGAGCATCAAGGGAGTGTTTTTGCCAGCCGCATCCCCTCTTACAGCCAGAGCATCTCGTCGCTAGCCAAACAATCAGCCGCCGAACTTCAGAAGTTGGGGGCTTTGAAGGCCAGTAAGTCAACAAGCCAGCCAGTCGTGGCAAACCATGCCCCCATCTTCCCACTCGAAGATCTCACGCCCGACCGCATCAAACTTTACGGGATCGAGCTTGCAAGCAATGGCCTCTCATGGGTGCAGGAGAAGCTCCCGACGATCGCTTCGGCTACCGGAACGTTCCTGCAAAAAAGCATTGGAGGCGTCTTCGGTCTCCTCGGGTTCCTGCTCAGCCTGATTCTAGTGCCTGTCTTCCTCTTCTTCTTCCTGCTCGAGTCACCGAATATCGGAACTAATTGGAGTCGTTACCTTCCTCTCAGAGCCTCACCGCTCAAGGAGGAGATCGTCTCGCTCTTCAACGAGATCAATGACTACCTGATTCACTTCTTCCGCGGTCAACTGCTGGTAAGCCTGATCGATGGCGCCGTCGTTGGCACAGCCCTATTTCTCATCGTGCATCTCGACTTTTCCTTCCTGATAGGACTGATGGTCGGCATCCTCTGCCTGATTCCCTACCTTGGCATGGTCATCTGTCTGGTGCCCGCCCTTCTTATTGCGCTCGCCCAGTATGGTGATCTGATCCATCCGGTTTATGTGCTCATGATCTTCCTGGTGGCCCACAACCTTGACGGTATCTTTATTTCTCCAAAAATCATCGGCGAATCGGTAGGCCTCCATCCGATGACTGTGATCGTCTCGGTCTTTGCCTGGACAATCGTCCTGGGAGGACTACTTGGCGCCCTGCTGGCGGTCCCCCTCACCGCCACGCTGAAAGTGCTTCTCCGTCGCTATTTTTGGGATCTCCCTTCCATCCAAACCGTCCAGCCTGTCCAGCAATCCTTGAACATCAAGGAAACGATTGAAGAGACCGTCGATAAAACGACATCGACGGTGAGCGTCGAACTCCCCCTCTGATCACTCTCTTTAGCGGGGAATAGGCGGTGGGAGCTCGGAAATCCGTCGCACCCATCCAAGCTTTTTGTAGAAAAAGCAGATGACAAATCCCGCAATGCCTCCCCCGAGATGGGCAAGATGCCCGATCTGACGCTCGATTCCAAGGAACCAGAAAAGAAGGGAACCGACGATGACAAGCCATCCTAGCGTGGAGGCTTTCATGTTCACCGGGATCACAAAGAAAATAAGGGCGGTAATCTGGAGGTTTGGAAAAAGCGTTCCGAAACCAACGAGGAGGGCACAGACAGATCCGGAAGCCCCCACGAGATCGACACTGCCCGGCGTCACAAGGGTCTGAAGAACCCCTCCAAACACGGCTCCCCCGAGATAAAGCAGAAGATAGCGGAGAGATCCCAGCAACTCCTCCAGGAGCGGACCGGTGAACCAGAGCGCTACCATATTCACGAGAAGATGAAGCAGGTTACCGTGAAGAAATGCATGAGTGACAAACTGCCACCATCCCCCACCCGCTAATCCATCGCGACTCAGCGCCAAATAAGGAAAGAGAGAACAATCGAAAAAGAATCGGAAAAGCTCCTCGGAGAGGAACAGCGTCAGGTTGATCCCGAAGAGAATCGCTGTAACGGGAGAGCGGCGCAGACGTTCCATGAACCCAAGAATATTGCTCAACGTCTCCTAGGTGATGGCGCCAGAACAGGAAGAGCCTCCGGACGCAGTGAAAAGGTCAACGGCAGATATCCAACCATCTCGCCATCGAGTTCGTAAGGCACCGGTTCTGCGGAGGAGAGTGCTAGGGATGATGTCTGGAAATATTCCACATCCTTCAGATCGGTATGCTGACCGGTAAGAATGGCATGCATATAGCGAAGGAGATCCCAAGGACTCTGACTCTGGAAAACTAGGACATCAAGCAGGCCGTCCATCGGCGACCCCTGTCGGAACATGGTAAACGGGCCACCGTAGAAACGTCCATTCCCGAGTAACACGAACGACCCGGTCCGCACCCTCCCATCCTCGCATTTCATTGTAATGGGAGGAGGCTTTTGCCCCGCCACCTGCGCAAGCGAGAGAAGATAACTCAGGGGGCCGAGTGCTTTCTTTGATTCCCTAGTGGTGCGCCTCACCACCTCGGCATCGAGTCCCACGCCGGCCAACTGGACAAAACAACGCTCGACACCTTC
>Ga0114962_10004999_pt1 | contig 10443 bp, 24 predicted proteins | sample C_130820_MF_Meta_FD_87017 | JGI IMG/M metagenome (GOLD analysis project Ga0114962, IMG submission 87017) | Freshwater microbial communities from Lake Croche, Canada to study carbon cycling - C_130820_MF_MetaG | ecosystem: Environmental > Aquatic > Freshwater > Lake | place: Lake Croche, Canada...
GATTTTTCATTAGAATTTATTGAACAATTAAGTTTCCCAATAGAATTAACTGGCTCCGCTTACGCTAATCCGTTGGTTAATGAACTCATTAATATGAATGATGGCACAAATAATTGTGTAAAAATGGATTTTAATGAAATAGCGGATTGGATAGAAGCTAATTGTGAATTTATTTAATAAAAAATATGAAATTTGTATCGGAAAAAGTAGCTCGTAAGCTACAAAAATTAGGTTTTAATGAACCTTGTATGGCAAAATATACTTATGATACGGAAGACTTCGTAGAAGGATCTCCTATGGATTTGTATCCACATACACAAAACTTTTTTGTAGGTAGTATCGAAACCTGTTGTAATTCACAATACAAAAAAGGTATGAATTGCGACCAGAAAATACCTGTAATAACAGCACCAGATTACTTAACTGCAATTCTTTGGATTGGCAAAAAATATAGCAAAATATCACTTGAAGAAGATGGTGAAGGAGATTGGGTTTCATGTTTTCGTGGTGCTTATTTACCTGGTAAAACATATAAAATACTAGAAACACGTATAAACGAGGCGTTAGATGAAATGTTAGATAAAAAGATAAAAAATAAAAATGCTCGGTAAAGAAATTAAGTTTGAATTAACACCAGATGTTTTCGTCACTATTCCCGCTGAATATGAAGGTGAACCTATTGGCAAAGCTATTGATGAAATCTATGGATTTGAGCTATATGGCAATTCAACACTTGCCGATGTATTGAAAGCGATTGATGAACATCCGTATTATTACGAGATACTAAGAAATGATGAAATAACAGATGAAATTGGTTCAGAGATGTTATTTGCAGAAATGGAACATGAGCCACTATCTCTTATATCAAGATTATATCTTCAAGTATTTTTAAACCGAATTAATGGTTTAGTGTTATCATACTACCCAGATCTTAAAATAATTGGTGAAGAAACATTATTTGGTATGATTGTCTTTGAAGATGATTATTCCGATGTTCAAGCTTTGCAAAGGTTAAAAGATTTACCAGTTCAATTAAACGATGTAAACGGTGAAGTTAAGAAAGTGTTAGAACAGAAACATTGGGAACAATATGGTGATATATTTTATATATTTAAAATAGGAACTTTTTACTAATGGAAAAGCAAAAGAAATACTTATCCGATCAAGATAAAATCCGCAAAGCTACGCTCTATATCAAAGCTAAATGGATGAACTATTTGCGTAGATATGTAAAAACGGTAAAAGGTGGTGATGACTCTTGGGGTCACTCATCGCCGGGTGATAATTTCAAATCGAATTTTGAGTATAGTTCAATGCCACAAATGTATAAAGAAATTGAAGCTTATAAAGAAAAAATCTATCAGCGAAGGAAAGCTATAAATGGTAGTGCTTATACTCCTCCTAAATCGGAGACTCAAGCGGAGTCCTAACTACGCAAATAAAGCCTAAGTGTTTAGTGACTAAGTCACAATTAAGATAATCAGTTATCCCTCTTGCGAGTGGATAACTTTTTACTTTTATCAAAGTAAGTTTTTCATCTGTTTTATTAAAAGTTTGTGTGGTATTTCCGTTAGAATACCCATCAATAAAATCTTGTTTATATTCGTCTAATATAGTTGGAAAAGTATGTGATTCTAATGAATCGGTAAATCCTATATCGAATAGATATTCGATCCATGGTTGGCTTCTAACAACTAGTTTAAAGTTATCTTTGCCTTCAGCTTTTTTGATGATAAAATCGGATTTTACTATTTGATTAAACTTTTCTAAATTAGGTTTAGATGATTTAATCTCTATTTGATTTGTTCTTATATCAAATATTTTACCACATGAAAATAAAAATCCTAGTATTTGATATATTTCACTTATATTTGTATGATGTGTGAAAAAAGTATCATTTAATGTATAGACGGCATTGGCACAAGAAAAAGAGCAATATTTCATTTGCCCTCTTTTTTGATATCCTATTTTATGAAAAATAAATTCATTACCACAAAATTGACATATAGCTTTATATTCTCTAATTTGCTTTTTGGCTTTGCATTTATAAGAGCAATAAAGATTAGAACATGGTTTTTCACATTCTATACATTTATTCTTTTTGAAACCGGCTGATTGTTTCCACCAGCGATTAGCACATAATTTAGAGCAATAGGTTTTTTTTGATGGTCCGCCACATTGCCTACAAGTTTTATCCGACATATAATTTATACCTTATATTTATTTAAAGTTTAATAAAATATTTTTAATATCCACAATTCTTATATGACATAATGGTGTTGTATATGCGGCTAATTTATAGAAATAATGTTTAGTATGTAAATATTGTAGATAATAAAAAAGGTAGTTTGCATCTAATATATCAGTAGCTATAACCTTTATACCAATGTTATCTTTCGAGAAAACTTTTGAAGGTGTTCCTACATTTTTTTCAGTACCGTTTCTTTGAAGCCAAAAATCAGCGCCTTGGAAGTTTAGTTTAACTTCACATACATCACCTAATTTAGTAGAATTAGATTCAAATATATTATATGGTTTGAGAAATATCATTACATATATATTAAAAAAGATGACTAAATTAGTCATCTAGTATATTATTTATTTGTTCCTCTCGCCAATCGGCTAGATTCACAAAATGCTCCTTAAGTGCTTTATCATCAAATGTTCTATCCCAGATACTATTTTCTAATTCCATAAATGTTCCATGTCCTTTTTGGACATATTCATTTCTAAAAGCGGTATGGTATATTTTGCCTTTTTTAAAAGTTGCATCTTCATCTTTCCAATTATCATAATAATCTTTAATGCAAAGGTATTTAGTCATCTAGTATATTATTTATTTGTTCTTCTCTCCAAGTAGCTAATAGCATTAGCCACTCTTTTCTAATAGTTCCCATATATAGTTTATTTAAATTATAAATGTTCCAATACTTATCAATATAGTATTCTACTAAATATGTTTCGCCTTTTATAATCGGAAAGTTAAAGGAGGTAGAACCATTAGCCGTAGCAATTGCTTTAGTCATTTAGTATATTATTTATTTGTTCCTCTCTCCAATCGGCAAGTGATATAAAATATTTTTGCTCATGCACACCGTGATATTTATTACCATTATTTGCACTTGAAACTGAATAATAAAGTGGTGAGTCTGGATGTCCTTCGCAAGTAAACATGTATCCTTTTTTAATTGGAAATTGAGTAGATAAATCATCTTCAATACAAATACATTGTATTTTATAAAATTCAGTCCCCATCTAATATGTTATTTATTTGTTCCTCTCTCCAATCAGCCAGAGATATAAAACACTTTATAAATGTTTTATATTCAATACTATGACTGATATTTTTATATATCAAGCCTACATCATCTCTCCAATACATGTATTCTACTATATCGCCAATTTCTAAATAAGTTATTGCATTCCATTCGGATATAAAACAAGCTTTGGTGCAAATATATTTTTTACTTTTACCACAAACATAATGTTCCGAATCTATTAAAAATTCCTCTTTAGTCATTTGTTTAATCATATAATATGTTATTTATTTGTTCCTCTCTCCAATCGGCTAGTAGTATAAAATACTCTTTTCCAAACCTTATATTAATAGAAGGTATAAAGTATTCATCTACATATAAGTATTCATCATCTAAAACATTATCCAATGAATTAGCACCGTAATTTCGCTCAAGTATTAGATGATAATCAAACTTTAATGTGCTTTTTATTCTACCATTATATGTTTTGCCTACAATAAGGTATGGATGTTCTTTAATGCAAACTAATTTAATCATTTAATATATTATTTATTTGCTGTTCACGCCAATCAGCTAATGTTATGAAATAATTCCAAATAGAAAGTTTATCTTCTTCTTTCTCACAATGGACAAATACTGCATTGATTTCATTTAACGAAACCCATCTATTTATAATTTTTTTTAGTGTAAACACACTACCTATTTCATAGTCTTTTCCACTATAATAAAAAGGATTAATACAAATTATTTTAGTTCCGTCAATCATTTAATATATTATTTATTTGTTGTTCTCGCCAATCAGCTAATGTCATAAACCAACATTTTAAATAAGTTATTTTACATATAGATTGTATAATAATAGGTGGATTAACAGGCTTATTTGAAAAATAACCTGAAGCAGCTGGATCAACAGAGCTAATTAATACGTCTATTTTATATCCGTCACCATCTATTTCAGCGTCATAGGTTTTACCTAACATTACATGACCAAAATTAAATTCAGGTTCTTTTATACAAACTACTTTAATCATTATCTATATAGATTATGCCTTCTCCTTCTTTTAGAATAACATCAGCTATGTAAGCCATATAATCTGGAGCTTCAATTATTGAATCGTCATCTTGCATAATGCATTCACCCGGTCCATGTTTTCCGAAATACTCTGTTAGTTTATTAATTGCTTTTTCTTTCTTATCGTCAGTCCATTTTATATCCCAATTCATATTTAATCATTTAATATATTATCAATTTGTTTTTCCCTCCAATCAGCTAATGTTATAAAATAATCTTGAAATTTTCTTATGAAAATTTCATCAATTAATCCAAATAACCATCTATCTATAGTAATAGATCTATTGCTTATTCTGTCTATTGTATATAATTTACCTATTGTCATATCCAATTCACATAAATTACCTTCGGTGGATATATAGTCTGTTTTAATGCAAATAACTTTATCTCCTACTTTAATCATTTAATATATTATCAATTTGTTCTTCACGCCAATCAGCTTTATATTTAATATACCATTTAGCTACAAACCCTTCGGCCCAATCTTCATCATCTCCATTACTATAATAATCATGTTTCAGCATATCATGCCATTTTAATTTATACTCTTCTGTTAATAAATAAAATTGTTTTTCCGACAATTCTTCTCCACTATTTATAATAGAGTTAGAATATAAAGTTAATAATTTTTCATTATTTGTTTTGTTTAAAAATATTATTTCATAATCCTCTAAACAAGCATTGTCATCTATATCTTTCGATATAACCATTAACTTAATCTCATCATCCATTAAGTTAAATACTCCCTCACTACCATATTCACTACCATAGTAGTGAATTTGTGCCTCTATTAAAAATTCTTCTTTAGTCATTTGTTTAATCATTTAATATATTATCAATTTGTTCTTCACGCCAATCGGCTAATAACATAAAACTATTGTAGAAATATATTTGAGCGGTTTGATATCTGATAGTTTTTTCATTGTGCTTTATGTGAGTTATTCTATCACCAAATATATTATTTCTAAATGCAACTAATACTATATCACCTTTTTTGTATCCACCAAGTCCTATACTAATGCCTTCGTAACCTTTTTTATATACATCAAGTTCTATGCCAATATCAACATTAATATATTTATACCATATTGGTTCTTTTTCCATATTATTCAAGTATATTATCAATTTGCTGTTCCCTCCAAAGGGATTTTGTTATAAAATAATCATTTAATGTAATTAAAAAAGGTAATTCATTTTCTTCAAATATCCAACTACTACCAGTTTCACCTATGATAAAATATCTATATTTAGATACTATACTATTTTTATGATTTCCCCAAGATTTGATATTTTCGACAAAATAAACATTACCGGTTTTAAATAATAAAGTATCATATTTTTCTCCATTAAATATAAAATCTTTAATACATATTAATTCGTCACCTGTTTTAATCATTTGTTAAATGTTTGTTATAATCAAAGATAAGAAAAAAAATTCTTTTTAACAAACTTTTATGATTTTTCTTTCAGTTTTTCAATTTTATTTAGTATCTTTGTAGTCATTATGTTTGATAAATTATTTGAATTCATTAAAGCGATATGGAACGAATTAGTGCCATATTATATAGTTTCCGAAATGGAAGCAGCTTGTGTATTAAGATTTGGTAAGTTCTATAAAACTTCTAAAGCTGGTATACATTTTAAAATGCCATTTGCTGACGCTGTATACCAAAGATATACCGTCACACAAACATCACATTTAACTCCACAAACACTTACTACATTAGACAATAAATCTATTGTAGTAAAAGCTATTGTAAGATTTAACATATATGATATGGGTAAATATACATTAGGTGTATGGGATGCACATGACGCTATTGGCGATACAGTTCAAGGTATTATAAATAATATCATTAAAAACTATACTTGGGGTGATATATTACTAGGTATTGAAGATGAGATTACTACAAAAGCCGCTGAAGCACTTTTGGACTGGGGTATTGAAGTTCAAAGAATTACATTAAGTGATTTAGGTTTAATAAGAACAATAAGATTAATTAACAATTCTAGCAACATTTAATACCATTTAATATGGAAATTAAAAAAGTTTCATATAGCGATGTTGAAGCTGAGTTTAGTGTTATAAAACCAGACTTATTAGATAAGTTTGCAACATATTACGGCTGTTTTATTAAACAAGAATTAGTTGGTATAGTTTCTTATGTAGAACATCCATCCGTAATATATTTATGCCATGCTTTCGTAAAAGAAGAACATAGAAGTAAAGGTATTTATAAATTGCTATGGCAATATAGAGATTCTAAAATTGCTGAAACAGAAAAAGAGGTATACGCACATTGTAATACATCTAGTCTTAAGCAATTTATTATAAATGGCTATGATATCGAAAAAGCTTTATTCAAAGTAGTAAAAAATAAAAAATAAATTGGAAATATACTGGACTGACGAACTCGTTTTAGATTTGCTTAAAAAGCATACCGGGCAAACTACCGATATGTCTGTAATTGATGAATTCAAAGAATCAAAAGCAGCACTACCTTCTAATGCCCTTATTTTATCCTTCTTAAGGGAAGATAGATTAGGAACTATTACCGAAGTTTTATTTAAGAAAAATAGTAATATATTTGATTATATGGACTATCCTACCTTAAAATTAGAATATCCTATCAAATCTTGTCAATGCAACGGAGCTATTTTTAGCTTAGATGATATAGTTTATAATAATGCTAATTATAAAAAATATGGTGGTAAATGGTCTAACTATGCCATTAAAATAGATTCACTGGATTTGAGAATAAAAAAAGTGGATGGTAAGATAGTATCCTCATTATTATTAATTAATAATTTTTATGAGGTAAACAAGTTCATAAAAAGAGATTAACTTTTATTTAACAATATAAAGTGTGTAAGCTCAAAAAATAATCGTATCTTTACACTCTATTAAACAATTAACAATTAAAACAATTTCAAATGAAAAGAGAAGACTTAAGGAAAGGCATTAAAGCGGTAACCGCACAAATCAGCAAAGTTGAAAACGCTGAAGAAGTAGAGTATAAAACCTCAACCAAGTTCATCCCGAACTTAGGATATGTTGCCGACCTCCCTACACTGAGAGATTGTGCCAAAGCTCTTACCCGCATAAACAAGCATTTTGAAGCCGAAACTGAATCAGCTACCGAACTTGGTATCGAAGCTGATGAAATTGCCGCTGATACAAACTACCTGGGTCACAGGCAGAAAGTATGGTTGTCTGATATCCAGAAGCGTGTTGATGAATTGAAGCGTGAAACCGAACTCGAAAAGCTTTATAAAGCTAAGGAAACGCTTATGAAGCACCGCTCTAAAGAAGATATCTTCGCCGAAGATATGGAAGACATCGCCGGTATTTTGGGTAAACTTGATATCGAAGATTAGTATGAGGAAAGCGCAAACAAGTAAAACAGAAACACTTGTAAGCACTCTCAAAACATCTCAGGATTTTACAGAATTATTATCTTTGTCGGAACTAAGCACCCAATTAGAGGTGCTTAGTTTCCTACAGAGTAATTTGTTTGAGTATCAAATGAATTACCTGAAAAATCATTTGATGACATTTGATGAGATGATGGCTTATATTCCAGAAAACGAAAAAAAGATTTATTTTAAGGAATATACTGATTATAAGTTAAATAAAGCTTATAAAAAAGTATATAAGCGTTATAGTGAGGAATACTTGCGTGAAAAATTAAAATATAGATACTGGAAACGTTCTAAACCAGCTTATTTTGATTATGTAAAAACGCATTACTTTTTGGTAAATACGGTTGATAAAACTTTTTATCATTTCAATAAAGCATTAGTTCCTAAGTTTAAGTTTTCTTCTAATAAAAATATACTAATCTGCACCTACACACGCTCACGGAAAACTATTAGCTACGGAAAGTTCTGTCAAGCTTCGCAGTGGGATGAAGTAAGAACTATTGAGGTTTATTTCAATATGAAAACTAATTTATTAGTTGGGCTTAATGATAATACTCGTTGTATAAATCCGGTTAATGTAGGTAGTTGGTGGGAAAATGGCTACGGCGATGATAAAGAAGAGAAAGAGTATGATGATTAAAGAACCATTTATACGGATACCCGTGGACTTTCAATCGTTAAATGATTTGAAAGATTTAGTCAATGATTATGAGTTGGTAGTTAGGTTAAGTGAAGCTTTAAAAAATTACCAGCGTAATTATATTGATTCACATTTTATGACTATGGAAGAAGTTCTGGAATATATTCCAGAACAAACCCATGCTGATTATGTGGTGAAAATAAAAGACGAGAAATTCGATAAACATTGGAGAGGCAATGCTAAAACATTATCTTTAAAAGACTTACTAAAAATAGCTGAATCAAAGGAACGGATATTTTTAGTTAATACTATTGATAAAATAGTTGATGTTGCTTATTGGGCTGAAAGTGGTAATAAAAAAGGATATCCAAGAAGTGTTAAATACACTAATAAGATTGACTTTACGTTAAATGAGGACAAGATGTTATGCGTAATGCCACATTATGAACTTGCCGCAAGTCAACCTATAGGTGGTTGTAAAATATGGCCCGCTGGATATTTAAGTGGAGAAACTTGGAATGATTATACCATACATGGATATGATATATACCATTTCTGCACTAAAACGAATCAGTATTTTGGATATCAAGGATTTAAACAGGATCCAACTAGACCTTGGATTAAAAAAACAAGTAGATACTAATGGAATTAAATACTTTATCAACAACGCAAGATTTTGCGGAATTGTTGTCTTTGACCCAACTTAAAACACAAATGGGAGTGCTTGGTTTTTTACAAGATAATTTGTTTGATTACCAAATGAATTATTTTAAGTCGCATTTGATGACGTTTGATGAAATGATGGCTTATATTCCTGAAAAAGAAAAAAAGGTTTTTTTCAAAAAATATCGTGATTGTGAATACACAAATAATAAACTTGTATATAAGCCTTATAATGAGGTATATTTACGTTATTGTTTAAAAAGTTACATAGAAACCGATTTATTTTTGGTAAATACTATAGATAAAAAAGTTTACCACTTTCCTAAACAAATAGTTCCGCTATTTAAGTTTTTTTTTACAGATGGTAAATTAGTTTGCACTTATTATAGAAGTGTAATGGTGAAAACTTTTGAGAGTTTTAATGAAACTTACTCATATGACTCTCAAAGGACTTATCAATTATTCTTTGATATGGATAAGAACTTACTGGTAGGACATAGCGATGAAACAGAATTAGTAAATAAATGTTATATTGGCTATCATCATAGTCACCGTGATTCTAAACGTGCAGATATACTTTTTTAAAAATAAAAAAAGCGGCTTTAAAGCCGCTTTTTTTATTTCTTACCTTTTAACATATTGATTAGTTTTTTAAATCCTTCAGATGTTATTTTTTCTAAATCTATATCTTCTTCATCCTCACAATTTATATCGAAGCCTTCTACTAACATTTCGGCAAACTCTGGTAAATAATTTGGAGTATATACTTCTTTATTATCAGGAACTACTTGTATATTACAATATATTTTTTTAATATCCTCTGTGAATTCTTTCTCACTACCAATATAATCATAAAGAGGTTTGAAATCAACGTGTGAATAACCTTTGAATCTAAACTTTGGTAATAAAACTAAACGGTCAGCTTTTAAAAGTTTGTTTATTTTTTTAGATGCAAAATAATTTTTAGTTATATCCGCTGTTTCTTGTATTCTCATTTCGTCCACTGAATAAGCTTTATCATCTGTGCAGTCCAATGCTTTTAATAAAGTATCCTCAACCCAATCTCCAATTTTAAGATTAAACATATTACAATATTTTTTAATCTTATTATGAACCGCACTAGAAATAGTAATAGTTTTTGGTTTAATCTTATCTTTTAATTTAGATTCAAAGTTTTTTATCCTATCTTTTAAAGCTATAATTTGCTCATCTTCTAAACCTTCACACTCGTTTAAGGTTCTCTCGATAGTGCTAATCTCATTGACTAGTGCGCTATAAGAATCTTTTTCCTCATTATTTGCTAAGGTTGATTTTGAATTTTTTAATAAATTATCAAAATCTTTAAACATTTTACTTTGGTGTTCTGCAACTTCTTCAATGGTATTAAA
>Ga0114962_10005000_pt1 | contig 10443 bp, 13 predicted proteins | sample C_130820_MF_Meta_FD_87017 | JGI IMG/M metagenome (GOLD analysis project Ga0114962, IMG submission 87017) | Freshwater microbial communities from Lake Croche, Canada to study carbon cycling - C_130820_MF_MetaG | ecosystem: Environmental > Aquatic > Freshwater > Lake | place: Lake Croche, Canada...
CGAAGGTCTTCGCTTTCTTAGGCCGAAGGTCTTCGCTTTCTTAGGCCGAAGGTCTTCGCTTTCTTAGGCCGAAGGTCTTCGCTTTCTTAGGCCGAAGGTCTTCGCTTTCTTAGGCCGAAGGTCCCCCAAGAGCAATCTTATGGACGGGCAGTGCATACGGGTTATCGTCCAGCGTATCCAAAATCTCATGAATATTGCGTTCCCGAGACACATCTAGCTTGAGGATGCTACGCGGTCTGAGAAGTCCAAGTGCCTCCTTGCCCAGTGGCGGCCCCACAACACGGTCCAAACTATTCTGACGATCATTGAGTGCATCCGTCATTGGTTTCCGGTAGGTCTGATTCACATAGTCCTCCCCATTGAAAAGGGCAATGTTGCCATTCCCCGCGATCGGCTTCCTGCGAGCCGATAGAATCTCTTTTGTCGGATACTGGCGCATATTGTAGGCCGCATCATAGACCTGCTCTGCCTTGGCATTCGCGGCGCCTGCAACACCGCCATAGGCCGACGAGGCCGATACCTGCTCCTTTGTTGTCTTGCGAATCCCATCGGGAAACTGCAGAGTTGCGGAACCAGGCATGCCCGCCCGCGTAACATTCAGTGCTTTATCCGGTTCAGCCGTCACGTTACGGGCTGTGACACGTGTAATGTCTGTAGGATCATAGACTGTTAGTTTTTGGGCACCGCCATCAGGAGACGACACGCCAATGTAATCCGTTTGGCCCGTCAGTTCGCGAAAGGTCGTCCGGGCTACATCATTTGGGTCATAAATAGTATGCTTCTGTGCTGCACCATCTGGCGATGAGATACCGATGAAATCATTGGCACCGGTCGATTCGCGCACCGTGGCACGTGTCACATCGGCCGGATCATAGACGGTTAGTGCCTTCGGTGCACCGGCTTCCACCAAGTTGAGTGCCTGTCCTCTCTCCGAGGTCACATTGCGCTGATTGGTCAGAATCTCGTAGTTGGAAGCACCATAATCGTTATTCTTCGCATCCGTATCAGCGATACCATAGGTCGAGCCATCCGCATGGCGCATACCAAACCCCTCCTGCTGCCGTGCCAGGGGGGCACGGAAGGAAGGCACCGCGTAGGTGGCACTGAAATCCGCAGCCCCTGCAGGGCCCAAAAACTCGGAGCTGGTCTCCTCACGACTCTGATACTTTATCACTTCGACAGCACGCTCACGCGGCTTGAGTGTATCGGAGGTAGCCGTTACAAAGTTGCGTTCCCCGTGCTCATTCAAGAAAAAGGTATCTGGCCGATACTTGCGTGTTTCTCCCAGGTCGGCCCGCTGTGTTGCAAGCGCCTTGCCCGGAACCACGATGCCTTCATAGGTAATCTTGGGATTCGATTCGGCACGAAGTTCATCTACACTCTTGCGCTGACGCATAATATCATTAATCTCCAACTGTTGGAACCCACCCTTGGGAATGGAGCTAAATCCTTCATTCACACCGGGGCCAACCATGGTGGGTTCCACCGGCCTCTCACCAGCACGATTGGTTGGAGCCAACATACGATCCTGGACAAAGCTCGTAATACTTTCCATGCCATTCACATTGCCGGTGGGCTCACGGTGGGGATCAAAGAGAGGAGCCTGTTCTCTCTTGGAAATCTGATCGAACCCCGTGCCAGCGTAGTTATCCAAGACCTGGCGATTGCCCGTGTCGGTCATATTCTGTTTAAGTGATCCGCGATAGAAGGGAACCATATTGTTATGTGTAAAATCTTCGGCCTGAATCGGTAAGCCTGTCAGTGCAGAAATCACTGTTTTCCCCGAGTTATAGACAGGCATCTGTTCCACGCCGTCCGTTCGCATTCGCACCTGAGGTGTAACGGCAGTCTGCGGTGCTTGTGTTGGATACGCGGGAGAAGGGCTCGAAAACACTACGCTGCGGGGGTAGAGATCGGGGTCTGTTGTAGGGTTGGATGGGAGTGAGCCACCGGATGGAAGATTGTAATAGAGATCTAGTTCGGAATCAGATTGACGAAGCGGTTGTCGCGGCTTACCAGGACTGTTTATCGTGGGCTCTCCTGGCGACAGTTTGTCCTTGGGATACAGCGGCGGCGGCACACCAGGGCGCTCATCCCACTCCATTGATTCCTCGGGGGTAGAGAAACCTTCTGTAGTATCAGAAGAACCATTTCTTGCAAGCATATAGCCAACCCCTAGTAATCCTGCAATAGCTGCAAGCTCCATCCTCTACCAATGTGCACCAAAATAAGGTCTAGGTCGAACCGATAAGGATCAGCCGATAAGGATCGAACCGATAAGGATCAAGCCGATAAGGATCAAGCCGATAAGGATCAAACCGATAAGGATCAAACCGATAAGGATCAAACCGATAAGGATCAAACCGATAAGGATCATTCATGTCTCTCTAATGACGACGCACCTGATCAGTTTGCACAGTGGGCACAGTGGGCGCTGCGGGAGCCGAGGGGGGAGGAGCTGTTCTCATAGGAGGTGCGCCAACAGAAACAGAGGCATACGATGTGGATCCGGGAATAACATTGGAAGCACTCGCTTGTGGCTTCGGCACTGGTAACACAGGGTCACGATCTCGTGGCCTGCAGGCCTGGATGTTATAATCATCCTTCGCTGCGTGGCGACTATCGATGGCCCACTCAAAGGGGACCATGACATGTTCCTGTGGGTTCTGGCAGAGCCATTCCCAGCGATTGAAGCCAGACCCGCGGAGAGTGCACGGAGGATCGAACTGACGGGCATCGGCCTGGGGGAAGGCCGCTTCGGGCATGGGTGTTAGTGTGCGGACTCCCTGGCTCGGATCATACTGACCACAGACGGCACGCACAGACGGCCGGCCTAGGTTTCGCAGATCACTCTCTACATCCGTTTTGGTGGAGTTCATGTCGTGACTAGCACCCCATTTCTGGAGGCGGATTGTGTAATCGGGGACAAACACCGCATTGCCATATACGTTCGGAGCTTCTAGCGACCAGCGCCCAACACCCGTGCTAATCTCATTATTTTCAACCATTTTGCTCGAATCATGACGAATACGCGTCATACTGCGATCACCTGCTCTCTGGATCATCTCTATTGAAGGGGACTAGAATTTAAGCTATCAAATCAAAACCGCCAAGGAGCCCCATACACTTCCTGCCGGATAGGCATAGGCTTCGGCACACCGGGGAAACTAGTCATCTGTATCGTGGGCAGATGCCGGGGCGCCATAGAGATCTGACGCGGTTTTTCAGTCTCACGATCCACAAAGCTAAGATCGGAGGTGGGCCATGAGGCTCCTTCGGGAAGCGTGGGCTGATACTTCTTGGGAGGAAAACGGGATAAATCCCTCGTGATACCCCGTAGTTCTGATTCCATATCCACCAGATTGCCCTTTACAACAGAGACTTCATTGCCCCCCACCAGGCCGAGTGCATTGCGCCCCGCATTTGGGTGATAGAACTTTTCGGGAATCTCTGTGTAGCCGCCCATGATAATATCACTACGACGCTCGCGGGCCTGAATATTCACACGTGTGCCCCACACTAAATCACCAGGCTTCTGACCGTTCATCCTACTCTAAGGGCTTCTATTCTCTTAAAAGGTCCTATCAGACTATTTAAGAGATCGGGATACCACCCTCACCAGGGTTCTTACCCTCACCAGGGTTCTTACCTCTAGGCTGAAATCGCTTTAGATCTCAGCAGTTCATGTCACGCACCCACTGGCGACTCGGGATGCCGCCGTGAATCCATCCCTTCGATGCAACTTCCTCAATCAGGTGCACTGGGTTCTGCACATTGGCCGCTACATACGGGATGAGCGGAGTAAACTGATTCTCATAGAAGGTGTCAGAGATGGTGCCGCAATCCTTGCCTGTGCGGATCATCTGGCTCATCTGAAGCTGGGATTCCACGGTTGCCTCTCCACGTCCACGACCCATGTAGGGCACCGTGGCAAAGGGCCGGGCCTGCACACGGGAGCGAATCGGGCAGTGGGGAGAGTTCGTCTGGACGGCGTGGTTGCGCAAACTAGAATCAACGTCAATCGCACGACTGGACCAGCCAAAGCCTTCTCGTGTAGGAATAGAGGGCTGCTGGTAGGCAATCGCTTCCGTTGTAGCTGCCTTGGGCACCAGATTGGTAACATTGTAGGTGCCGGGGCCGGCAGACTCTTTATACTGGACTCCAAGATCGCAAGGATCATCGCGCACACGAGTAAACTGCTGGATCTGAAAGGACGCCATCTCTGATCCAGTAATATATTTTAGGGATGGCTATTTGTGCTGCTTAGCGGCTCTATGTCGACCGGCGCATCTCGCGCTCCTTGGTGGCAATGGCAAAAGAGACATTTATGTCGACCAGTCCTTATCGGTTCTAGGTAGAACGGCGCATCTCGCGCCAAGGGATCGCAGCATCCCCCGTATCAAAGTTACACGCCGCCAGATTGCCCTCCTTGCAGCTCTGGCCGGGAGTGCGATAGAGCCAATCCTGAAAGGACTTCTGATCATTCGGGATCGTAGTAGAGGGCATGGCTACAAACTGTCGCTGGCTCTGTGTATGTCCAAAGGCATCGCCGGGATCCGCATAAAACATGGTATCAAAATACGTATCCAGCTCGCTCTGCACCTTGGGTCGTTGCGTGTAGGCTGCAGGTGCACGCTTCGGGTCACTGGATATCTCGGAAATAAGCACATTCATGAAGGGATTCGACGCCGTAGGATTTGTGCGTCCCTCCACACCAATGACATCCGGGACATAGTCTCCCGTTAGCTTAGAAGCATCTGTAATCGGTGCATCCGTCTCAACAGGTCGATAGGTGTCATAGTAGGAGGAGTAGCCCTCCCGCACAGCCCCCGTCGAGGTCATGGTGACCCCTGCGCCGTATGCAAAGGCTGCAAAGAAGATGCCCACCAACAGCCATGCCGGCTCCATTCGGAGAATGGTTAAGAGAACCCCAATATAGATCCCTGCCCGTGTAAAGGAGTTAAGACCCGCTGCCGTGCAGATCATATCATGCTCTGTAAAGGGGAAAAACTCCTTCCATCCTGTAACTAATATAGATGGATTCTCCCACCAGAAGTCCGGACACGAAGACATCTCTCACTACCCTTGAACGCCTATTTCTTCTGTGCCCGTGCCGCTAGTTTCTTGCGGAGACGTTCCTGGACAGCACTACGACGGGCAGAGGGTGCTCCTGCAGATCCAGATCCAGATCCAGATCCAAACATCTCTGCCAGTCCGCCTGCTCCCATCATTCCCTCAAACTTGGCAATCGCCTCCTTGAACAGCGGGTGGTTCTTAAAGAGCGTCACGAACTCTTGCGCCTCTGCCAGCAGCTCTTCTCGATTGAGGGATCCCCCCGTAATCTTGGTCTTGATCTTGTCGGCCACGCGCTTTGCCCCCGCCATCAGGACACTAGGATCCTTCTGATAGAGTTCAGCAAGGTGCTTGATGACATCTTCCATCGAGCCCCCCTTGAGTGCCTCAGGATCGATACCAAACTCGGCGGGGTCAATCTGTTTCGCCAGTTCCTCTGCCAGGCGAGCAATGCGTCCCTTTCGGAGGTGTTCGGGAATCTCAGGCAGAGGCAGAGATCCAGAAAGATCCATAAATCCCCCTAGCATAGTCTTCAGCTTCTCCATCATTGGCTTCAGATGCTCAAACATATCCGATGTCTCTGCAGTTGCGGTTGCGGTTGCAGCTCCCTCCGCTCCTCCCGCTGTTAATCGTTCTTCCGTAAGGATTGTGGAAATATCCTGCATAATACTCGTATCGAGACTGTCCAGATTCATAGAGACAGCGACCTCCAGGACCATCGTGCGCAGATACTTCCAGATGACTCCCTGTGTCTTTTCTGACAGCTCTCCCCAGAGAGCAGGTGTCATCTGGACGGGGCCCAGAAGGAGACCGCTACGCTTCTCAAACAAAGCTGCGGCGTCGCGTGTCACGAGGATCCCAACGGTAGCGATCCAGGATCTCCAAAACTGATCAGCTGTCACTGTATCTGCCCGGTCAATCTGTGCACCTAACTCGGGGAATGTAAGCCGTAGCTCGCTGCAAAACGCCACCCGTGTAGAGACAAACCGGTCAGCCACTGACATCCTCTTGCACTGATCGGATGAAATTGCCATAGGAAAACGACCGCAGAAAGAAGAGGATGCCCCATCTGACAAGGAGGGCCAGGAGAGATCCACGCCGGCCGCGAACTCGTCGTGCAAGGCGTGTAAAGCTACAAAGACATCAACAGAGAGGAGGCACCTACTCCGCTGCGCTTTTGCCAGAAGCCATTAAGGAGCGTATTGACTCGAGTCCACCGAATGGACGTGTTATACAGTTACAAAACACGGATCCCTATTTCAATCCACCCATATTGTTTGATCCCGATGATATACTTACAATACAAACTATGCCAGAACGTCTGTATGATATTAATAAGGCTCTCCGATCCAGACTTCATATATTTGATCCAGCGGATCCTGCCCTGATCAACGATTCAACGGCCTTTGCAACAAAACTCGCAGAGCGACGGGATCCAACAGATAGTTCACTCGCCGATGCGCTCCAATATTTGTTGGATCTGGAAAATGAACTGCGAACACTTGCAAAAGCGGCCCTCATAACGGATAAAAACTTGGCGAATCAGAGCCATTATCCATTATATTTGTGGTTTATAGCAGCGCCCGAGTTGGATACACCGAGCGATGGTCGTCGCCCGCTCCCGTTGAGCCAGGCTGCAATCAATGAAATCCTGAATAACCGTATTATTTGACACGGTCGCATAGCAAAATGAGTGTCTTCATATACCTCCAAATATGTTGCTTATTCGTTTCTGTCATGGTGCTCCAATGGCGATCGAAAATCAGAAATGCATACGCTACATCGGAAAACTTGGTGTCCATGATTTCCTTGGATCGCTTCAGGATATACTCTTCATTTTCTTCAAGGATATGCTGAGAAAACTCGGTATATACAACATCCTTGAAGGTGGTGTGAATCATACGCGGATTCGCCTTTGATAGAAGTTTCAATGCAGGAATGGCAACCTTCAAATCTTTTTCTTCAGGATAGGTTTCGGAAATATCCTCTAAAAAGGCAATCAGTTGGTCGCAAAATACACGCAAAGGATCACGAGTTGCCATTACTCTTCTACCTATTTACACTGTTTAGGTTGAGGCCGTTCGCTTATCTTCGCTGAATAACTCCTTTCACATCTACATCGCGCGCGGAACGATATCGCTCCAGAGCATCTTCCATCGCCTTTGCCTTGGCAGTCATCTGAACACCGGAACCGCCACCGGAACCGCCACCGCCACCAGCAGCCATAATGGCGCCCGGGATTGTGCGCGAATCCGGCGCAGTCATCATCGATAGATCATTGAGAGAGGCCATAGATCCTGTCAGACGATTTGTGTTACCCGTATCTTCGCCAATCAGTGCCAAGCCATCATCAAAGGAATCACCTCCTATAAAGGCTGCAGGGCCATCTGCCCCTGCTGGAATGGAAGAATGACCAGAAGAACGACCGGAAGAACGACCGGAAGATGATGCAGATGCAGACATACGACGTTCCGACAACCAGTTCATCACATTGCCATCGATTCTTGGTGCCGCCTCTCCCTGAATCATCAGGGTTGGCACCGCTTTGACATAGGGAGGAAGTGCAGGGCGTGGCTTCCCTGGCTCCGTATCGATACATACAAATCGAAACTCCTTGGTAAATGGTGTCTTTGCAATTTCCTCCAGGAACATCTGAGAGTAGCGACACCGGGTGCTATAAAAACAGAGATGACTCATTATTGGATGGCCCGGATTTTGCTGTGACTGATGGACGCAACGGCAACCAGGTCCAAAGGTGAAACCTGTGTCTCATAACAGAAGGCTCCGCACGATGTTTAGTAACTATAGAACGGAAGGTCCTCCTCTCCTTACAGACCCGGCAGAGTCGATTCGTGCACGATTTACACTCGAAGGTGTTGATACAACCATTGCGAATACCCTGCGCCGATGCATTCTGGCCTTTACACGAAGTGTGGGCTTCCGTGCAGATTTGACTGATATGGCAAATCCAGGCATCCAGATCCGTAAAAACACATCTGTTATCTTCAATGAAATGCTGGCACATCGCATTACATTGATTCCCCTTGCCGTGCGACGCTTAGCGGAGTTTGACCCAAAAAGTATGGAACTCACACTCTCTGCCCGTAATACAAGTGCCAGTGTGATGCATGTGAAGGCATCCGATTTCAAGATTGTGCAAAAGAGCCTTGATGGCGAAGAGGAGATTCCCTCTGCGGCACTCTTTCCTCCCGACCCGATAACCGGCGATACATGCTTGATCACGACACTGCGACCTGCAGCGGGGGCATCCATTGAAGAGATTGATCTAACGGCCTATCCTGTGATTGGCTCGGGGGAGCAGTTCATGGGATTTTCTCCTGTAGCCCAGTGTTCTTATGGAAATACAGAGGATCCCGATCCGGTGCGTCAGGAACAGTTCTTCTTTGAATGGCTGGCCGAGTTTAAGAAGATCGCAGAACCCGCCTCTGTTCCCCCCGAGGTGATTGCCAGCCATAAGGTGGAATGGCAAACCATGGCGATCCAGCGATGTTTCAAGATCAGTGATGACACGGGAGAGCCGAACTCCTTTGACTTTGTGATTGAGAGTGTGGGAATCCGCCCCGTGAAGGATATTGTTGCAGAGGGGATTCAGGCTGCGATTGACCTTGTGACCCCATTTGAAACTACAGCGACACCCTCCGCAGAGCTTGGGATTACCACCCAGCCGGTGGATAGCCGTATGACAACTGGTATTGATGTGAATATTGCGGGCCAGGAACATACGCTGGGAAATCTTCTCCAGAGTATGATTACATCGAATGAACTCGACGGGGAGAAACCCGATGCACGCATCACGTATGTTGGTTACAAGGTGCCCCATCCTCTTCATAAATCCGTGCGCCTTCGCCTTGGAATCCGTGATACGGCAGCAGATCCCGCCGCCCTCGCGAGAGACATCATTGCAGAAGCAGCCCGAAAGGCGATTCAGATCTTTCAGGGTCTGGCCCGGGCCTGGTCTGGTATAACTCCTGCAGCAGGAGCAGGAGCCCCACCCCCACCCCCACCCCCACCCCCTGCATCTGGTTAATGGCATTCAGATAATCTGCACCCTTTCTAGATGTATGGAACACTCAGCATGTTCGCTGTCCTTTTTTTGATCGCGGGACTATTGATTGTGGCACGTCCTGGCTCCGTGCCCGTGGAACCATTTGCAGTGGCTGCCGTCAATGCGATCCTGACCCCTGCCTGCACGGAGCGTTCGGCTGCTGCCCAGAGTCTGTTAAGCCGTATTGCTCTCTGCGACACAGATAGCGGTGATAAACAAGAGCTGCGGCTACTGATTAGCAAGCTCTGTTGCTTTGAGGCCGATTTGATTACACCTGCCGCGGGTGTCTATAGGACTCTGCCATTGCAGTTCCGCACAGCACATGATATGGAGCCGGCGTCTACGCTTGTGGGGCGCTGCTTCCGGAATGCAATCCGGCAGCGGGATATTGATCTGATTGTTGAAAAGTTCAAGGGACGCGGCCTCCAGCTTGTTGCTGCTACCGTAGAGAAGAGCGAACTTGTGACAGCCACGGCCGAGTTCATGGAGGTGTTAGAACGCACGCGCTCTGCACTGCAGAATACCTGTTTAGTTCCGCAGCCTCAACTCGATACACCGGAAGGACCGCGCGATGTAGGATACTGGGCACCGAAAATGACTGACCTCTCCCAATACAAGGGAATCAGTGCTACGGAAAAATAATCATCTGCAACTAATAGGAACATGAACGCTCTCTATGCGAAATGCGTAGCTGCAACGCAGTATAAGGGAGAACAATATGCACATGAACTCTGCCAGGCATCCGTTTATGGAAGCAGGGGTCATATGGAAATGGCATCACAAATGAGGAATCTGACAACTACGAAGAGACGGTCACAGTCACAGTCACGATCCCTGTCACGGTCACGGTCACGGTCACGGTCACAGTCACAGTCCCTCTCTAGACGCAACCGGGAAAGAGCATCACAATCAAAATGAGGAGTCCGAGTGTCTCTAGAAGCGACCGCAGAGGACGGAACGCTGGTATCACGTGTGTTAACACACGATTCCAGAGGAACTGAATAATAAAGAGCTGGATAACAACGAGGATGACCACTACCAGGAGACCCACTAGGAGGCCATTGAGATCGCTAGTAGTGCTGTTATTACTAAATCCTTCCTTGACAGAGGTCACAATCGAACTATAGGAGGGCATTTCTACCTGAAGCTTTGATTTTTATTTTTATTTTTATTTTTATTTTTATTTTGTGATCGCATAGGGACAGGTGGATTACTTACCCGCCGGTAGATTACTTACCCGCCGGTAGATTACTTACCCGCCGGTGGATTACTTACCCGCCGGTTACAACGTGAGACTCTCCTGC
>Ga0114962_10005004_pt1 | contig 10440 bp, 13 predicted proteins | sample C_130820_MF_Meta_FD_87017 | JGI IMG/M metagenome (GOLD analysis project Ga0114962, IMG submission 87017) | Freshwater microbial communities from Lake Croche, Canada to study carbon cycling - C_130820_MF_MetaG | ecosystem: Environmental > Aquatic > Freshwater > Lake | place: Lake Croche, Canada...
CATGTGCCATGACCAATCCTAAGCTTTGATAATTCTGTTGCTGAGCAAGTTCATAAGCACCTACCACCAATAACCATCTCCTAGAATTTAAACCTTCGGCAATTCCCCTACCTGCCATTCCTTTAGCCTCAAACATAAAAACATTTAGAGCACTGTCCTTATATTTTTTAGGAAATTCCTTATTATTTTCTACATATTTTAGATAAGACATTTCTGCCAAATCAAAAGCCTTGGAATGATCTTGTACAGTGTCTTTTTTTTCTCTATTATAATAACCAACTTGCTTTTTATAATTATATAATTCAGCGTTTTGATGGTAATAAATTGTATCTACAAAAAACTGTATATGGGCATTTTTAATATGTTTTTTCTTCGCCTCTATGGAGGAGTAATTCCAAGGAGTATCAATATCTTTATAAGATAAATTAACTTGCTCAATTAAATTTTTAAGATCTTTCTTATCCTTTTCATTATTCGGAGCAAAATTACCCGTTCCATCATTTTTTTGAATAATATGCAAAACCAACCGCACATGCCTAACAGGTTTCCATAACCCTAGTTGACTTTTTGGTGCTTGAATGGATTTTATACATCCTAGCGGTTTTTCATCCCCAGCACCAATTAATTTCTGATTATTAAATAATAGTCCAACAAATAATAAAGTAGTAAAAAAAACGGATTTCATGTTTCGGATTTTACATAAATAATCCGTTCCGCTCCTGATCTATTCTATTTAAAATATATCCCAAATCCTCAGGATTTTCTTCAAAATTCTTTTCATCTATATCAATCGTTAGAATTTTATGTGGATAGCTAGCTGCAAAATCTTCATAACGCTGATTTAATTTCTTTAAATATTCTAATCTAATATTATCCTCATAACTACGCCCCCTTTTCTGAATATTATTTACCAAAGCTGGTATAGAACCCCTTAAATAAATCAATAAATCAGGTGGGGAAATTAAACTTGAAATCGTTTTATATAAATTCTGATAAGTATCATATTCCCTTTTACCCATCAATCCCATTTCGTGAAGATTTGGAGCAAATATTTGAGCATCCTCAAAAATAGTACGGTCCTGAATAACGGACTCTGTTCCGTTTTTGATATTAATGATTTGTTGAAACCTACTATTCAAATAAAAAATCTGGATATGAAAAGACCATCTATGCATATCCTGATAAAAATCGTCAATATATGGATTATGTTCTACCTCTTCAAAATGTGGAGTCCATCCGTAATGTCTTGCCAATAAAGTAGTTAAAGTTGTTTTTCCTGCACCAATATTACCAGCAATAGATATATGTTTAAAGTCCTTCATTCCTAATGATTTTGAATAGATAGTATAATAAGTAATTTCTTCAAATCTATGAAAAACCCTTTAATTAACCGGATAAAATTTCTTAAAACCAATGATTTCCTTTAATTCATTCAATGTATTATCTGCGCTAATATGTGCCTTTTCGGCACCTTCCTTAACAACCTTGCCTAAATATTTATCATCAGATTCTAAGTCTAAAATCTTATCCCTAATTGGCTTTAAGAACAAGTTCATGTCCTCAGCCAATTGCTTTTTAAGATCACCATAACGGATATTGGCTTTTCTATAAGCCTCTTTATAAAACGCAACACCATCTAGGTTACCAGTGTATTCCATGAGGGTCAGAATATTCTGGACAGGTTCAGAAATGGGCATATCCTCCCCTTCTGGACCTGTATCGGTCTTTGCCTTCTTAATTTTTCTAAGTAGTTCTGATTCTGAATCCCTTAAGAATATACAGGAATCTATATTATCCGATTTGGACATCTTTCCAGTACCGTCTAAGGAAGGAATTTTAATCAACTTACCGTTTCCTCCATAAGCTTGAGTCTCAGGAAATATTTCTTGTCCATATAAGTTATTAAATCTTCTTGCAAACACTCTGGTCAACTCTAAATGCTGTTCTTGATCCTTTCCTACTGGAACTCTATTTGCCTTATGAATCAAAATATCCGCCGCCATTAGCACGGGATAGGTTAATAACCCTGCATTAACATTATCGGGTTGAGTTCTTACCTTTTCCTTAAAAGTAGGGACACGCTCCAATTCACCAACATAAGCGTGCATATTCATAAATAAATACAATTCTGAAGTTTGCGGAAGATCACTTTGTAAATACAATGTAATCTTATCTGGGTCTAATCCTGAAGCCAAATATTCCACTAAAACAGTCTTTACATTACGGTGTAAATCTTTTGGGTTGGGATGAGTGGTTAAAGAATGAATATCCGCTATAAAAAAATAGCATTTATACAAATCTTGAAGCTCTACAAACTGCTTTACTGCGCCCAAATAATTCCCTAAATGGAGATTACCTGTAGGACGAGTACCACTTACTACAATATCTTCTTTTAACATAGAATTTAAGAATTATTTCCCTTTAAATTCAGGAGTACGTTTCTCTACAAAGGCGGCCATTCCTTCTTTCTGATCCTCAGATGCAAAAGTCAAATAGAAGTTTTTGCGCTCAAAAAACAACCCTTCTTGTAAGGTAGAATCATATGCTTTATTCACAGATTCCTTTGCCAGCATCACTGCAACAGGACTCATCTGAGCAATCTCACTAGCTAACTTTATAGCCTCATCCATATATAATTCTACAGGAACTACTTTGTTAACCAATCCATAAAAATGAGCCTCATTTGCGGATATAAATCTGCCTGTTAAGACCAATTCCATGGCTTTCGCTTTTCCTAAAGCGCGAGTGAGTCTTTGTGTACCACCCGCCCCTGGCATAGTTCCTATTTTGATTTCTGGCTGCCCAAATTGAGCAGTTTCAGAGGCAATAATCATATCACATAACATAGACAGTTCACATCCACCTCCAAGAGCAAATCCACTGACTGCTGCAATTAATGGTTTGCGAGTTTTTCTGATAGAATCCCAAATGGAAAATTGATCTATCATCAACATATCCATAGCTGTTCTGCCTTGCATTTGTTTGATGTCCGCTCCTGCAGCAAAGGCACGTTCATTTCCAGTAATGATGATACATTTAATCTCTTGATTTTCATCTAATTTGATTAAAGCATCTGCAATTTCCTTCATCAATTGAAGGTTTAAAGCATTTAACTCCTTAGGTCTATTGAGCTGAACAATCCCAATTCCCTGATGTGATTGATGATCAACTAAAATATATTCGTATTCAAACATGTTTTTCTAATTTATTTTGATACTTAATGGATTAACTAAATATCCTCGTCCAAATTTACTTTAAGTCGGGCTACATTTCCTATCAAAGTACCAGAAATATATCCTAATAAGGCACCAAATAATACATCAACCGGATAATGCAATCCGACATAAACTTGAGCAAATGAAACTAAAGATGCCCATAGTATTAAAGGAATCCATAAATAAGGAAACTTCCGTCCAAATACAATTATTAAAAAAGTAGAAAGTCCAAAATGATTCGCTGCATGACTAGAAGGGAAACTATGTCCAGCCCCACATTGTACTAATTGACGTAAATATGGCACAATCCGCACATCCTGACAGGGACGCAATCTTTCAATGTAAGGTTTTAAAACATGGGAGGATACTTGATCCGTGATTATAAAGGTAATAATTGCTAATCCTATGATAAACAATCCCTTGCGTTTGAAGTTGTATAATATATAACAAATAATAAATCCATAGACCGGCACCCAAAACATTGGTTGACGCAAATATGGCATAATGATATCCAAAACCTTAAAATGGAGGTTTTGATGGATATACTTTATGCTTTCTTCATCCCATTGGACTAAATTCATTGAGCAAATTTAATCACCTTTAACAAGGATTCCCTGATTAATATCGGTCAAAGTTGTTTTTGGGTCTATTCATCATCGTAATGATAAAACCAACTAAAGGAGTTAAAAATAAACAAACAATAAATGACCATCCAAATCCTATCTCTTTGGATTCCCCAATAAACTTAGCAATCAAGTACGATATGCTTACATCAATTAAAAGGATTAATAAAAAAAGAGTCATCATTGGTCAAAAAGATTATAATTCTAATATTATCATAGTATCAAATCGTATGCCATTTATCAACACCTTAATTTATTCTTTCCGTGTCAAGAAAATAATTACAACGGAACTGTATTTTAATCCAAGCAAATTCTTAGCAGAGGCATTTACTACTGCAATTTCTAATAGTCCTAAACTATTAAAAAATGCAATGTGTGCTCCACCGTTAAAGTCATTATAGTTTTCTGATAACCGATCAATAAACCTAGAATGTCCATAACTCAAAGTAAAAGATTGATATGGTCCCATATCTAATAAATTCTGACGACTAAAATTTAAGATACAATTACCTCTATCATCTGTATAAACCACGGTCGCCCTAACGGTATTGGCATCAATAGGATAAATAGGAGGAAAATATAATTTAGTGATTTCCCCTAAAGGAGCTCCTAATTCCCTTAATGGACGATTCTTAATTAACTCTGTTGCAGCAAAGGCAAATACTTTTTTCAACAAAAAGGATTGATCCGATTTTTTAAAAGTCAACTCTACTACATCTATAATTTGATGTTCTGGTAATACTAAACTGAACAATCCATTATCAAAACCTATAAAATGATAGTCATTGGTTTTTATAACAATCAACTTAGGTTGGTCTTTAGAGTTGTTAATCGCTGCTATATGAATCGTTCCTGGCGGAAACTCAAAATAACTGTTTTTAAGCACAAATGCAGCCTCAGGAATATTATCATGTGCAATAGAATTACTAATATCCACTACTTGAACTCCAGGAACTCTATTGTAAAAATGAGCCTTAACTACCGCTAAATAATAATCTTTAGCACCTAAATCAGTAGTCAGGGTTACAATTTGCATTACAGTGTTTTTTGAGCTCTGGGTTAAGATTACAAAGTTAATTGTAAAGTCCTATAACTTTAATATCCTACCTGTTCCTGAGATTTTTCCATCAAATGAATTGAAAGGATTCCCAGTGTAATATATATCGCCTGAATAAAAAATATGATATCCCAATTCATAACTGGAATTAAGATACATTGGACTAGGACTAGAATTAAAACCATAACAATAAGGACTCATAAGCCCTCTCGCATCCAAAATGGATACATCATACATGTATCCTACAAATATTTGAGCATAGCCAGTTAAGGTAACATTTCCTGCTGTAAATAAAGTAGTAGTTACAATCCCGGAAGTACACTTAATATTCAATTTAGAATCCGCCATAGTTCTATACTCTAACCCTAAGCTTTTAACAAACAAAGTATCCCTATTACTAACGGAGCTATTATCACTTAAAAGGAGGTACTTAATACTGCCACAATGGACAACTGCCTTATACCGGTGACCATAATTCCGTACCCAATTACAAGTATTATCATCACGGATATTCAATACACTATCAGCAGATACATCCTTCACAAAGCCATCAAACATATTACGCCCAGCAGTGATTTCTATCCTATTCAAAGAATCCTGAACCAACTCCACTTCAAATTGATCATTGATATTAATTCTATTAAAACCCTTTAAAGGATAAGTCCTTGTCTGAACAGGTCCGTATGAGGTAACACAATCATCCAATTGACTTTTTTGACAGGAAACAACAGCAAAAAGTATAAATATAAGGATGAAATATTTCATATACATCCATTCAAATTTAGATATTTTCATCGTAATTTTGAAATTGATTATGCTTTTTTCCTGTGAGTTCCCAAATAAATAAAATTCAGTTCGACATCAAGCATCCTCTCATAAGGACTGCTATTGCAGGATTCGCAATTATTGTATTTTACATATTTTACACTAATTGGCTAATACCTCAAAAAACCTTCTTAAGAGATTATAGCCTTTTTCTTTCAATTATTGCTAAAAAGATTATAGAATTATTCGGATACAAAGTCTTGATTTTCCAAAATCCAGCAACAACCTCAACGTATTTTTTCGTTGATAAGAATATTAATGTTGAAGTAAGTTATCCTTGTTCTGGTGTAAATGTCTCAATTCTTTACGGAATTATTATTTTCATGTTTAGAGGAGACTTTTTAAAGAAAGTGTTATACACATTGTTCGGTTATTTTCTTATTACAATTGCAAATATTTTTAGAATTGCTACCCTTTCAATAAATTTAATAATTAATCCTCAGACTTTGGATTTTAACCATAAATATACTTTTAATATAATAGTTTATTCTATTATATTTGGACTTTGGTGGTATTGGTTATATAAAATACAGCCTAAATATTTAGACAACCAAATTAGTAAAAAATCTGAATTAGCATCTTGAAATTAGTTAAATATAATCTTTTTAAATTTTTTCTGATCTTTATACTATTTATTATTGCATTAGTTACTGGTTATTTAACTTCTGGGGTGAACTGTTATAATCTATTTGACCTATGTCACACCAAAGTTTATGTGAACGAACTTAATCACTTTGTAGAAAAAGCCAATTGGAATTACAATAAGGATTTTCAACCATTTCTTTGGTCAAAAATAGCATTTACCTTTATATACTTGGCAATAATAAATTTATTAGTTTATTTAATATTCGATAAAAAAATTTTTGGGCAACTAACTTTTTATTCAACACTATTGTTTTTTTCTGTATTTTCTATTAGTATTATTGTAAGACTCTATAAATTAGAATTGTACGAAAATTATCAATTCGTTTTTTTTAAATCCTACCTTTTTGGAGTCGGCGTATTAAGTCCGCCTATTCTAGAATTGGTGTACATTACCGCTTTTGCGTATATCAACCAGGAAATGAAAAAATACAATAAGAAAAATGATGAATAAAATTGTCGTTCTATTATTTTTATTTTACATCGTTCAAGGGAAAGCTCAAATCAAATCCTATCATCTCCCAAAAGGAATCGATTCTACACTAATCATCGATTCATTTAGATACAAAATACCGAATCTTGAGCTATTAACCTCTAAAATTGAATTAACAAACGCCTATCAAAATACTGAAGTACCTATAGCCTTTAAAGTCAAAAACAACAAGCACTACCCTATAAAAATAATCAAAGGATACTTATTAGACAGTCAAAATACCATTTCCTTTAGCCAAGAACCCATTCAATACAATCAAGAAAAAACGGTTCAAGGATTATTAAAAATAAAAACACTTAAAGGAAAAATAAAAGGATTTGCAAACATCAAAATGGAATCCAATTTAGCCTGTAGTCAAATAAAGATTCCTTTAGAAGGAATCATTAAAAGGAAACTGAATAAAAACGACCAACCCGTTCTATCATTTCACAATACATTTGTTGATCTAGGAAACGATTTTGAATACAAAACCATCTATCCCTTTCAATTCAAATTCATCAATAGCGGAAACCAACCACTATCCATTTACGAATGCACCACGGACCAAGATAGCGTCCTAGAGCTTAAATGGCCTAAAGAAGAAATAAATCCAGGAAAAACCGGAACCATAAACGGAACATTCAAAACCGGAAATGGACGCATATTCCGTAGATATATTTTTGTGGAATCCAATGCCTTAATGGATGAAGAAGGTCAAAAATTAATACTGGTCATTAAAGGAAGAAAAACTAAATAATTTGGATTTTTATTCTGATAGAACCGGCTTAAAAGACTTTTTAGACCAAAAAGTAAATCAATACAATCAATTAGATTTTATTGAAAACGACCCCATTTCTGTCCCACATCAATTTCAATCCTTACAGGATATAGAAATATCAGGATTCTTTGCCGCTATTTTTGCTTGGGGAATCCGCAAAACGGCCATTAATAAAACAAATGAATTAATGCAATTAATGGATAATAATCCACATCAATTTATTTTAAATGCCACAAATCAAGACCTGAAACCCTTATTAAAATTCAAACACAGAACCTTCAATACCACCGATTTACTGTATTGCATCGACTTTTTTAAATACCATTATTCCACCTTTAATTCCTTAGAGGACGCATTTATTCCTAAAAACCTGACCCAAGAATACACCATAGAATTAGGATTAAATTATTTTAATCAATATTTTTTCTCTTTACCCGAACATCCTACCCGGACACAAAAACACATCTCCGCCCCAAAAAGAGGATCCAGTTGCAAAAGATTAAATATGTTTCTAAGATGGATGGTACGTCAGGACACCATCGGAGTCGATTTTGGATTATGGAAACAAATTAAACCGCATCAACTCATCATCCCAGAGGATGTCCACGTCGCAAAAACAGCCCGATTATTCAAATTATTAAATAAAGCGGAAAGCAATTGGAAGTCCGCCTTAGAATTAACCAATAATTTAAAGGAATTAGACGCCCAAGACCCTGTCAAATACGACTTTGCTTTGTTCGGACTCAGTATATTTGAAAAATTTAAAAACTTAGAGGACTAAAAAATGAAATTAGAAGTCTGGACACTCCAAAAAACAACGGAATCCTACCTGAAAGACGGAATCGCCATTTATATCAAAAAGATTCAACCCTACTTCAACGGATTCAATTACAAGGAACTCAGCTTTGCAGCCTCCAAAAAAACGGAACAAATCGACAAACTACTCCTCCTAGAAGAAGCCGAAATCCTAAAAAACCTTGACCCACTAGACTATCTAATCCTCCTAGACGATAAAGGAAAATCCTACACCTCCATAGAACTATCCAATTATTTACGCAAACGCCTAGACTCCGGCTCCGGAAAGCTCATCCTATTAATCGGAGGCCCTTTCGGATTCTCAGAAAACATTAAAAAACGCGCTTCCGACCTCCTAAGCCTTTCTCAACTCACCTTCACCCATCAAATGGTCAGACTCATCCTCTTAGAACAAATCTACCGTGCCGGCACCATCCAAAGAGGAGAGCCCTATCATCATGAGTAGGATTTAATAAACATTAATCATCATTTTTCAACACTAACTTTTATCTCCTTTACCTTTTTTCCAAGATATTTCCCTTGATAAAAATCGGAAAGTAAGTCAACGTTTAATAAATAATATTCAGCACTTATTGATTTATTATTCCTAAGACTATCCATTAATGTAAAATACCCTCTATTGACCTTATTACTCATCAAAGAGTAAAAATAAACGATTTTATATTTACTAGGCTTTGTTATAGCCTGATTAGTTTTAACAAATCCAGTGTCCAAAACGGTATTTAAATTATAATTCCGATTCACGGTATATTGACCTAACAACAACTCTGACTCAAACTGCTTCACTAAGGACGAAAAACAGGTATTTTTATTAATTGGACTTAAATAATTTCCACTATCATTAAAAACAGCAAAAAAGTTTGTCAATTTAGAAAGTTGATAAACATTAGGTTTGGTATAAATCCGATTCGTCTTTCTGATGTATAAATGCGTATTAACTGTGTCCAATTTGCATTTAAAAACATATTCCTTAATAGATTTCTGACTTTCCACCTTAGGATAATGGGTTTCAGTAACCATCATCATAAGATTTTTACAACCACTTAAAAAGATTAATATCAATAGTAAAAGAGTATTCCTCATTAATTGACTGAAAATGCGTTCCCTAAAGTTCAACTTATTTCAAATATAAGGTCAATACCCATTTAAATGACCGACCAAAAAAGGCTCTCCTCCTTGATAAAGAGGAGTGGATGATATGGTTCTGTAGCTACTTACCTTATCTTGTCATTGCATCCACCAACCCACCAAACTTGTCATTGCGGATTCTTCGCCGTGGTGAACCGCAATCTTTTTTTGAGCTTAGCTCAAAATCTTAACTACAAATACCCATTTAAATGACCGACCAAAAATGGCTCTCCTCCTTGATAAGGAGGAGTGGATGCGAGTCAATTTATAAAATTGATTCGCAGACGAGGTGGTTTTTTGGGGTCGGCGGTTTGAGTAAGCCGGTGGTTTCGACTCCGCTCAACCACCTTTTCTGTAGCGGAAGTTCACCGCGGCGAACCGCCCCTACCCATTTATCTCCCAAATCCTTACATATTCAAAGGATACATAAACCCAACCCCCTACTCCTTCACAAAAACCTCCGATACCTCACTGAATCCATTCCTTCTAATAAATTGCCTAAATTGCTTTTTAGTAGGTGAAAAACTCGGAACGTGTGTAGTATCCTTTTGAGTGGACGTTATCTCCTTCAACTTATCAATATCTTCCTTAGTGGATATACCTCCAACAATAAGCTTTCCATGATTAAAGGATATTTTTTTAACCTCCCATGATTCATTATCAAGACGCTGATTAACAAAATAATACCCTTTATACTTACGGACAATATGATCTTGATCAAATTTAAACACCGTGTCAAGGCTATGAACATGAGTGATGATACTGTCCCCCACATGCTTAATCGCCACCCGCTCATTGGTTGTTAAATTGATAATCGAGTCCCCGACCAACTTTAAATTACTATCCAATTGACTCGGATGCTGTTTATTATAAAAATCATAAAC
>Ga0114962_10005009_pt1 | contig 10437 bp, 9 predicted proteins | sample C_130820_MF_Meta_FD_87017 | JGI IMG/M metagenome (GOLD analysis project Ga0114962, IMG submission 87017) | Freshwater microbial communities from Lake Croche, Canada to study carbon cycling - C_130820_MF_MetaG | ecosystem: Environmental > Aquatic > Freshwater > Lake | place: Lake Croche, Canada...
AGTTGCTCTACAGCATTTGCCTGCATGGACGTGGCGATTTGGGCTTGGCGCCAGACGAATACGCCGCGCTCACCATGGTCTTGCTGCGCTTGCTGGCTTTCAAACCGGCGGCAGAGACGGAAAAAAAAAGCCTGAAATCAGCGCTTGAGCCGCTAGCCCGTGTTGCTGCGCCCCCACCACCGGCACCAGCCCAGCCCGTCGTTGCAAACTCCTCGCCAGAAACAGATGTCTTGGGTGAGCTCTGGTTGTCTGTTGTTCAAGACTTGGTGAAAGCACAGTTGATACAAGCCATGACCCGCGAATTGGCGATGCAGTCGCAGTTAATTGACCAAGCTGATGGCGTATGGCACTTGCAAATTGAGAGTGCTACTCTCAATAACGCCAGCAACCGAGAGCGACTTGAACTGGCTTTGCAGTCGCTGGGTCATGAAGTGCAGGTGCAGGTACAGCAGGGGCCCGTTCAGGACTCGCCAGCGCGGCGCATCACTTTGCAGCAGCAGCAACGCATGGCGCAGGCAGAGAGCGACATCCTCAACCACCCCAGCGTGCAACACTTAATCAAACACTACGACGCCAAGATTGTTCCTGGCACCCTCAGACTTCTAGACCACTGAAAGACCACCATGTTCAACAAAGGACAACTCGCCGGCTTGATGAAACAAGCCCAAGCCATGCAAGAAAACTTGAAGAAAGCCCAGGATGAATTGGCTTTCATTGAAGTCACCGGTGAAGCCGGTTCGGGCATGGTGAAAATCCTCATGACTTGCAAACACCAAGTCAAGCGCGTCTCTATCGACGCCAGCTTGATGGGTGACGACAAAGACATGCTCGAAGACTTGATTGCTGCGGCATTCAACGATGGTGCGCGTAAGGTGGAAGAAACCACCGAGGCCAAGATGGGCAAACTCACTGGCGGCATGCCCGGTTTGCCCGGCGGTATGAAGCTGCCGTTTTAATGCGCGATAACAGCGCCTTAGAGGCCTTGGTTCAATCCCTAAGGCGCTTGCCAGGGGTAGGGCAGCGCTCGGCTTCACGTATGGCCTATCACTTGTTGCAGCATGACCCTGAGGGCGCACAGTTGCTCGCCCGCAGTTTGCTCAATGCGGTGCAAGCGGTCAAGCATTGCCAACGTTGCCACACCCTGACCGAATTTGAGATTTGCGGGACATGCCAAGACACCCAACGCGACGCAAGCCGCTTGTGTGTGGTGGAGACACCCTCAGATCAATCGGCGCTTGAGCGAACTTTGGCCTACCAAGGTTTGTATTTTGTATTGATGGGCAAACTCAGTCCTATAGAAGGTGTGGGCCCGAATGACATTGGCATGCAAAAACTGATTCAACGCGTGGAGGATGGCTTGGTGCAAGAAATTATCTTGGCCACTAATTTCACGGCTGAAGGTGAGGCCACCGCCCATGTTTTGAGTGAGGTTTTTCGTCGCAAGGGTTTGGTCGTGACGCGCTTGGCCAGGGGTGTGCCAGTCGGCAGCGAGCTAGAGTATGTGGACCTGGGAACCATCGCCCACGCCTTGATGGACAGGCGCAGCACCTAAGGTTTTCACCATCAGGGCTGAACCTGATGCGGAAAATCGCGTTGTTGACTAAGCTAGAAGCCATGTCTGCGCCTCATCACTTTTCTTATGTTGCAATTGCTCGCCGTCAATGGTTGGCAAGTTGTTCGCTGTGGGCCGCCTGCATGGTCTTGGCCCCTGGGCAAGTCAGGGCGGCGGGCGATAAATTTCACTTAAGTTTGGCTTTGGACGACAAAACATCCTTGTCCCATTTGCCTTTGTTATTGGCTGAGCAATTGGGCTTTTTTGCTGACGAGGGTCTGGAGCTTGATTGGGTGGAGCAGCCCAGTCAAAGCCAAGCCATGGCGGGCTTGACCCATGGCTCGATAGACGTACTGTGCGCGCCTTATGAAAACGCCTTGTTGCTACAGCACCGAGGGTTTAACGCGGTGTCGATTGTGCAAATCGCCCGCACACCCCAATGGGTTTTGGGCGTTTCCAATAAAACTGTACCCAAGCTCAAAAGCCTTGCTGATTTGCGCGGAAAACGCATAGGCTTGATCGATTCAGAAGGCAGTGCGCATCGCTGCTTGTCTTTGCTGTTGCTGCGCTCCGGCATGCAGGCCAATGAGGTCAATTACGTCTATCTCAACTCCTCGGTTCACGCCTTGGTGGCCATGCGCGAAGGGTCTATAGACGCGTTGTTTGCCTCAGACCCCTTGATGACCGCCTTGGAAAAAAAAGACGATGTCACTGTCATCCAAAATTTTCGAACCCTCAAACAAACCCAGCGGGTGTTTGGTGGACTGTTACCTGGAAACGGTTTGATTGTGTCCCAAGCCTTGGTAGAAAAAAACCCGAAAGTGTTTCAGTCTCTGGTAGCTGCGGTGATGCGCTCACTCAAATGGTTGCGTACCGCAGGCCCCTCCGATTTACTGCAGCACTTGGTTGACAACCCAGTGCTTCCTGATCGCTTGGTCTATTTGAACGCGGTTGACAACTTGCGAGAAAGTTTTTCGCGTGATGGCTGGCTAGGTGCCGAGGCTCAACAGGTGAGCATGCGAATGCTTGGGGTTTTAGATCCCGCTTACAGTTCGCGTTCGGTTGCATTGCAAAGCACTGTACGCAACGATTTTGTAAAAAACGCTAAAGAGCGTTTTAGGATGTAGTCTTAGACGTTGTTACGCTTTGCGCGATTTTTTCGCCTTTGAATTGCCTTTGCTGGGCAGCATGAGCATCAATTTTTGACCGGTTTTAAGAGGACTGTCCACCGAGAGTTTGTTCCATTTGGCTACATCTTCAACAGCCACTTTATAGCGCAGTGCCACGCTGGCCAAGCTGTCTTTTTTACGCGCTTTGATGAATTGCTTGCGCAAAGTAACTTCAGGCGCGAGATTCAATTGGCCGTTGTCCGCCACTTTGGTGGCCACGTCTTTTTCTTGTTTGCTCGGGCGCGGTACCAGCAAGGCTGAACCGGCTTTGATGAGCATGCGCGGCGGTATTTTGTTGACGCTGCGCATATCGTCTTCGCTCATGCCCACTTTTTTGGCTGCATCGCTCACCTTCATGTTTTGCGGTGCCACCCAAACGGTCCAAGTGGCCAAGCGTCCGCCATAAGCGGCTTGGTTGCGCTCGAAGATTTCGGCGTTATCCCAAGGCAAAAGAATCTGCGATGTGCCGCCCGCCAACAAGACGGGGCGGTGCGCCGAGGGGTTGAGCGCCTTGAAATCTTCTAAGGGCACTTCTGCCAATCGCGCAACCAAAGCCACATCCATGTCCCTAGGCAAAGGAACGGTTTGAAAATAGGGGTGATTGGGAATGGGCGGCAGATAAATGCCCTTGCTTTGTGGGTCAGCCACCAAGTTTTTCATGGCTTGCAACTTGGGTACATAAAGGCGAGTTTCTGCGGGCATATGCAAATCGGTGTAGGCCAGTGCTTGACCCGCCCGTTGATTGCGATTGATGGCTTTGCCTACATTGCCTTCGCCCCAGTTGTAGGCAGCCAAAGCCAAGTGCCAGTCGCCAAACATGCGGTGCAGGCGTTGCAAATAATCCAGTGCGGCACGGGTAGAGGCCAGCACATCACGGCGATCGTCGCGAAATGCGTTTTGCTTCAAGTCGAAGTCTTTACCCGTTCGCGGCATGAATTGCCACATGCCACTGGCCCGCGCAGAAGACACGGCTTGGGGATTAAAAGCGCTTTCAATAAAGGGGAGCAAAGCCAGTTCGGTTGGCATGCCACGGCGTTCTAATTCTTCGACGATGTGATAAAGGTATTTGCTGGACCTCGCCGTCATGCGTTCAATGTAATCAGGGCGATTGGCATACCACTGTTCGCGGTCTTGCACCAAATCGACTTGCAAGTCGGGCATAGCAAAACCAAGGCGTATGCGTGTCCACAAGTCAGCAGGAATCTCTACCTCAGCTACCTTGTTGCTGCGCGCGGCAGAGTCGGGCAGTGCTTGCAATTCGGTGGCTTCTAAAGGCGCAGAGGTTTCGCTGGGTTCTGATCTGGACGCAAGAGGTGCGAGGAAGAAAAGGCTGAATAGAATGGGCAATACAAATGAATTGCGCAAGCTTTGTCTGGGGTAACAGGTTTTCATGGATCATCAAATTATAGAAACCTCTTTAGATTTGAATGATTGGCTCTTGACACCCGCGGGTTCTTACCTGCGCGAATGGGAGTCTAAGCAGTTCGACCGCGTCATTGCCGATATCTTTGGCTACCATGCGTTGCAGTTGGGTTTGTCAAATATGGCGGCTTTACAAAGCAGCCGTATACGGCATTGTTGGGTCAGTGAAAACCAGCCCGCGCCTGTTGCCACCCCCAGTTTGCTTGCAGAAGATGTTGCCTTGCCGTTTGCTGATCAAAGCCTTGATTTGGTGGTCATGCCTCACACTTTGGAGTTGAGCCGCGACCCACACAGTTGCTTGCGGGAGGTCGAGCGTGTCTTGGTCCCCGATGGTCGCGTGGTGATTTGCGGTTTCAATCCCTTGAGTCTTTGGGGACTGCGTCAGCAACGCGCTAACTTCTATGCGCGGTTGGGTTTCAACAATTATTTTTTACCCTCGCAAATAGACTTTATTGCGTATTGGCGGCTGCGCGACTGGCTGCGTTTACTGAGTTTTGATATTGAGGGCGGTTGTTTCGGTGCTTACCGGCCCTCCGTTCAATCGGACAAATGGCTTGAACGCTTTGCTTGGATGGACAAAGCGGGCGACCGCTGGTGGCCCATACTGGGTTCGGTGTATTTCTTGGTTGCCATCAAAAGAGTGCGGGGAATGCACTTGATCAGCCCTAGGTGGAAGAAAGTTGCTCGCAAGCCCTTGGCCACGGCAGTACCCACAGTGAATTCCAGTAAGCCCCACTTATGAAGCTGGTGACTATTTATACCGATGGCGCTTGCAAAGGCAATCCGGGGCCTGGCGGCTGGGGCGCTTTTTTGCGCTATGGAGACACCGAGCGCGATTTGTTTGGTGGCGAAACCCAAACCACCAACAACCGAATGGAGCTGATGGCGGTCATTGAGGCTTTAAAAGCGCTCAAACACCCTTGCCAAGTGCATCTTTATTTAGACAGTGAATATGTTCGTAAAGGCATGACCGAGTGGTTGCCCAGTTGGAAAGCCAGAGGATGGCGAACCGCTTCCAAGCAAGCCGTGAAAAATGCTGATTTATGGCAAATCTTGGACGAAGTGGTGTCTCAAAGCGGACACCATATCGACTGGCGCTGGGTCAAGGGTCACTCAGGCGACCCCGGTAATGACCGTGCCGATGCGTTGGCTAACCAAGGGGTATTGACAGTACAAACGGGTTCATAATGACCCCATTCAATCTTCAGGCATTCAATACCCATGGCTTCTAAAAACACGATCACCGCTGTAGCGGTTGTAGGTATCGCTATAGCTGCTGCCGGCGGTTGGTGGTACCAAAACAAACCCGCATCAACTGCCAGCGTGGCCGCGCCTGCTACTGGTGCTCCTGCTGCTCCTGCTGCTGGTGCTCCCGGTGCTGCGCCGGCGGGTCCTCCTCGTGCCATGGGTGTGGAAGTGGCCAAGGTCGAGAAATCTCCCTTACGCGATGACGCGCAAACCGTGGGCACCCTCAAGTCACGCCAAAACATTGTGCTGCGCCCCGAAGTGGCAGGGCGGGTGGTGGCCTTGGGCTTTGCCGATGGCAGTCAGGTAAGAAAAGGCCAAATGCTGGTGCAACTCGATGACAGCTTGCAACGCGCTGAAATACAACAAGCGCAAGCCCAAATGTCGATTGTGCAAGCTAATCACAAACGCAACCAAGACTTGGTGGCGCAAGGTTTTATTGCCCAGCGTTCGCTCGATGAAAGCCAAGCCAGCTTGCAAGTAGCGCAGGCCCAAGTGGCACTCAGCTGTGCCCGTTGGGAGCGTATGCGCATCGTGGCGCCTTTCAGCGGCACGGTGGGTTTGCGCACCATCAACATAGGCGATTATGTGAAAGACGGGGCGGACATGGTCAATTTGGAAGACCTCACCCAGTTGTATGTTGACTTTCGCCTGCCAGAACGTTACCAAAGCAAACTGTCGGCCAAGCAAACGGTGGAAGTTTTGATCGACGCCATGCCTGGCAACAACTACCAAGCCCGAATTGAAGCGATTGATCCACTGATTGATGCCAATGGTCGATCCATCAGCGTCAGAGCCATGTTGCGTAACGACAGTGCCGTTGAAGGCTCGAATAAAAAAGGTGTTGCAGCACTTAAACCCTTGGAACCCGCTGTGGCTACCCCCAGCCCCATGCCGCCCGATACAGCGTGTCAGCTCAAGCCTGCTTTGATCGCCGACAAATTCACCCCTCCAGGTCCCTTGCGCCCAGGCATGTTTGCGCGTGTCAATGCCTTGTTTGCACTTAAAAGCGAGGCCTTGTCCATTCCCGAAGAAGCCATTGTGCCTATGGGTCAAAAACAGTTTGTCATCCGAGCCGTCGCCCCCGAGGCGGTTGCCGGCGCCGGCCCTTTGCCCCCCGACACCAAGCTGGTTTCATTGCGTACCGAGGTCAAACTGGGCGCGCGTAGTCCGGGACGGGTCGAAATTTTGTCGGGCTTGACCGCTGAAGACACGGTGGTGGTCGCGGGTCAACATCGCTTGCAAAAAGACGGCACGGCCTTGCGTGTCACCGAGTCTAGGAACTGATATGCAATTGCCTGAGTTGTCGATACGTCGACCGGTTTTTGCCACCGTCTTGTCAATGCTGATTGTTTTGGTCGGCGTGGTGTCTTTCAACCGATTGGTGATTCGTGAGTACCCCAAGATTGACAACCCCACGGTCACGGTGGAAACCCGTTACGTGGGTGCTTCCAGCGCGGTGGTGGAGTCGCAGGTCAGCAAGGTGTTGGAAGACTCACTCTCAGGCGTTGAAGGCTTGGACGTCATTACCTCCATCAGCCGTCAAGAGCAAAGCCAGATCACCGTGAAGTTTTTACTCACGAGAGACCCTGACGCCGCCGCCTCCGATGTGCGCGACAAAGTCTCGCGTGTGCGCCAACGCCTGCCTGTGGGCATTGATGAGCCGGTGATTGCCAAGGTGGAGGCTGATGCGTTTCCCGTGATTTGGCTGTCCTTCAGTTCGGACACCATGAACACTTTGCAACTCACCGACTTGGCCAACCGCATTGCCAAGCCGATGATGCAAACCGCACCAGGCGTGGCCGATGTGCGTATTTTTGGTGAGCGTAAATACGCCATGCGGGTTTGGCTCGACACCGACCGACTCGCCGCCTATCGCTTGACCAGCCAAGACATTGAAGACGCTTTGCGCAAATCCAATGTGGAAGTGCCTGCTGGGCGTGTTGAAAGCCAAATGCGTGAGTTCAACATCACCACCGCCACCGATTTGCGCAAGCCTGAGGAGTTTGGCGACATCGTTATTCGCAATGTCAACGGCATGTCTATAAGACTTCGCGACGTGGCGCGTATCGAGCAAGGCCCTTTGGCCGAGCGTTTCTCCGTCCGTTACAACAGCAATGAAGCCATTGCTTTGGGCGTGCTGCGTAACTCCACCGCCAATCCTTTGGAACTCAGCAAAGCCATCACTGCCATGATGCCGCGCATCAAGGAAAACTTGCCGCCCGGGGTGAATATTGAAGTAGCCAACGATTCATCGGTGTTCATCGAAAAATCTATCGAAGCTGTTTTCAAAACCATTTTTGAAGCTGCGGCCTTGGTCTCTTTGGTGATCTTTGTGTTCTTGCGAACCTTTCGCGCTTCCATCATTCCGCTCATCACCATTCCGGTGTCTTTGGTGGGCACCTTTGCCTTGATGGCCTTATTTGGCTTTTCCATCAACTCACTCACCTTGCTGGCGCTGGTCTTGGCGATTGGCTTGGTGGTCGACGACTCGATTGTGGTGCTGGAGAATATTTACCGTTACATCGAATTGGGTATGGAACCGTTTGCCGCCGCCATTAAGGGGGTGAGAGAAATTGGTTTTGCTGTGGTCGCCATGACCTTGACGCTTGTTGCGGTGTTTGCCCCACTGGCGTTCACGCCAGGGCGCACGGGGCGGCTGTTTGCCGAATTTGCCTTGGCCTTAGCGGGGTCCGTCATGGTGTCTGGGGTGGTGGCTTTGTCGCTCTCGCCGATGATGTGTTCCTTGCTTTTGAAGCACAACGCCAAGCCCTCTTTGTTCGACCGAGGCATGGGGCAATTGCTGGAAGGTTTGACCGCTGGTTATGGGCGTTTATTGCGCTGGACCCTCACCGCGTGGCGCTTCGGTGGCGTGCAACTGTCACGCCGTTGGTTAGTGGTCGGCGTCATGGTTTTGGCGGCTTGGGGCTCTTACCAGTTGTTCATCAATGCCAAAAGCGAGTTGGCGCCCATGGAAGACCGCGGCGTGATTTTGGTGATCATTAACGGACCCGATGGCGCCACCCTCGACTACACCTCCAAGTACGTCAATATGCTGGAGAAAATCGGACGCAAGTACAAAGAGTTCGATCAATTCTTTGCTGTGGTGGGCAACCCTACGGTGGCCCAAGGCGCGGTTTTTCTAGGGGCTTTGCCATGGGACCAGCGTAAACGCAGCACCTTGGACATGGCGCGTGAAATGATGCCCGCCATGGGCGGCTTGTCGGGCGTGATGGCTTTCCCCATCACCCCACCGTCTTTGGGTCAAGCCTTTCGTGAGCGTCCCTTCAATTTTGTCGTTCTCACCAACGACACTTATGAAAACTTGGCCAAAGTCACCAAGACCATTCAAGATGAAGTCGCCAAAAACCCCGGCATTGTCAGCATGGACGTGGACTTGCGTTTGAACAAGCCCGAGATCAGTCTAGAGGTCGACAGGGAACGTGCTGCCGATTTGGGTATCGCTGTTGAAACCATAGCCCGAGCGGTAGAAACCGCCATGGGTGGGCGCAATGTCACCCAGTTCAAGCGCGACGGCGAGCAGTACGACGTGGTGGTGCAAACCGAAGCCAAGAACCGCAATACGCCCATGGATGTCGAGAAAATTTTCGTTCGTGGGCGTGGCGACACCATGGTGCCCTTGTCCGCCTTGGTGAAGATGAAAGAGGTGGTTGTGCCTCGTGAGTTGAACCACTTCGCCCAACGCCGCAGCGTCACCTTCACCGCCAATCTGGCACCTAGCTATTCATTGGGTCAGGCTTTGACATTCATGAAAGGTGTGACGGGCAAGGTACTAAAGACCGGGTACACCACCGACGTGAATGGCAATTCGCGTGAATTTGTTCAGTCAACCGGATCGCTCACTGGCGTGTTTGTGCTGGCCTTGGTGTTTATCTTTTTGGTCTTGGCGGCTCAGTTTGAAAGTTTTGTCGATCCTTTTGTGATTTTGCTGTCCGTGCCTTTGTCAATGGTGGGAGCGCTTTTGGCATTGCAATTCACGGGAAGCACGCTGAATGTTTACAGCCAAATTGGACTCATCACCTTGGTGGGTTTGATCACCAAGCACGGTATTTTGATTGTTGAGTTTGCCAATCAACTGCGCATGACTGGCATTAGCGCCGTCGATGCTGTTCACCAATCCGCCACGTTGCGCCTGCGTCCTATTTTGATGACCACCGGTGCCATGGTGCTGGGCGCTATTCCTTTGGCTTTGGCGACTGGTGCAGGCTCTGAAAGCCGTCAGCAAATTGGCTGGGTGATTGTGGGGGGCATGTCTTTGGGCACCTTGCTTACTATCTTTGTGGTGCCAACCATGTACTCTTTGTTTGCCCGTAAGGGGACGCCTGGTCCGATTCAGACGGTCTTTGAGGAAGACGCTGCAGCTATAAAAACAGCTTAATGCTCTAAATCATTCAATTCCTGCCATGTGTTGGCGTTGGCAAACGCATGGCGGTGGTCGTGGGGTAGATTGAAGTCCATGCGGGCGTTGGCATGTTGAGAGGTCCAACTGTCAATCTTGCGCTCGCCTGCGTGCAAAAAATCTTGCAGGCTTTGCTGCAAGGAAATATGCAGCAAGCAAAACACCGGTTGTTGCCTGCACACGGTTTCACCTGTTGATTTGACCTCTGCGCCCCACGCCGTGGCTATGAGCGACTGTTGAGCAGCCATTGCCATGCTCAAACGCTGCGCCAAATCCAGCGGGAAAAAAGGACTGTCGCACGGCACGCACAGCAGCCATTCGGTGTCGCAGTGTTGCAATCCTGTCAGCATGCCTGCCAAGGGCCCTGCAAACCCAGCAACGCTATCAGTATGAACTTCATAGCCCCAGCTTTCGTAGTCGGCAAGATTTCGGTTGGCATTGAGTTTGACCACACGAACTTGGGGCGCTAGGCGCTGTGCCACCCTCAACGCCAAAGCTTGGCCTTGAAACAGCTGCAAACCTTTGTCGACGCCACCCATGCGCTGACCTTGTCCGCCAGCCAATACCCAGCCGGTGATGTCTTGCGAGGTGGGATGATTGAGCAACATCAAGCCTAAGGTTCAGCCGCC
>Ga0114962_10005011_pt1 | contig 10437 bp, 1 predicted proteins | sample C_130820_MF_Meta_FD_87017 | JGI IMG/M metagenome (GOLD analysis project Ga0114962, IMG submission 87017) | Freshwater microbial communities from Lake Croche, Canada to study carbon cycling - C_130820_MF_MetaG | ecosystem: Environmental > Aquatic > Freshwater > Lake | place: Lake Croche, Canada...
CTCTAACATCTATAATAATTCCTTCAGGAGTAACAAGCATCGGCATATCTGCATTCATTCGCTGCTCATCTCTAAGTTATGTTAATTTATCAGCAAGTCAAGTAACAGTATTGAATACCGATACATTCAATGGAGATACCTCTCTAACATCCATCTTACTCCCTACAGGACTAACAACAATTATTGATAACACAGTGTTGACTGGCTGCACAGCTCTAACCTCTCTAACAATCCCTGTTGGTATGACGACTCTGCCGGCTGGTCTATTAACTCCTTGCACTGGAATGACACTTGTAACAATTCCTGCCTATTTTGACATTACAAGCTGGACAACTATTCTGACAAGGGCTGGATATACTGGAACTATCAGTGGAGGAATAGTATCACAACCTATTATTGATGCCAGTGGTGTATTAACCGGTTTCACAGGTCAAATTCCTGCTAGTGTCACTCTTGGAGCCAATGTGACAGGAATACTCGCAACTCTTTTCCAGAACTCTACACTCCTAGAATCCATTAATATATCTGCAACTGGTGTCACTGCAATTCAAGCGAATTCATTCAGTGGCTGTACATCTCTAACATCTTTGATCCTCCCTCCAGGACTTCAAATTGTAGGAAATAGTGCATTCGCTGGCTGCACAACTCTAACATCTTTGATCATCCCTTCAGGCGTAACAAGTATTAGTGCCTTTGCAATCTCAAGCTGCACATCTCTAACATCTTTGATTCTCCCCTCAGGACTCCAAACCATAGGAGATAATGCATTCCAGAGCTGTACAACTCTAACATCTTTGATCCTCCCTTCAGGTGTAACAAGTATTGGTGCCTATGGAATAGCATATTGCCAAGCCTTAACATCTTTGATCATCCCTTCAGGTGTAACAGGTATTAGTGCCTATGGAATAGCATATTGCATTTCTCTAACATCTTTGATCCTCCCCTCAGGACTCCAAACCATAGGAGATCTAGCATTCGCTGGCTGCACAATTCTAACATCTTTGATCCTCCCTTCAGGTGTAACAAGTATTGGTGCCTTTGCAATGACAGGCTGCAATGCTATAACATCTATTGTCATACCTAATGGTGTAACAACACTGACTAGTACTTTCAGAACTTGTACTGGCTTGGTATCAGCAACTCTTCCTTCAGGCTTGCTACGTATGGCTAGCACTTTTGAAGAAGCTGCGGCATTAAGATCTATAGTCGTACCGAATGGAGTGACAGCACTTCTGGGTGGTACATTCAAGGATTGCCCATCCCTAACCTCTGTAATACTTCCTTCATCACTTGTAATCATAGGTTCTTATGATTTTATTCATTGTGAATCTCTAACATCGATTGTTATACCGAATGGAGTTACAATTTTAGGTGATTTATTCACATTTAGTGGCTGTACAGCTCTATCATCTATAATCCTCCCTTCAGGACTTTTAAGTTTACCTTCTCTGGAGGGTTTTTCTTATTGTTCTTCCCTAACATCTATAATCATACCTCCACTTGTTACAAGTATTTCTACAGCTGCATTCTTAGGCACTGGCATCACTTCAGTATCCCTCCCTACAGGATTTTTGAATATAGGAGATCAAGCATTCCAAAGCTGTCCTCTAACATCCATTTCCCTCCCTTCAGGACTTTTGAGTATAGGTAATTACGCCTTCCTTGACTGTTCTCTAACATCTATTTCCCTCCCTTCAAGTGTAACAACTATGGGTTCATCTGTTTTTACTTCTTGTACCTCATTATCATCTGTAGTTCTTTCTACAGGACTCTTGGGTGTAGGTGATGCTGTTTTTGAAAACTGTACATCTTTAACATCTTTGATAATTCCTAGTGGAGTACAAAGTATTGGTGTAAGATGCTTTATCAATTGTACCTCATTATCATCAGTAATTCTACCCGCAGGTTTATTAAACATGGGATTTAGGTATGAAGTGGATGGCGGATGTTTTATAAATTGTATATCATTAACATCAATTATAATTCCCAATGGAATTGCAGTATTATTTCAACAAAGCTTTCAAGGCTGCGCATCTCTCACATCTGTAACATTCCCTTCAGCCTTAATGGTTATTGATGCACAAGTATTCGCTGGCTGCACTTCTCTAACATCAGTTACTCTGCCTTCAGCACTACAAGCTATGGGCGTTAACGTTTTCCAAGATTGTACTTCTTTAGTATCTGCTAATTTATTAACAACCGAAGTAAAAGTATTAAATGCTAGCACATTTAATAGAGATACATCTCTAACATCAATAATACTCCCTATAGGACTCACTAATATTGTTGATAGTACAGTGTTCAATGGCTGCACAGCATTCACCTCTCTATCAATCCCTATAGGTATGACGACTCTCCCAGCCGGCCTTTTTAACAGTTGTACAAATCTGATTACATCACCTTCGTCAGTTATTAGAATAGCTGTGGGTTTTAATCTTGCAACTTGGACAGCTATTCTGGCCGCGGCTGGCTACACTGGAACGATCCAACAGATAAATACAGTTCCCTCTCCACCTACAAATATATCCTTAATTCCTGGAAATGATCAGATTTCCGCGACTTGGTCAGCACCTACCTATAATAATGGCTCAGCAGTTACAGCATATAAGGTATATAAGGATGGTGCTCTTGTAACATCAACCTCTAACCTCTTTTACACATTGACTGGGCTGATGAATGGAACAGCTTACAATATTTCATTATCGGCAGTAAATGCATCTGGTGAGGGTCCTAAATCTATTCCTGTATCAGTAGCCCCTCTCAATTCACCAACAAATATATCTTACACGGCGTTAGATAGTGGTATAAATGTAACATGGAGTGTAACAGATGTTTTTGCAACTTCTATTAATATTTATATTAATGGTTTATTAAATCAAAATGTAATAACTGCAACATCTGCAACATCTGATCTCATGGTATTTAATTATAGATTAACTGGCCTGACAAATAATACTCCATACTTGATCTCATTATCAGCATTAAATGCACAAAATAATGAAACTGCTCGGACTTCTCAAGTAAGTGTTACACCGGCAGTCGTAGCGAATGCACCTATTGTCTATAACGGGCAACTAGTGGCATATACAGTATCAGTTCCTGCCTCAGTTACCCTAGGAGCTAATGTGACATTGATAAATAAATATTTATTTGCTAACTCTACTATCCTACAATCAATTGATATGTCTGCAACTAGTATAACATCACTTGCTAATTCTTCATTTGTATCCTGCACTTCTCTATCATCTATAACTTTTCCCACAGGACTCTTATTTATCGGTGAAACTGTTTTTCAATCTACAGCTTTTACATCTATAATAATTCCAAATACTGTTACATATTTAGGTCCAGGTTGTTTTATTAATTGCACATATCTAAGATCTATATCAATTCCTTCATCGGTTGAAAGTATAGGTGATTACGCTTTTGGTAGTTGTACATCTTTAACATCTGCTAATTTATCTGCAACACAAATAATATTCTTATCTAACGGTACATTTTTTGGAAATACCTCTCTAACATCAGTGACTCTCCCTATAGGAATAACAATCATCGGTGCATATGTGTTCCAAGGCTGTAGTTCTTTATTATCTGCTGACTTATCAGTAAATCCAGTAACTGATTTGTATAATAATTTATTCGATGGAGATACCTCTATAACATCAATCATACTTCCTACATCACTCATAAATTTTTACGATAACACAGTGTTCACTAGCTGCACAGCTCTAACCTCTCTATCAATTCCTGTGGACATGACGACTCTGCCAGCTGGTCTATTAACTCCTTGCACTGGAATGGTACTCGTAACAATCCCTGGTAGCTTCAACCTCGCCACTTGGACTGGTATTCTGGCAACGGCTGGATATACTGGCACGATCCAACAAGGAGGCCCAATAGCTCCAGGTGCGCCTACAGGCCTCTCCTTGACGCCTGGAAATCAGCAGATTGCAGCCACTTGGACAGCTCCTGCAAATAATGGTGGTTCAGCAATCACTGTTTATAAAATTTATAATAATGGAACTACACTATTATTCACCACCCCTAATGCAACCCCCTCTTTCACTATTACTGGCCTCACCAATGGAACTCTTTATAATATATCAGTTGCGGCAGTGAATGCTATAGGCATAGGTAATAAATCATATTCTGTATCAGCAACTCCTGCAATACCACCAATGGGAATGTTTGCTCGTTTTCAAGCGGTTGAACCTGAACCAGTCCCCAACACACCTACAGGCGTCACGGCGGTTCGAACAGGTGATTATACCATAACAGTATCTTGGAATGCCCCTGCAGAAACAGATCCCTCAGTAAACTCCTATTACATAATCTCAAACGATGCCGTTGTTCGAACTCTAAATGCGCCAGCCACAACAACTAATCTTTCATTATCCAGAGGATCATACCATATAGCTGTAATTGCTATAAACGAGGCCGGCCAATCTCCTCAATCCATTTTAAGAACTGTAACGTGATAAATTCCATGCCCACGTCATAAATTCACTAATTTTTCAAACTTCATGACGCAAACGTGTGATGAAGTTTGAAAATATCTAAATTCAAGAATACTCGTAATACAATGTCACGGTAGGTTATAAAATGTCAGCCCCTCTCGCTCCTGTTCCTGTTCCTCAGCTACTCAAGTATGCTGAGGACGTTGAGTTGAATGTTGCACCGCAACAAGTCAACTTTGTTGATCTTGACGGATATGGCCACCGTGTGGCCATTACTCTTTTAACATCTGTTATGAATTCTGCCTTTTACTGGTCTCGCCCAGTAGACTCGGTCCGTCCCATCGGCCACTTCAGCGATCCTACAGGCGCCTTCGCCGCCTCTCTGCTCGCTTCTCTTAATACTGATTATACTGATAATGATGCTGTCACAGACAAGCTCACATATGATTCTGCTGCACTCAATAGCAACACGGATGCCAGAATTCGTGAAGGCGGTCATGTGAGTGCAAACGATCTCATGATGGCTTATGTGCTGTATAAAGTCTATGGCTCCTCAGCCGCCTCCACCAAAGACATTGTGTTTAACCTCGAGGATGCATATGGAATGTTGAAGAGTGCAGACTACGCTGACGCAATCATGTCAGCTTTTAACAATTCTGAGTTGGAAACGAGTAACCCCGGCAACGAAAAAGGTGCGATTGATGCGATGTTTCGCGACCTTCTCTCTGCCGACTCTCTGCGATTTTTCGACGCCTATGGAAACCAGGTGCCTGGTATTTATGAAGTGAGCACTGATCTTTCAGGCTCTGGCACATGGAATCTGGTGGATGGTGATACAATAGAGATTCGAACAGTCTTCACATTTACGAACTCGGTCACGCTTCGTACTAGTATAGATGTGGCACAGAATTTGAATCCTCTACCTACCCAGTCGAACGGCGAGACTGTGTGTATTCCTGCTGGTACGAAGCTCGCACTACGTCTACAGCTTGTAGCATCTGATGAAGGCGTCTCGGCTCCTCCAAGCGGAAGTCTTTCCACTGTTCCTACTGCCCCTACCTCTCTTGCCCTAACTCCTGGAAATAACTCTATTTTCGTCTCTTGGGATGTGCCTGAATCTGATGGTAATTCAGTGGTAACTGCATACAATCTGTATTTGAATGGTGTAAAGATGACATCAATGTACGGCGTTTTTTACACATTTAGAGGGTTAACCAATGGCAGCACGTATTCTGTGTCTGTATCAGCTGTCAATCCAAGAGGTGAAAGTGTATTTACAACCGCCTCCGTGTCCTTGCCCATTGTCACAGCTCGTCCTGGTGCTCCTACCAACCTCGCTCTCGCATCTGGAGACGGCTCTCTTGTGGCGTCATGGGAAGCCCCTGCATTTAATGGCGGTGCCGCTGTAATAGCATATACTGTGTACAATGGCGATGTCGCAGTAGGTTCCACAACCAACCTCTCTTACACAATTGCAGGCCTGACGAATGGAAGCTTCTACAGAATTTCAGTAACAGCGACGAATGCATCAGGCGAAGGTGCAAAATGCTCGATTGTATCAGGCACGCCAAGAATCGCTCCTCCTCGCCCTGCATCTCAAGTGCCCACCGCTCCTACCTCTCTCTCTCTGACGGCTGGGGATACTACAATCGCTGCATCATGGGGTCTCCCTGTATCCAATGGAGCCGAAAATATATCAAGTTATAATGTGTATAGAGATGGAGTTCTCATAGCCTCTTCTCCCAACACCTCTTATATTTTGACAGGTCTCCAGAATGGAAGAAGCTACTCGGTCGCGGTGACTGCAGTGAATTTGGTGGGTGAAGGCTCTGCTTGCTCATCTCAGTCAGCCACTCCTTTCAGCCCTCCTCTACCTGTTTTTACAGCTCCTGATGCACCTACGAATCTGCAGCTCTCCCCTGCAAATGGTTTGATATCCGCATCTTGGAGTGCTCCTGCAAATAACGGTGGCTCGTCAATCATTGCTTACAAGCTCTTTATTGATAACAATGTCATCCCCTTCAACTCGACAGATACCTCATACACATTCTCAGCACTCATGAATGGATATAACTATATGATATCAGTATCCGCAGTAAATGCCATTGGTGTAGGCATACCTTGCGTCCCTGCGTCGGCCACGCCCTTTGTCCCGCCTCCCGCTCCTACGGCCCCTACCGCTCCTACCTCACTCTCTATGATGGCTGGAGATCGTACAATCGCCATATCATGGGGTCTCCCTGTATCAAATGGCGGTGCGACTATAACAAGTTATAATGTGTATAATTACGGCGCCCCTGTAGGCTCTTCATTAAATACCTCTTATAATATGACAGGCCTCGAAAATGGAACTAACTATTCTATCACAGTAACCGCGGTGAATTCGGCGGGCGAAGGCGCACCTTGCGCAGCCCAGCAAGCAAGACCTTTAGGACCTGGTCCTATTATTCTCAATGGTGTATTAACTGGCTACATTGGTCCTATCCCTGCCAACGTGACGCTTGGTGCAAATGTGTTTTCAATAAATCCTGATGTTTTCCAAGGGTCTGCGCTGGAATCTCTTGATCTGTCAGCAACGAGCATCACTGCAATTGAAGCTAATTCATTCTACCCCTGCGCATCCTTAACATCTTTGATCCTACCCTCAGGACTTCAAACCATAGGTGATCAAGCATTCTTTCAATGCACAACTCTAACATCTTTGATCCTCCCTTCAGGACTTCAAACGATAGGAAATAGTGCATTCGCTGGCTGCGCAGCTATAACATCTTTGATTCTCCCTTCAGGTGTAACAAGTCTTGGCGCCTTTGTAATAACTGGTACATCTATAACATCAATAATAGTTCCTAATGGTGTAACAAGTCTGAATACTACGTTCAGAGGTTCTCCCTTGGTATCAGTTACTCTTCCTTCAGGCTTGCTAAGCATGGTTGCTACATTCGAAGAAGCTACGGCATTAAGATCAATTGTTGTACCGAATGGAGTGACAGCACTTCTGAATGGTACATTCAAAGATTGTCCATCCCTAACCTCTGTATCACTCCCTTCAACACTTTTGAGATTAGATTCTTATGATTTCGTTAACTGTACCTCTTTAACATCGATTGTTATACCGAATGGAGTTACCTATATGGGCGATTATTGGACTTTTAGAAACTGCGCAGCTATGACATCTGTAACTCTCCCTTCAGGACTTTTGTCTTTACCTTATAGTGAGGGTTTTTCTTATTGTTTTTCTCTAACAACTATAACGATACCTCCACTTGTTACAAATATTCCATCGTCTACATTTATAGGTACTCCACTCAGCTTAGTGACAATTCCCGCTAGCTTTGATCTTGTCGCTTGGATTGCTATTCTGGCGGCTGCTGGCTTTTCAGGCACTGTTACCCAGCTCAGCCCACCCCCCTCTGCTCCTGGTGTCCCTACGAATCTGCAAGTTATGGCTGGAGATGGCCAAGTCATTTTATCTTGGAATGCCCCTGCAAATAATGGAGGTGCGGCTGTGACGCTCTACACTGTCTACAACAATGGTAATGCAGTAGGCACCTCCCTATTAACTTATTACACAATCTCTGGACTCCAAAATGGAACCCCTTGCAACATCTCAGTGTCGGCAACAAACTCTGTCGGCGAAGGCCTACCTTGCTCAGCTCAGTCAGCAACGCCTGTAGCCCCTTCTCCTCCTCCTGGACCTCCTGCTCCTCAGGAAACTGTTCCTGATGCGCCTACGAATCTGCAACTTACCGCTGGAGATGGCCAAGTCGATGTATCTTGGAGTGCCCCTGCAAATGATGGAGGTGCAGCTGTAATGTTCTACACTGTGTATAACAATGGTAATGCAATAGATAACTCCTCATCAACCTCTTACACAATGTCTGGTATTTCTAATGGAACCCTTTGCAACATCTCAGTGTCGGCAACAAACTCTGTCGGCGAAGGCCTACCTTGCGCAGCTCAGTCAGCAACGCCTGTCGCACCTGTAACAACTCCTAGTGCCCCTCTCGCACTATCAGCCATCGCTGGTGATACGACGGCCGCAATATCTTGGTCAGCCCCTGAGTCTAACGGTGGCTCAGCCATCTTAAGATATCACGTGTACAATAATGGTAGCTTTTTAGGACTCACTGAAAATACCTCCTACCTCATTGAACAACTTACAAATGGTATTAACTATAATGTACTAGTAAAGGCAGTGAACATAATGGGTGAAGGCCAAGGATCTACCCGTGTCTACTATATCCCTGTCTCCACGGCCGATGGTGCAGCGGTGGCGAGTGAACCCCAGAATCTGGCCGCAGTAGCAGGTGATAGAAGTGCTGCCTTAACATGGGATCCTCCTAGCTCAACGGGTAGTGGTGGTATAATTGTATCCTACAATATCTACGTGAATGATGTGATCTACGCCAACATCGATGGAGCTCTTTCCAGCTACACGATCTCCCCTCTGACAAACGATATTTCCTACAATATCAAGATGTCATCGCTGAATAGCGCAGGTGAATCTGCATTAACGTCCCAAGTGTCTGTGATGCCTGTAGCTCCCGCATAAGACAAAAGACAAAAGGTAAAAAACAAAGAATATTAATCTTACTTTTAAAGCATATCAAAGTATGCTTTAAAAGCAAAGTCACTAACAACACACAACACATCAGTGACCGACCCCCACTGACAAACAACCCCTTTTACACAATATTAAAAAATATCTATTTATTCATTTAAATCTTCTAATAATTACAAATCAATCAATCTTAAACAAAATCTTATTATTTATGACGTAAATATGTTATCAGCAAAATAAATTTTTGTTTTAAGTAAGGCGACCGTTAGTATTCTCCGATTACAATATATCATGCAACCCGCCCCTCAACTTCTTAAATACGCAGACGAAGTTGATGTGAATGTGGCGCCCCAGCAAGTAAATTTAGTTGATAATGAATCATATGGTCACCGCATTTCCGTGACTCTTCTCACCAGTGTGATGAACGCTGCCTTCTCTTGGTCTCGCGCCATCGGTTCAGCACGCCCTGTTGGTCATTTCAATTCATCTCCTGCATTTACCGCCGCCATTGTCGCCGCCCTTAATAACAATTACACAGATGCTGATGCTGTCTCTGACAAGCTCAGTTTCGACTCCGCCGCCCTCAACTCTAACACAGATCCCCGCATTCGTGAGGGCGGCAATGTCAGCGCAAATGACTTGATCATGGCATATGTGCTGTATAAGGTGTATGGTTCCTCTGCTGCCCCCACAAATGACATCGTCTTCAACTTGCAGGATGCCTATGGTATGTTGGGAAGCTCTGATATGGCCGCGGCGCTCGTGAATTCATTTAGCAATGCTGAGAGCCAGTCGAGTGCAGCTGGTAACGAGAAGGGCGCAGTTGACGCGATGTTCCGCGATCTGCTAGCGGCTGATGCGCTGCGCTTCTTTGATGCTTCTGGCAATCAAGTGCCCGGCCTCTTTGAGACGAATGCGGATGTGAATGGCTCTGGCTCGTGGAATCTGGTGAATGGTGATAAGATTGAGGTGCGCACAGTCTTTACTTTCTTGAACTCTGTGACTCTGCGCACTTCCACGGATGTGGCACAGAACTTGAATCCTCTGCCCACACAGGCTGACGGTGAGACTACCTTTATTGAGGCCGGCACGAAGTTTTCTGTGCGCCTCCAGCTGACGGCGTCCGATTCTGGAAGCAGCGGTGGTCCTGCCACTGTCCCTAGTGCCCCCAGAAATATGCAACTGACGGCTGTGGATGGTGCTATCAATGCAACTTGGACTGCTCCTTCAAGCAATGGTGGATCACCTATTACAGGTTATAATATGTACATGAATGGAGCATTAGCTGGAGCCAATTATAATGGAAGCTCCTTTTCATTTATTGGTCTCACGAATGGCCAAAGCTACTCTATCTCGATATCAGCAGTGAATGCAGTGGGTGTGGGTGCTCGTTGTGCTGCCTTATCAGCGACACCTTCA
>Ga0114962_10005012_pt1 | contig 10436 bp, 13 predicted proteins | sample C_130820_MF_Meta_FD_87017 | JGI IMG/M metagenome (GOLD analysis project Ga0114962, IMG submission 87017) | Freshwater microbial communities from Lake Croche, Canada to study carbon cycling - C_130820_MF_MetaG | ecosystem: Environmental > Aquatic > Freshwater > Lake | place: Lake Croche, Canada...
AATGTCCAATCTAAAGATATAACTAAATCTGCAAATTTATCTGGTAAATGTACTAAACCATCTACTTCATTACCTAAAAATAAATTTACAGAATTTCAAGATAAATCTAATCAATATCTTGAACAAACAAATATTTATATATCTAATTTAAAAAGAGATCACCCATCTTTGATTTAGATTATTAATTTATAATAATCTAAATTTATTTATGCATTGTTTCCTGCACTGCGAGATGCTCCACCTCGTGCACCGCCTCGTCCGCCACCTCTTGCTCCACCTCGTGCACCCCCACGCCCTCCAGAAGATTGTTGGTTACTTTCTACACGGCGTTGGCCACCCTCTGCACGATGTTGACCACCCTCTGCCCGATGTTGACCACCCTCTGCACGATGTTGACCACCCTCTGCCCGATGTTGACCAGGTTGTTGAGTGTATTGTCCACGAACAGTGCGAGTGTCTACACGAGGTTGTACCGTTTGCCAACCTCCTTCTTGTTCACCACCCTCACGTCCTTGGTAGTTACGGTTTTGAACACGTGGTACATTAAGAGGAGAGAAACGGTAAAAGTTAATGTCACCAGTACTGTTCTTGAGTTTGTTGTAATCTTCAAGTCTGTCTACTACTAGTTTACCAGTGTGATTGTTTTCATCTACACGAGAATATAGAATATTTACATTTTCAACTAGTTCTTTTGCAGCTGCGGTTAGTTCTTCTTGAGTTAGTGATTCCTTAAAACGTACAAAAGTAGAATAAGAACATTGTTTATACTTAATTTCAGAATCATCAAATAGTTTACGAACTGTTGCAATGTCATTCATAGACGTTACTTCTACATAATGTACATTTTCATGTTGTGTAACAACTACATCCATTTTCTCTACATTCGTTTTGACATCGTCATTTAAGTTTAGTACACGAAATGTTCTAGAATTATCACTTGTTTGTGTTTGACTCATTTTGTTAATACTTTATTAATATATTTGTCTTTAAGCAGTTCTTTTTTGTGTGTTTGATAATATTCATTTTTTAATTCATTTATTTTATTATCTGGTATTAATTCTGATTTACCATTTATTTCAATATAAAATTTTTTAATAATATGTCCATTTTCATTTCTTTTTTCATAGAGTAAATATCGATTATTATCTATTTTATACCTTTTTATTTCACCATTATTTTCTGTTGAATTTGGTGAATTTATTTTTTGTTGTTCATCAAAATCATATCCAAAAAATGATATATTAAATATTGAATATTTACTATATTTTTCTAATAATTCATCATATTTTCTTCTACTATGATAATTATTTAATATATTATAAGCATCCATAATAATATTATTTAAACTATTACTATTTTTTAATACTAAAAATCTATCATTTATTTCTTGATTTGTTGATAATTTATTTACTCCTAATATTTTATAATAATTTTTCATTAATTATAAAATAGATAAATTATTATAGAATAAATAAATTATTATATATAAAGATTTTATTTTTCTTTATCTATATTATATGTTAAGAGAAAGTTTTGTAGAATTTCTTTCAAACCAATCATCACAATCAGGATCAACAGCAACTAGACAACCAATGTGTCCTGGAGGAAAAATACAATTACCATCAATTAATGGAAAAAAAATTGAGAATGTTTCAGTCGATAAAAATGGAGAATTTAAAAAAAATACATCATCAGGTCTAACAATGAATAGTAATATTTTATCACACGACTTATGTTATAATAGATGTTCAAATGGAGAAGCACCTATTGTTGATAGTAAAAGTGGTCAATATTATTGTCTTGTACCTTCATTAATCACTTATAAAATAAAACAAGGGGTAAAACCCACAGAGTCTGATAAAGGAGTTCCAGATAGTATTGATTATAGTTCTCCTTATACTGCATCATGCCAATCTACTGATTTAATAAGTTATGAACCTCAAATTGGAAATGCTGGTAATACAATGTTTGGAATGCCCATATTACTAAAAAGTGGACTTTATGAAGATCCGATGGACCCAAATACATTACGTTCTCCAAATTATGATCCTAATGGAGATTTAAAATGGTTTTGTAAAAGAGTAATGTATGGTGCACCTCCACTTGGTTCAATTCAATCACCATATGAAACAATTAGTACTGATATAGTAAATGCGAGTACAAACGTATCGAAAGAATGTAAATCTATTATAGAATCAAATAGTGTCGGTGCCAATATTAATGATGCAGGTTCACAAAAGACTACATCCGAGTGTGCACCAAATCTCAATGCAAGTGCTGCAATTGCAATATCAGCAGGAATACCAATAGTTCTACCGAACCCAGGAATTATTAAAAATGAATTATCTATTCAACAGGACGTCAATTCTAAAAGTGTTTCAGTTCCAAATACACAAGCTATTGTAAATCCAGATACTGGTGTTGTTACTAGAAATTGTGCGACTGGTGATCAAATATGTATAAATAGTGCTGCGATGACAAGTCAGGTTGTGTATGGTATTGGTGGTGCTTCTCTTGGTTCTATGAGTGCAAATGGTACTTCTTTTGGTTCTATGAGTTCAAATGTTGGTTCTATGAGTTCAAACAATGTTGATCAAACTTCTTCGGGAGCAACATATAATAGATAATTAAGATAAATTCTATCGTCAAATACTTAATTTGGCACTTCACGGTAATAGAAAATAAATTTTTAATTATTATAAAAATTTATTTTAATACTTGTAATATTATTTTATACATTTTATATATACAATTTTTATCATTTGTAATTGTCTGATTTATTGCATTATAATTAATTTTTTCATAATCATCTATATTATGTATTGAAAATCCAATATCTTCTCCTCTTTTACTTATCATAATATCATAATTTATATTGTTATTTTGAATTGTAATCTTTATTGCATGAGAACCTTCTAATTTCATTCGACTAATATATTTAATTCTATAGATATCATATATCATATTCATTATTTTATCCTCATAAAATAATATATTTTCCCATTCGATATCATATCCCCCTTTTTTATATACACTCTGATATATTTTCATTTTAGTTATACTACTTCATTATAGTAAAAATTCTTTATATAACATCTTTATTATCTAATTTTTCATAAATTATATTTTTATTATTCATCATCGTTATAATTCGATGTATATCATTTTTATCTTTTAATTCTATTCCCAATACTACAGGTCCTGTTTCTTTATTTATAATTTTTTCATACTTAAAATAGATTATATCATCATTTTTTCCTAATATATTTAAGACAAAATCTTTTAATGCTCCCGCTTTTTGCGGAAATTGGATCCGAAAATAATGCTTTAATCCTTCATAGATTAATGATCTTTCTAATATTTCTGTCATTCTAAATACATCTGAATTCCCACCACTTATAATACATACTACATTCTTATTCTTAATTTCTGATTTTAACATATCTAATGCACATAAGGATAATACGCCTGCTGGTTCAAAAATAAAAGATTGTTGATTATACATCTCTAATATTTTACTACATACATATCCTTCATCTATTAATATAATATCATCTATTGTTTCTTTACATATATTAAAATTTAATTCACCAACTTGTTTTACCGCTGCACCATCTACAAAATTATTGATTTTATCTAATGTAACTACTTTATTCTGTTTAATTGACTCATACATTGATGCTGCACCCAATGGTTCTACACCAATTATTTTAATTTTTGGTTTTATTTGTTTCACTAATGATGATACTCCACTTGCAAGTCCTCCCCCACCAATTGGTAGTATAATATAATCTATATTTTCTAATTGATTTAATATTTCAAAACCAACAGTTCCTTGACCCTCGATGACTTTTTCATCATCAAATGGATGCACATATATACTTTTATTTGAATTCATATATTCTTTTGCAATTTTGCTTGTCTCGTCAAAATTATTGCCTTCTAAATGTATCTTTACATAATTACTACAAAGTTTTCTCACACGATCTATTTTTTGATTTGTTGTAATTTTTGGCATAAATATATCACTATGTATTTTTAATAATGAACTAGAGTATGCGACTCCTTGTGCGTGATTTCCAGCACTAGCGCATGTTATCTTATTATTTCTCTCTAAACTTGATATTTTATTATATGCACCTCTAATTTTATAGGATCTTACAGGTGTTAAATCCTCCCGTTTAAGATAAATATTACTATTATATTTATGCGATAGATCTTCAATATATTGTAATTTAGTATAATACATAATTTTTAATATATTTGTATGCGCTTTCGCAATGTTTTTAACATTTGGAAAATATGTCATTTTCTATAATACTACTATTACTTAGTATTTATAGTATATAATAAATCAATTTTAATTTATTATATTTAAAATTATATCATGTAATAATATAATATAATGGAAAAAAAACCATGGGTTAATGGACCATATAAAACGATTCATGATCTACCAATAATAAAAAATAAAAATGTTATACCGGAATTAAATAAAAATAATAAATCTGAATTAAAGAATATTATACAGGAATTAAATAAAAATAATAAAATAAAAGAAAAAAGTAATAATAAACAAATTCCTTGGCGTCAAGCTTGTGTTAAATCACATGAATTATTTTTATGGGAAAGTCAAAAATTAAGAATTATTTAATATATTTTAGAAAATAAAATGATTGATGTTACATAAATATATAAAAAATTACTATAAAGTTTAGAAAAAATTGATTAATATTAATATTATTATAATAGTATTAATATTAAGATAAATGTATCAAAATATACAAAAATTAAAAAATAATCCAGATACTGCAAATATTGGTAAACGATGGTCAGAAGAAGAAACTCTTGAATTGTTAAATGAAAGAAAAGATAATTTTACTTTTGAAGAAATCGCCATGTTACATAAAAGAAGTCCAGGTAGTATCATCAGTAAATTACTACAATGTGCATATAAATATATTGTTAATGATAATCAGGATATTAATGATATATCATCTACGTTAAAACTTTCTATCGAAGATATTAATGATTTTATTAATAAACAAGAAAAGAATGTAAATAAAAATAAAAAAGAAACATATTATGTTGTATGCAAAGGTGTTATTCCTGGTATATATACATCATGGGATGATTGTCTTACTCAAGTAAATAAATTTGAAGAAAATCATTTTAAAAAATTTGATAATAAAGAAGATGCAGAAAATTATTTTGAAAATTATAGTAAAAATAATAATAAATCATTATCTGAAACGATAGAAGATGTTGTATCTAATAAAGTAAAAAATGTTATTAAAGAACAAATAAATGATCTTAGTATTTTTGATGTATTAGATATTGCAAAATCAAATATTAATGTTGAAAAAAAAGAAATTAAACTAAATGTTGAACAAGAAAGTGCATTAAAAAGTTTTAAATCTGGTAAAAATATATTTTTAACTGGTCCTGCTGGTACAGGTAAATCAGTCACTCTTTCTAAATTTAAAGAACATTGTGAATCAACCGGTCTACGTTTTGGTATTACTGCATCAACTGGTACCGCTGCATTTTTAATTGGGGGTAAAACAATTCATTCTTTTTTAGGTATTGGTCTAGCAAAAGAAAGCGCACAACAGATTTTTGAATATGTTCGTTATAAATTATCTCATACTGCTAAAAAATTACGTGAGTTACAAGTATTGATTATTGATGAAATATCAATGTTAGATGCAGAGTTATTAGATAAAATTTCTGAATATTTATCTCTTATGCGTAAAAATACTAAACCATTTGGTGGTTTACAAATTGTTCTAACAGGAGATTTTTGTCAATTAGAACCTGTTTCAGGTGATTACTGTTTTAAATCTACAGTATGGTCAGAATTAAAACTAAAAATTGTTTATCTTCATAAACTTATTCGACAAGATGGAGATCTTAAATTTCAAAATATACTCTCAAAATTAAGATATGGTAAGTGTTCTCAAAAAACATTTAATATTCTTTCTTCATTATCCAATACAAATTTTGGTGAAATAAAACCTACGATACTTTACCCTCGAAATTTTGATGTTGATAAAATTAATAAATTAGAATCTGAAAAACTTATTGCATCTGGTGCTAAAAAAATTATCTATGAGTTAGAATATCCAAAACTATCAAAAAATAAAGAAAAAACACAAAGATGGAAAAATTCTCTGGATCTCTTTGATTCTATTCAATTATGTGTTGGTGATCAAGTTGTTGTTACTGCTAATATTGATCAAGATTCTGGTATTGTTAATGGTACTAGGGGTATTATAACAGAAGTTAAATCTCGTAGTGTATTTATTAAAAGAAAAAATGGTATTGAAACAGAAATTAAATTTCATAAATCTGTTTCTGCTGATGATAAGGATATTTATGTCTCATATATACCATTAAAACATGCATATGCATTATCTATTCATCGATCTCAAGGTATGACATTAGATGCCGTTGAAATTGATATTGGAAGTAAAATATTTGCAGCAGGACAAGCATATACCGCATTATCACGAGCACAAAGTTTAGATAGTATAAGAATTAAAAATATTAATAAAAATAGTTTTATTGTAAATGAAAGTGTTATTGAATTTTACAAAAAAATAGAAGAGGATGTTAAAATTAAAAATGATAAATATATAATAAAAAAATTAAATATTATAATTTATAATATTGCAAATCACATTAATCATGATGATGCAATCGGATTTTTATGGGATTTTATACCAGAAACAGAAGAAGAATTATTATTATTTTTTGATGGGTATAAATTATCTAAAATTGAATTAGAGTTTAAAGATTATTCAAAATTAGAATTAAAAGATGATATATTTCCTAATAATTTAATTAAAAATATATTTAAGATTAAAGAATATATGATAGATAAAATAGATTTAATAAATGATAAATTATTAGAATTTAATATTATTGAAGAAATTTAATGTATTATTAAAAGTATGGGAAAAAATATATTAAAAAAAGGATTTACGAATGTTGATGCAATTCATTTAGGTATTATTATATTTATGTTTATTATATATTTATATTTAGTATATCTAGTAAGTAAAAATTCTAATTCACAAGATAATAATAATAATAATAAAAATCGAGATAATAATAATAATAATAAAAATCGAGATAATAATAATAATGATCCTAATTATGCAATTACAGGTATTGATAATCCTCAAACTTTAAAAGAATCAAATGTAACAATAGCTGATATAACTTGTAGTATATGGGGATTTATTTTAGGTTTATTTGTATCATCTTTTATAACAAGATATGTATTTCGCGAATATGGAACTAATATTACAGTTATTACTACTACTTTTATTATTGCATTAATTGCATTAATATTATATTATATAGTATCTTCATATCAAAATAAAAATATTGATACACCTATTGGAAACTATAGTCAAATTATATATCCTTTATTAGGAGGATTATTTTTAATTGCAGAAGATTCTATTAATCATTTTTTTAATTATTTTGGAGATCAAAATAATATGTATAATGGTGGATTTAATTTAAATAAATTTGCAGGTTCTTTAAATGAAATAAGATCTACATTAGCAAAAAATAATTTATTATCTGATACTTCTACTGATTATATTGGTGCGTCATCTAGTATTTTTTCATCAGAATCTGTTATCTAAAATTAATCATTTTGTCCAATTGAAAATAAAAATAATGCAAATAATGCAAATCCAATACCCCATAATTGCAGATGAGATATATTCTCCTTAAAATAATATATACCAATTAATGTTATAATTATATTACTACTAAGATTCCATGATAGATTTAATGTACTCATTGGATTAAATTTAATACCATTATAAAAAATTATCATTTGAAAACCATATAAAATAAATGCTATTATTATCCAATTGTATGCTAAATTTCCTATTACTATATTTTTACTAATTCCCATAGAAATTACATCATTTAATGCCATTAATAATCCAACGATTGTTGTATTTCCAAATATATTCATTATATTATAAAATGAATATATTTATTGATTTTCTACTAAATATTTACTTAAATCTTCAGATTTTGTATCTGATTTTGTTTTACCTTTTCTTGATATTCTTTTTGTTTTAGATTTTACTTCTACATCATTTATTTCAGATTTAACTTCAGGTTCTTCTACAGGTATTATTTCAGATTTAACCTCAGGTTCTTCTACGGGTATTATTTCAGATATAACCTCTAGTTCTACTACAGATTCTGCCTCAGATTCTGCCTCAGATTCTACTACAGGTTCTACTACAAGTTCTACTACAGGTTCTACTACAGGTTCTACTACAGGTTCTATAGATTTATTATTTGGTTTATTTTCATTTACTTCTTTTAATTGCTCTATTGTTTTAGGTATAGATTTTTGTTCTAATTCTGTTTCTTCGCGTCTAGATATTATCTTTTTTAATAAAGCTCTTGATATCATTTATATATTTATAATATAATAAAAAAATAAAGAAAATAAACATAGTATTTTTATTCGAATTCAATTGAACTTGAATTATTTGAACTTGAACTATCATAACCAATACTGTAACTATTATCGACAAAAAATAAATTTGTAATTAATAATGTAAAAGTATATTTAGATATAAAATATAAACTACCGGATAACGGTAAAAATAAAAATAAATATGTAATCCAATTCTTATCAAAAGTATTAATTTGACCAACAAAATATACTATTATAGATGATATAGATAATATTAATAATAGTATTACTATATAAATATTTAATTCAAATTCTCTTAGTATTATATCTGATATAATTGTAGATAATAATAATCCAGTTATAAAACCAATTATGTTAATTGAAACATATAAATTATATACATTATTTTTACCTGTATTTGATATATAATCATCATATGGAAAAATACTAATTAAAACTACATATATAATAAATAATAGAATAGTAAAACCAATTAATATAATATCTTTTTTTAAAAATCCTGTTTTTATAACAGGTTTATAAAATCCACATTGCATATAAATTATAAAATAAAAAAAATTAGTCTTTATTTGCATTATCAATCATAAATTTTTGAAGTATTAGATTCTTTGGATTTTTATCCATTATTTTTCGATGATTATCAATTACTTCTTTTAGTGATGAAGAAATAATAAATCCAGATGATACTTGTTGTTCTACTAGTATATATAACATATTCTTAAAATCCGGTGATATCATTGTTCTAGGAGAAATAGAATTTACGTGATTTTGAAAACTAACTAATAGTTTCATAATAATTTTAGCATCAAATGGTACGGTATCATTTTTTGTTGATTCTATTAGTGCAAGAACACTTGGATACACTGATAAAATATCTGGGTGTGTAAACTCTATACTAAAAAGTGTGGACATTTTTAATGATTATAAATCTATAAAACAATATACAATATTAAAAATATACAATATTTATTTTTCAATTTTATTTATCTTCATATCCAATTCGAGTAATATAAATTGGATCTATATTATATTTTGCAATTATTGTTTCAAAATGTTTTTCTGCATCTTCTTTTAGTTTAAAATTTATATGATTTTCATCAAATATATTTGACTCCCATCGCCATCTATCATTAACGACTGTGATAGATATATATTTTGACATGCCTTCTGACCATGGTTTAGATCTTTTTTTTGTTAAAATTAATCGTTCAATATAATCATTTGTTACATCGTTAAATTTTCTTTTTGATTTATTTTGATTTATTTCTTTTACTTCTTTTATTTCTATCGTTTCTTTATTTTCATTTTTTTGTTTTTCTATAATCTTTTTTAATTCTAATATTTGTTTTTCTTGATTTTTTTGTTTTTGAATAATTTCTTGTATATCAAATATTTGTTTATCCTGATTTTCTTGTTTTTGAATAATTTCTTTTAATTCTAATATTTGTTTTTCCTGATTTTTTTGTTTTTGTACAATTTCTTTTAACTCTAATATTTGGAAATGTATAATTTCATTTAATTTATTTTCATGATCGAGTTTTATCTTATAAATATTATTTTCCAATTCTCTCATTTTTCTGTGAATATTATTACAATATTCATTATGCCTATTTAATCTCTCTTCATGTAATTTTAAATTATCTATTATTCCCAGTATATTCATTGATATAATTTGATGATTTATTACCGTTTCATCTTTGTATTTTTCTAATTCTAGAATTCTATCTTTTAGTTTAATATAATATGTATTATATTCTGGAATTTTATCAAACTCATATAAAAAATCCATTTTAATTATAATTTAATTTAATTATAATTAAAGTATTCAATTTTTTATTAAGACGATAGGAAGAATAAAAAATTGGAAATTTTATTAAGACGATAGGAAGAATAAAAAATTGGAAATTTTATTAAGACGATAGGAAGAATAAAAAATTGGAAATTTTATTAAGAC
>Ga0114962_10005015_pt1 | contig 10433 bp, 11 predicted proteins | sample C_130820_MF_Meta_FD_87017 | JGI IMG/M metagenome (GOLD analysis project Ga0114962, IMG submission 87017) | Freshwater microbial communities from Lake Croche, Canada to study carbon cycling - C_130820_MF_MetaG | ecosystem: Environmental > Aquatic > Freshwater > Lake | place: Lake Croche, Canada...
AGCCGCTTCACTCTCCCGCCGGCTCCCAGTACTTCCAGTCGATGAGTTCCTCGTCGTCGAAGACGAAGGTGTTCAGGGAGGCGAGGTCGCACATTCTCCGACGCGGGTCGTGCGGCAGGTGGTGGCCCAGCATCGAGCGCCGCAGAGTCTCCACCGGCAGTTGATGACTCACGCAGACCACCTCGTGTCCGACACCGAGCAGTCGGGCCTGCGCAACCGCGCGCTGCATCCGGGCGGCGACCTGTTTGTAGGGCTCACCCCACGACGGCCGCAACGGATTGGTCAGGTACTTCCAGTTTCGCGGGTCGCGCAGGGCGCCGTCACCCGGTGAGACGCGTTGGCCTTCGAAGACGTTCTCGGACTCGATGAGATCGGCGTCGGTGCCGATCGTCAATCCGTGATGGGCGGCGATCGGTGCCGCGGTCTGCTGGGCACGTTCCAGCGGTGAGGCGACGACCGCGACGATATCGTGACCGGCCAGTGCGTCGGCGACCGCCTGCGCCTGGGCCTTGCCACGCTCGGAGAGATAGAAGCCTGGCTTTCGGCCGTAGAGGATCTTGTCCGGGTTATGCACCTCGCCGTGCCGCATCACGTGCACCGTTGTCTTCATACCGGCCTCGCTTGGGCGGCAGCCCGTGCCGCGGCCGGCAGTGCGGCAGCGATCTTTTCGAAGGCGTCGTCGTCAAGTACGGCTGAGACGAACCAGGCTTCGAATGCGCTCGGTGGTGCATAGACACCAGCGTCGAGCAGGGCGTGGAAGAACGCGGGGAAGCGCCAGGTCTCACTGGCCCGGGCGGCGGCGAAGTCTCGCACCGGTTCCTCGGCGAAGAACACCGAGAGGAAGTTGCCGGCCCGTGGAATCTGATGCATCACACCGGCTTTGATCAATGCCTCCGACAGCAATCCGGCCAGCCGGTCTGCATTGGCGTCCAACGCGGCGTAGACCGCGTCGTCGGCGTTGCGCAAGGTGGCCAGACCGGCGGCCACCGCAACCGGATTTCCGCTCAGCGTGCCGGCCTGATACACCGGCCCCAGCGGAGCGAGTCGTTCCATCACATCGGTGCGCCCGCCGAATGCCGCAGCGGGAAGGCCGCCGCTCATCACCTTGCCGAAGGTGAACAGGTCGGCCTCCACCGGATCGATTCCGTACCAACCGGATCGGCTCATCCGGAATCCGGTCATCACCTCGTCAACGATCAGCAGCGCACCGTGCTGTTCGGTGATCCGGCGCAGCGCGGCGTTGTAACCGGGCAGCGGTGCCACCGTGCCCATATTGCCCGGGCAGGCCTCGGTGATGACCGCGGCGATGGTGTCGCCGAAGGCGGCGAAGGTCTGCTCCACGGCGGCGACGTCGTTATAGGGCAGCACGATGGTGTCGGCGGCCGTCGCCCCGGTCACCCCGGGCGAGGACGGCAGGCCAAGGGTGGCCACTCCGGAGCCGGCGTCGGCCAGCAGTGCGTCGACATGGCCGTGATAGCAGCCGGAGAACTTGACGATCTTGGCCCGGCCGGTGAACCCGCGGGCCAGACGCACCGCGCTCATGGTGGCCTCGGTTCCGGAGTTGACCAGCCGCACCCGCTGCACCGGGGCGACCCGGGTGATGATCTCGGCGGCCAATTCGGTCTCGCCCGCTGTCGGCGCGCCGAACGACAGCCCGTCCGCCGCGGTGCGTTGCACGGCTTCCACCACGGCCGGGTGGGCGTGGCCCAGGATCATCGGGCCCCAGGAGCAGATCAGGTCGACGAAGCGGTTGCCATCGGCGTCGGTCAGCCAGCAACCCCGCGCCGAGGTGATGTAACGGGGTGTGCCGCCGACCGAGTTGAACGCCCGCACCGGGGAGTTCACTCCGCCCGGAATTACCGCGCAGGCCTCGGCGAACAGCTTCGCCGAGGCGGTCGGGGGAACCGCCTGCTCGGTCATGCGATCCAGTGTCGCAGCCAGGACCGGCAAGTCGACCACAGGGTCCCCGGTCGCCGGGGCCAACTCGACACCGGTTAATTGGTTCGCCTACCCTAACTTCATGTCATCGGTGTCCGAGCGGATGCGCCAGCGTCGGTTGGCGTCCGGCACCCCGGACACGGCAGCGATGACACTGGCTGATCTCGACCGCGGCAAGCGTGCCGTCGTGCTCGGCTACAGCGATCTGATGGAACCAAGTACGGCCCGCCGACTCTTCGATCTGGGACTGGCACCGGGTGTCGAGGTGACGATGGTCCGCCGTGCCCCGCTCGGCGATCCGGTGATATTCGGCGTCGGCGACTACGAGATCGCCCTGCGCGGCATTCAGGCCCGCTGCATCACCGCGAAACCGGCCGGTTAATGGGTCACGCGCATCATGGGGGCGGCGGATCCACGACGGCCAACATCGGACTGAAGCGGTTCGCCGTCGTCGGTAGCCCCAACTCTGGCAAGACCACCTTGTTCAATGCGCTGACCGGACTGCACGCCAAGACCGGCAACTACCCCGGTGTCACCGTCGCACGCTTCGAGGGCCGCATGCGGGTCGATGAACGGGACACCGTGGTGGTCGAGGATCTGCCCGGCACCTACAGCCTGGATCCGATCAGCCCCGACGAACAGATCGTCGTCGACGTCCTCGACACCGATCACCGCGGTGCCGATCAACACCGTGCCACCGTCGACGTTCCCGACGCCCTGCTGGTGTTGCTCAATGCGACGACGTTGCGTCGCTCGCTGGGTCTGATCGCCCAACTTCACCAGACCGGACTTCCGATCTGCGTGGTGCTCACCTTCACCGATGACCTGGCCCGCCGTCAGGGCCGGCTGGACGTCCCCGCCCTCACCCGGGCGCTGGGCGTGCCGGTGGTGCCCGTGGTGGCCGGACATCGCGACGGTGTGGCAGACCTGCGCCACGTGATGGCCGAATCCGATACCTGGAGCACACCGGTGGTGGCGCCACCCACCGATCCGGCCGAGGTAACAGCGTGGATCGAGTCGGTGCTCGCCTCCTGCGACTATCAGGTACCCGAGGTCGACCACCGCACCCGGCGCATCGACGCCGTGGTGTTGCACCCGGCGATCGGCACCGCGATCTTCCTGCTGGCGATGTTCCTGTTCTTTCAGACCATCTTCACCGTCGCCGCGCCACTGCAGGGATACGTCGAAGCGGGCTTCGGATGGCTGGGTGAACTGGTGGCGGAGCACATCCACATTCCGTGGCTGTCGGCGTTCCTGTCGCAGGCTGTCATCGGGGGCGTCGGCAGCGTGCTGGTGTTCCTGCCACAGATCGTGTTGCTGTTCGTGTTGATCGCGGTTCTCGAGGGCACCGGCTACCTGGCCCGCGCCGCATTCCTGATGGACCGGGTCATGGCCCGCGCCGGCCTGGAGGGGCGCGCATTCGTCGCTCTGCTGTCCTCGGTGGCGTGCGCGATACCCGGCATCATGGCGACCCGGTCGCTACCGTCGGCCAAGGATCGTCTCGCGACCATGATGGGTGCGCCGCTGATGACGTGCTCTGCGCGACTGCCGGTGTACATCCTGCTGGTGAGCATCCTGTTGCCGGCTGGATCCCGGATCGGGCCGTTCAGCGGGCGCGGCGTGGTGATGTTCGCGCTCTATCTGATGGGCGCGGTGTCGGCAATGCTGGTGGCCGCGGTATTCAAGAAGTTCACCTCGCGGGGCGGGCCGGTACTGCCGTTCTACATGGAGATGCCGCCGTATCAGGTGCCGCGGCTGAAAAACGTTGCCGCAGAAGTGTGGGCGGCCGTATCGGCGTTCCTGCGCAAAGTCACCTCGATCATCATGACCACCACAGTGGTGCTGTGGGTGCTGCTGAACCTGCCGCTGCGCGGCGAAGCCGAGATGATGGCGGCAGGGGTGGACACCGGCTCCGACACGGCGGTGGCTGCGTACGTGATCGACCACTCCTACGCCGCGTCGGTCGGCAAGGCGGTCGAGCCGGTCTTCGCGCCGCTGGGCTTCGACTGGCGGATCAATATCGGCATCCTGTCCTCGCTGGCGGCCCGCGAGGTGTTCGTCGCCACCCTCGGTCAGGTGGCGGCCGCGGAGAACCCCGAGGAGCCAGCCGCGGCACTGACCGAGATGCGGGTGCAGGACGGACCGCAGGCCGGCCGACTGTTGTTCGACGCGCCGACCATCGCCGCGCTGCTGGTGTTCTTCATGTACGCGCTGCAGTGCATGTCGACGGTGGGCGTGATGCGCCGGGAAAGCGGGTCATGGAAATGGCCCGCGATCGCGTTCGGCTACATGTTCGTCCTGGCGTGGGTGCTGGCACTGGCCGCGCGGACCGCCGTGGCCGCGCTGTGGTGAGCGCCGCATGATCGCCCTGCACGCCGAGCGAGTGGCGGCCGATCCGCAGGCGGTGCGGTGGGTGGTACCGGCAGGTGTCCTGCCGGCCGGACGCATCCACTCGGCGCCGGGGCTCCTCGGCGAATTGTTTGCCGACGGATCTTTGTCGGCAGGTCTGGTCGAGTCGACGGCGGTGTGGTTGTGGCTGCGCGACGACCTGTTATGGGCGGCGCACGGAACGGCGGTACAGGCGGCGCTGCGGGACGCACTGGATGCGCCGAACAACTGGACCGTCGAACCCGCACCGGGCGAGGTGCTCGCGCGGGTCACCACGGACCTACTCGACGGTTCGGTGGGCGACTTCATCCGCTCGCACGGCGGATCGGTGTCCGTTCAGCAGGTGGGGCCCGATCGGGTGAGCGTGCAACTCGGCGGCGCATGTGAACACTGCCCGGCCGCCGGACAAACCCTACGTTCGAAGCTTATGGACGAACTGCGGCGGCGATGCCCGGATCTCGCCGAGGTGGATCGGGACGGCACCGCGCTGACCCTGGCGCTGGGCTCGGGGCCGGGCTGACAACTGGCATAGGTATATTTCCCGCCTCTTAGCGACTCCGGTCACGCATAGCAGTCGGGACCCGACACCTAGTCGCTAAGAGGCGGGAAAAGTTAGTGGTAGTCCTCGGCTGGTGCCACTGTGACGGATGATGTGGTCAGTGAAATCGCTTGAGCCGCAAGCTGTTTGCGACCACGAGAACCGATGACACGGCCATCGCCGCACCGGCGATCATCGGGTTCAGCAGTCCCAGCGCGGCCAGCGGAATCGCCGCGGCGTTGTAACCGAAAGCCCAGAACAAGTTCTGCTTGATGATCCGCAACGTCTTCGACGACAGCCGCAGTGCGGTGGGAACAGTCCGCAGGTCACCGCGCACCAGCGTGATGTCACCGGCTTCGATGGCCGCGTCGGTACCGGTCCCCATCGCCATGCCAATATCGGCGGTCGCCAGCGCAACCGAGTCGTTCACACCGTCGCCGACCATGGCCACCCGGCGACCGCGGGCCTGCAATGCACTGATGGCGTCGGCCTTCTGCGATGGCAACACCCCGGCGATCACGTCGGTGCCGGCGATACCGACCTCCGCTGCGACGCGGGCGGCCACCGCCTGGTTGTCTCCGGTCAGCAGCATCGGGGTGATACCGAGTGCCTTCAATTCAGCGATCGCCTCGGCACTGGTCGGCTTGACCGTATCGGCAAGGCGGATCACGCCGCGCCGGGTGCCGTCCCAGCTGACCTCCACACTGGTGCGGCCATCGGAGTCGGCGGCGCGCGTCACCCGGACCGCGGTGCCGTCCACCACGCCGCTGACCCCGGTTCCGGGATCGTTGGCGAAATCGGTGACCGGGGCGAGCGTCAAGCCGCGCTCACGCGCCTCGTGCACGATCGCCGCCGCGATCGGATGCTCAGAGGCCGCTTCGATCGCCGCCGCGCGGGCGAGCACCACACCGGAGTCCTCGCCGGGTTCGGCCTCAAGGCTTGAGACGCTCATCCGGCCGGTCGTCACGGTGCCGGTCTTGTCCAGAACGACGGTGTCAATACCGCGAACGGTCTCGAGTACCTGTGGCTTCTTGATCAACACCCCGAGTTGGGCGCCGCGGCCGGTGCCGACCAGGATCGCCGTCGGTGTGGCCAGACCCAACGCGCACGGGCAGGCGATGATCAGCACCGCGACCGCCGCGGTGAACGCGGCCGTGGCCGGGTGTCCGGTCACCAGCCAGCCGACCAGCGTGAGAGCGGCAATAACCAGGACGACGGGAACAAACACCGCCGAGACCCGATCGGCCAGCCGTTGGATCGATGCCTTACCGCTTTGGGCATCGGCGACCATCCGGGCCATCCGGGCAAGCTGGGTATCGGCACCAACCTGACTGGCGCGCAGCAGGATTCGGCCGTAGGTATTGACCGCACCGCCGAGCACCGCGTCACCTACGGAGACATCGGCCGGTACCGATTCACCAGTCATCGCCGAGGTATCCAGTGCCGAGGAGCCCTCGATCACCGTGCCGTCGGTCGCGACCCGCTCGCCGGGGCGCACCACGATCACGTCACCGACGACGAGTTCGGCCGCGGAAATCCTGACCTCGTCCCCGTCGCGCAGCACGGTGGCCTCCTTGGCGCCCAGCGACAGCAGGGCGCGCAGAGCGGAACCTGCCGATCGCTTGGCCTTGGCCTCGGAGTAACGGCCGGCCAGCAGGAACACCGTGACCGCGGCCGCGACTTCGAAGTACACGTGCCCGTGCCCATGCGTAGCGGCGCCGGTGACAACGACGAATGCCGACCAGAAGTAGGCGGCCAGGGTGCCGATCGACACCAGGGTGTCCATCGTGGATGTGCCGTGGCGGGCACTGTTGAGCGCCGCGGAGTGAAACGGGTAGCCACCCCAGAACACGATCGGTGTGGCCAGGGCGAGTACCCACCATTGCCAACCGGGAAACTGCCACGCCATCACCATCGACAACGCCACTACCGGAACGGCCAGGATCGCCGATCCGATCAACCGGGGCCGCAACTTCTCCTCGGGCACGTCGTGGTTCATATGGTCACCGTGGTCCATCTGGTCACCGTGGTTCATCTGCGCGTGGTCAATCACTGAGGCGCGGTACCCGGTGGACTCGACCGCGCTGATCAGTTGGTCTGTGCTCACCTGCGGGTCGTGCTCGACACGGGCCTGCTCCACCGCGAAGTTCACCGTGGCCGCCACACCGTCGAGACGGTTGAGGCTGCCTTCGATCTTCGACGCGCAGGAGGCGCAACTCATCCCGTGAAGGCGCAGATCTGTGGTCGTCATGCTCGCTACTATACCCCTAGGGGGTATAGGTATCAACAGCGGTGAACCTGGTGCCCCGACGCAACCCGGCGATGCCCAGGATGGCCAGAACGCCGGCCGCCGTCGCCAACACCAGGGTCAACACCATCATCGGGGGGTCGTAGACCACCGAGACCGTGGCCGGCTGACCCTCGGTGACCGGTGCCACGTCGACCAGGCTTCGCACCTGTAGCCAACTCAGAGCCGCACCCGCCGCCGCCGCGACGGCAAGGACCGCCTGCGCGACGTGCCGTACCGGGGTAGTCATCGATCCGCCACGAGTTTGATCAGAGCGGCACGCAGCGCCTCATCGTTGCGCGCCCAAGCCTGTGCCGTGCGATCGTTGGCCAGCTTCAGCCCGATCCCGGTGCGTCCCTTCGGCACGCCGTTGAGTTCGCCGAGCGACCGTGATTCCTGCCACTTGTGCAGTGCGTCAGTGGATTTCGCCCACTTCCGCAGTGGCCCGCTGGATTTCACCGTGTGCTCGGCTTCGGGGTAGACCTCAAGGATCTCGCTGATCGGCAGCGTCTCGGTGCCCTGACGCAACGTGTCGGCGGTGAGTTCGACACTGGTGTGGATTCGCGCGGCCCGAACCTGCACGGTGAGGAATCCACACATCATCACCAGAAAAAACAGCGGCACAACAGGTTGGAATCCCAGCCCGACACTCGACTGGACGAACGTCATCACCAACCCACCCACCACGCCGAGCCACAGCCAGTGCCAGCTCGCACCGTTCTCGAAGAACAAGCGTTCGGGGGCATCCGGCGGGGTCTCCGGGTTCGGGACTTCAGACATCGTGGGGCGCCCGCCGGTTCAGCAGCAGGGTGCCGGCGATGATGGGCAACAGGCTCAACAGAGCCGGGGTCGTGACCGTGCCGAGGAATACCGCGGCCACCGCGACCAACACCACGATTGCCATCCCCAGACCAGTGGCGGCCCGCCGATACCGAGGATCTCCGTCGCGGGCACGCATCGCAAGCCGCGCCAACGCGGCGGCCGCGATACCGCATACCACTCCGGCACCGCGATACAACCGTAGATAGTTGCGGACGGAGTCATCCGACACCGTCGGCGGTGCGCCGCGGCGTAGCGTATCGAACCCCAGAATCACCGCCATCAGTCCACCGGCCATCAACAGCGCCGCACCCGTGACCAGGAGCCAGAATGCGGCACTGCCAGAACCGGGGCCTGACTCACTCGCTGTCATATCCACCAACCCTAGCTGCAGATCAACGCGTGAAGAACTGATGTGAATCGGTGCGGTGCAAGAGGTAGACACCGCCACCGATGAGCACCGAGCCAACGATGCCGGTGACCGCGAACACCACAGCCGGAAGCGGCGCGCGCGCAACCCCGAACAAACTCGCGAGGGTGTAGAACATCGTCCCCAGCCCGGCGCCGGTCAGCAGTGTGCGGGTCCATCGGTAGCCCGACCGCAGCAGTATCAGGAATGTCAGCACGACCGCACCGACCGCGAGAGTCAAGGCCGCGCTGACAATGAGAACCGGCATCGAGACACCTGCGGAATCCGCGGTCACAAAAAGGTCGACGAGCTGGCCGATCATCAGCAGGGGAAGAGCCGCGAGCCACAGCCAGAAGCCGGTGTCGACGTCGGCAGGCCGGGGCGGTGCGGCCGGCGGCGGATGGGCGATCACGAAAGCCATCCGGCCGCGTCGACGGCCCAGTAGGTCAACACGATATCGGCACCCGCACGACGAATTCCGGTCAGCGACTCCAGGACCGTCGCGCGGCCGTCCACCCAGCCGTTGGCCGCCGCGGCCGCGATCATGGCGTACTCACCGGACACCTGATAGGCCGCCACCGGCACGGGTGAGATCTCCGCGGCCGCGCGCACGATGTCGAGGTAGGCCATCGCGGGCTTGACCATCACGATGTCAGCACCCTCGTCTACGTCCAGGGCGATCTCTCGCAGCGCCTCCCGGGAGTTCCCGATGTCCTGCTGGTAGGTGCGCCGGTCACCGGAGAGCCCGGAGGCCACCGCTTCCCGAAACGGTCCATAGAAGGCCGAGGCGAACTTAGCGGCATAGGCCAGGATCGCCACGTCGGTGTGCCCGGCAGCGTCGAGTCCGTCCCGGATGACAGCAACCTGACCATCCATCATGCCACTGGGCCCGACCACGTGCGCACCTGAATTCGCCTGAACGACAGCGAGTTTGACGTACTGGGCGTTGGTGACGTCATTATCGACGCGGCCCGCGTCGTCGACGATGCCGCAGTGACCGTGGTCGGTGAACTCATCGAGACAGGTATCGGCCATCAGCACCGTGGCATCGCCGAGATCATCGGACAGGTCTCGCAGCGCAACATTGAGGATTCCATCGGGGCGCAGGCCGGCCGAACCGGTGGAATCCTTGTCCTCGGTGCGCGGCACACCGAAGATCATCAGTCCCCCCACACCCGCTGCGACGGCGTCGGCGGCGGCGCGACGCAGCGAATCCCGAGTGTGTTGGACAACGCCGGGCATCGAGGAAATCGGCCGGGGCTCGTCAATACCGTCAGCGACGAACATCGGCAGCACCAGATGCCTTGGCTCCAGCGAGGTTTGGGCCACCAGACGGCGCATGGCCGCACTTGACCGCAGTCGACGCGGGCGTTGCCTGGGAAACGACATGGCGGGAGCCGCTCGTCCTACCGGCGGCGGCTCTTCTTGCGCGGCGGCGGAAGTGCGCCTTCGGCGCGCAACCGCGCCGCATGCTCCGCGAGCGCATCGACAAGGGGTCCGACGGCGGCAGTCTCCGGCTGGACGTCGACGCGCAGGCCGAACTCAGCTGCGGTCTCGGCCGTCTTCGGACCGATGCACGCGACGATGGTTCGGGAGTGCGGCTTGCCGGCGATGCCGACGAGGTTGCGCACCGTCGAGGACGAGGTGAAACAGACCGCGTCGAAGCCGCCGGTTTTGATCATCTCCCGAGTGTCGGCCGGCGGCGGCGCCGCACGCACAGTGCGGTAGGCGGTGACGTCCTCGATCTCCCAACCGCGGTCCCGCAGACCTTCGGACAACGTTTCGGTGGCGATATCGGCACGCGGCAACAGCACCCGGTTGACCGGGTCGAAAATGCTGTCATAGTCCGGGAATTCGTCAAGCAGACCGAGCGAGGACTGCTCGCCGGACGGCACCAATTCGGGACTGATACCGAATGCGCGGACGCGATCGGCGGTGGCCTCACCGACGCAGGCGATCTTCACACCGGAGAACGCCCGGGCGTCCAGGCCGAACTCGGCGAACTTGTCCCAGACCGCCCGGACCGCGTTCGTCGAGGTGAACACCACCCACTG
>Ga0114962_10005018_pt1 | contig 10426 bp, 15 predicted proteins | sample C_130820_MF_Meta_FD_87017 | JGI IMG/M metagenome (GOLD analysis project Ga0114962, IMG submission 87017) | Freshwater microbial communities from Lake Croche, Canada to study carbon cycling - C_130820_MF_MetaG | ecosystem: Environmental > Aquatic > Freshwater > Lake | place: Lake Croche, Canada...
AAATGTTCAACCCGATGAAGCAAAATCTTCGTCTAATTTTGAAATTTAAGATACTACTCAATCAGACGAACAAGAAAATAAAGAAGGTAAAGAAGAAAATGAAGAAAAAGAAGATGAAGATGCTATAGAAAATGAACAAAGTAATGAGTCTGAAAATGTTCAACACGATGAAATAAAATCAGAACAAGTTTTAAATCCTGAATTTAATGACATTTCAAAAATTGAACCAAAAGAGATTATTACAAAAAATGAACCTAGTGAAAGTTCTTTATATGAAGAAGAAGAAAAAGAAACTCCTAATGTTGAAAGTCAAATATCAAGTTCAAATGAATTACCTGTAGAAGTAAGTGATAGTCTTAATACGGTAGTTAATTTTTTAGCTGATAAAATAGCTGAAAAAGTTAGTAGTTCAACATCATTAAAAGAGTTTTCAGGACAACAAAACGCATTTGAATCAGTGAATAATGCTGCGAAAAAAATAAATTCTTCTACAGGAGGTAAAAAAAAAAGAACACAAAAATTTCGTCTTACAAAAAAATCTAAAACTCATTCACGCAAATAAGGCTTGGCGGAATTCCTGTTTTTTTTAACATACTTAACACTTTATTATTTTGTTAGCATAATTGATAACAAAATATTTTACCTACAAACTCTTTATTTTCAAAATCAGGAAATCCGTCAAGCCTTAATTATATTATATAAAAATTTAATGACCAGGTGATGGAAAACCTTTGCCTGTAAAATGATTATAATTATCTATACAATTCACACAATGAGGTAATACACTAATTGGAGAAGGAGTTGCGACTCCTAAATTACTTGAATTTAAAACTCCACCCACAGAATAAACAGGTGTATTGGGATAATTATTTTGATATTGTGCGTAACCACCTTTTTGTTTATGATAACGATGACTACGTTTACTATGAGTTCTTGTTCTTCTTCTACGTTTTCCACCAGCAATACTAACACTTTTTGAAGCTAATCTATTAAGTTTATTTTTAATAGAACGCATTTTTTTAGTCCCGCTTTTCATGTTCTTATACTTTTTAGAGATATTTTTTATTTTTTTTTTTAAAGTTTTTGAACCACCTTTAAATAAACAAATACCTGGAACAACCCCAGATGCCGCATCTACATTGCTTTTAGCACCTGTTAATCCAGGCAATCCAGTAACTTCATTTGAACTAAAATTCATAGGATTATTTGAACTCCATTTATTTACAAACGCACTATTTACAGTTTCTCCATATGGATTTAAATTTTTATATCCAAAATTAGAATTATCTGAACCTGCTGACATATATTATACTTAGATTTTATTGTTTGTAATTAGTTACACCGACCGAAAAGAAAAATGAGACAAAACGTAAATATTAATTATATATTTTCTTATGAATTATGGTATTTACGCAAATGGACTATTAGTGGAAACTTGTTCCAAACGATATTTGAAAGAACTATCAAATATGAATTTCATTGAATAAATTAAACATTTGTAATTTTCTAATACAATTATTGGAACATTACTTTACACCATTGAATATTTAGTAATATTTCAAGGCATGTAAATTAGTTAATTCGTCTTTAGTTTCTACTATTTTTATAGGATACCATTTCTTAAATTTATAATTATATAGACAAATAACTCTTACTTTTTTATCTAGATATACAAATTTATTTAAGTTTGTATTTTCAAACTCTTCTTCTGAATCACTTTCTTCTAATAAATCTAAATTTGTATTTTCTTTTATATTTCTTAATAATGAATTCAACATTACACTTGTTTTAAAGTCTGGTACTAATGCTATTCCATAATTTACTAATTCTGTATTTTTTTCATCATTATAACAATATAAGTGATATATATCATTTTGAATATCTGGTCTCAACTCAAATACAAAACCCTTTTTAGTTTTTTTATTTTTATTTGTAATCTCATTAAAACCATAAGTAAGAAGTAATGTATTTATATTTTTATACAAAACTATATCACTATAATTAGTGTTATTAAAATTTTTTAAATTAATACAAAAAATTTTATATTTTAGCTGATTTATTTTTTTATCAAGTTCTTTTATATTATTTTCAATAAGAGGTAAACCAAAGACTAGACAATTTTTTGTATAAGCAATTTGTTTTATATCGCCTTTAAAAAGATTCCCAATATATGTAAATTTGTTTAACCAATTTTTATTAGATACATCCATACCTTTATATAAAAATATATCTTCAATTGTAAAAAAATGTGTGCCTTGTGTGTTAAATTGTGTTCCATATAAAATTGTTCCAAATGATAAATTATCATTAAAAACACAGTTATATATTTTTATATTTAAAATTGCTTTTCTATCAGAAATTTCCATTACAAAACATACATTTTTATTGTCAAATATAGTAAACCAAGCAAAACATTTTTTACCGCATGGTATAGCTAAATAAATATCATATTTATAAACCTTCTTATGTGTAATATTTTCATAAGAAAGTTTAATATTTGGAAAATCTTTAAGAATATTTTGTTGTGCTTCTTCTGATAGCATTTTTATCTTATTTATACTATACTCATTATATCTTTATGTTAGTTAAATTAATAATTTGAATAAGACAAATTCATAGAATTAGATATTGGTTCTAGAGTATTAATATCTGTTGAATTTACTTGTTTATTTAATTGTTTTTTTAAAAAATTTTTCAATTCTTTTTTCATATTATTTTCACTTTTAGGCAATAAATCATTAATTGTATAATCAAATGGTTTTTCTTCAGAAAGTTGTTCTGTTTTATGAGAATAAATAATATTATAAATATTTTCATATTTTTCAGTTGGCGTATTTACTAAATCTTTTATTTTTGGAACTGTTAATGTTGATTTAAAAAAATTAATCAAATGATGCACCAAAAATATTAATATAATTGAAATTACTGTAATTTGTATTGTCCAAGATAACATATAATATCATTATATTAGTTTAGTAAGGATAAAAACACATTTATTTCATTACAAGGAATATCATTATCATTGTTTGAATATAATTCAAAATAATTATTTGATATATTTATACCATCATATTTTTTTATTAAATTTTTATTCATATCATCATTTTTTTTTTGTTCGGTAATACATTCTACAATATATCTTAATTTTGATTTTTTATTTACACAAAAGACAAACTTTTTGTAATTTAATACTAAATGATGAAATGGAATTTGATAACTTATTTCTCTCTCAATAATACTTTCGTCAACTAAAAATACAGTATTATTACTGTTTAGTGTTCTCTGATTATCGTTTTTTATTAACAATTTATATATATTTTTTGAATCTATTTGAAAAATTCCTTGATAAGTATAAAATTCTGTATTTTCATTTATTTCTAATAAATACTTATCTAATAAAGTTAGTTTTTGTAATAAATCTTTTTGGTCATACTCCTGTAAATATAATTTCATATTTATAATTTATATAGTAAACTATTTAAACTTATTAAATAAATATATTATAAATGTTAAAACTAAATATAGTTATTGTTGAAAAAACAGGAACATTGAAGTCACTTTTAGTTAAAGATTTCAAAGAAGAAGAATTATATAAAAAATGTGGTTTTAAAACACACGACAATTTTTGTCTACAAAATGTATGGAAACTTAAAACAAATGGACAGAAATACCATATTTCTATATATGCTAAAACAAATGGTCGTGCTAATAATGAAAATAAATATGATTTTCCACCACCAATTGATACAACATTATTTTTCGGTAATTGTGCGATTGTTTCTCAATTCGTGAATGCTGAACAAAAGTTGATGTATACTGATTTATCTATTCAATTATGGAATCAATTCTATGAAAAGCTTTTTGGTGGTTTTGAAGACTTAGCAACATCTGCTGTAGAAGATGAAGAAGAGGAAGATGAATTAGAAAATATACCAAAAGAAAAAAAAACTAAACAAGGATATTTAAAAGATGGTTTTGTTGTTGATTCAAGTGATGTAGATGATGAAAATGATGAAAATGATGAAAATGATGAAAATGATGAAAATGATGATATATCTGATATATCTGATACTGATACTGATGATGATGAAAGTGAGGACGACAAATACGAATGTGCTGATTTAAATGTAGATGAAATTGGTTCTGAATTAAGTGAAGATAAATATGATTATGATACTGATGAAGAAAAATAATAAATAAAATTGAAATCATTTAAATATATAAAAATATATTTAAATAAAAACTATGCGTTTGCTTAAAATTGAAAACCCTGAACAATTTCGCATCAATATTAGAGAAAAATTGGACGAAAAATTAAAAAATAAAAAAAATAGCGTTAATTTGGAAAAAGGAATATTCAATTACACTTTAAATGAAGCAAAAACTCGCAAAATTGTAAAAAAATGGGATAACCCTTATTTTGTTAAAATTTATGTGGTTCACTTAAGAAGTATTATGACTAATTTAAATGAAGATATAATTCAAAATATTAATAATGGAACAATAAAATCTCATACTATTGCTTTTATGAATCATCAAGAACTTTTACCAAAAAAATGGGATACGCTTATTACAGCTAAAAGTAAAAGAGATATGAATAAATTTGAAACTAACATAGAAGCCGCAACAGATACATTTACTTGTAAAAAGTGTAAATCTAAAAAATGTACATACATGTCCGTACAAACTCGTAGTGCTGATGAACCAATGACTATTTTTGTAACTTGTTTAGATTGTGGTGGAAGATTTAAAACCAGTTAATATTGTAAATATTAACTTTCACGAGTTTTATTCAAAAGTAATTGTATTTTTGATTCATTAAAATAATTATAACAATCAATAAATTTAAATAAATTTTCCATGTGTTCTTTATTATACATTCTTTCAAGTGTATTTAAAAAACAAAAACTTTTATTTTGGTAATAGTAATTAATCAATTCAGAATTATGTGTTTTTATAATTTTTACAGAATTTGGTATTTCTTTAAACCAAGCACTTTTTGATTGTTTTTGAATGTCTTCTCTTATATTTATTATAACTTTTGTTTGTGGAAATAATTCTTTAAATTCATTAATTAAATCTACTTTACCAACATAACGAATTTCTTTAAATCCCCACAAATTTGTATCATTGTTCTTTTTGAATAAAGCAATTATCATATTTTTTATATTTTCCTTAATTTCATCCAAATTAAAAGTATTAAACCAAGCAGGTTTAATTCTTTTTTCAAAAATTTCTGATATATTTTTTTTATCAACTACTTCTTTAAATTCAATTTGAATATAATTATTCGTTATTTTAATATTTCTGTAAAATTCTAGTAAGTTTATTAAAGCAGCATTATTCTCTCCACAAATATTTGAATTAGGAATTGTATTTAATATTAATTGTAAAGTTGTTGAACCACTTCTTCCTACAGCACAAATTAAAACAATTTTATCATCCATTTATTTTTTATAACAATAAAAAAATATAAAAAATTAAAAGTAAAAATGAAAATAAAGAAATAAAAGAATACATTTTTCAAAGTAAAATTATTTGAATCTTTAAAAATATATTTTCTTAAAATATCATCAGGAAATTTATTAGAAATTTTTCTAACAAATATTGCATATTTATTTTTTTTTAAAGATTTATCAATAAAATTTATATCACTTGAATCTCCTTTAATAAATTCGTGTGGACTTGTAGAACTTGACATTCTTGACCAATCTGTTAAATGAGTTGTTTCATTTATTATATTTTCTAATTTATTATAAAATTTAAATATTATAGCAAATAAACTTTCATTAGCTAATCCACCATGACAAACCGTATCGTAAATTTTTTTGTTATATATAATAAAATTTAAACAGTCCATTACATTTTCCCGAGTAAGGACAAACCACGGAGTATTTGATAAATGAAAATCTTTTGGTAATAATTTTAAATTTGCCCTTGTATGTAAATTTATATTCCAAAAAGATTTATCACACGATATAATACTTTTTTTATTATATGTAAAAAATAATTGTCTGAATTTTTTTGGAGAAATTATAGGGCAACAAGAATCTGTTAAAAAACAAAACCATTTATTATCTTTATTTAATATAGCAAAATTCATTAAAGAATAATATGCTGGAACAACATGATAATATGATGTATCAACAATAAAATTTAAAGGAATAGCATGTTGTTTTAACCATTTTGAAGTAATTTTATTGTAATCTTTGTAAAAAATATAAACATTAATTAATTCTTTATTTGATTCAATCCATTCTCTCCATATATTTTCTTTATTTAATTGATGTTCATAGTTTATTATAAAACACAAGGCTATTTTATCTTTCATATTTTTATTATTTATTATGTGTATTATATTTATTTAATATTAAACATAAATAAATATTTGTAAATAATATAAATAATGAAATGTTTATTTATTATGATATTTAATGTTGTATTCAGCAAAATATTTTTTACAAAAATATATATTAATAATTTTTTATCAAATAAATTTAATCAACACAATATAATTACACAATTTAATAAAAAAGAATACAATAAAAGTAACCAACAATTATTTGTAAAAAATAGTAGTTTTATTCAAGGAAAAAAAATAATATCAATATCACCTAGCGGGTTTAAAGGCTTTTATGAATTAGGTATATTATCTTTTGTAAAAGATAATTATAATTTAGATAATTATATTTTTTCTGGAGCTTCAGCTGGTTCTTGGAATACTTTATTTATGTGTTATAAGAACGATTCAAAACAACTCATATATGATTTATTAGATTATAACAATACAAAAGCAAGAAATATCAAGGAATTTCAATATTTTTTACACCTTTTATCATTTAAAACGCCCATTATAGACACTAAAAAAATAAGAAAAAATGTAAAATTAATAGTAGGAATTTCACCTACGATGGTCTTACTTTTTTAATCTTTATATTATTTTAATTTAGGATTTCTTGCGTTTTATTGTTAAATTTATTATCTTGTAAACATATATAATGTATTTTGGACAAGCACAACAAGATAAATTTGTATTGAATATTCTTAAAGAAAAGAAAAATGGATATTTTTTAGAAATTGGTTCAAATCATCCGATTAATATTAATAATTCATATTTATTAGAAACAAAATATGATTGGAAGGGAATAATGGTTGAGTATGAATCAAAATTTTTACCATTATATAAAGAGCATCGCCCTAATAGCATTCACATAATAAATGATGCGACAGAAATAGATTATAAAAAGGTTTTTGAACAAAATAATATGCCTTTAACATTTGATTATTTACAAATAGACTTAGAAGCAAATAATGGTTCTACAATAAAAACCTTACAAAAATTAGATGATGAAATTTTTGATAAATATAAATTTGCTACGGTAACATTTGAACACGATATATATCATACTAATTGGGGTAATACACGATTAGAATCCCGAAATATATTCAAAAAAAGAGGATATATTTGTGTGTTTGAAGACATAAATAATCAAGGTGAATATCCATATGAAGATTGGTATGTTCATCCAGATTTGGTTGATATGAACTATGTTAATAATCTAATAGAAAATAATAAAACTTATTATGTGAATCATTCTATTACTGGAAAAACATTAAACTTTGAAGATATCCAATATAATTAAGTCGTCGTTTTACACCTTTTATCATTTAAAAAGTCTATTATAGACACTAAAAAATGAGCTTTTTAAATGAGAAAAAGTGTAAAAAGGTGTAATATAAATGATTTTGATTTGAAACGTTTATTTATTGGAGTAACAACAGTCAATAATTTCAAAATACAAACTAATATTTTTTCTGATTTTAATTATTTGGAAGACGCAATTGATTGTTGTATTGCCAGTTCACATATACCATTGATTACTGGTAATTTAACTAATCGTTATCGTAATTTTTATACTTTTGATGGAGGATTTAGTAAATATCCTTACTTAAATATAACAAATAGTACATTACACGTTTATCCTGAAATGTGGTTTGAATTAAAAAAAATTTTTTTATTGTTTTTTATTGTTTTTTAAATGAGAAAAGGTGTAAATCAACAAACAGGGAATTTATGGAACTTTATATTAATGGTTATGAAGATGCTAAAATAAATAAAGCTATTTCATAAACTTAATTTAGTATATTTTTTCATTATCAATAAAGAAATTAGCATCATAAATAATTTTGGTTCTTTGAAAAAGCATATATTTTATTATTTTTTTATCCATATTTGGATGTAATTTTAATAAATAATTTATTTCTTTTTTAATACTTTTAACAGCATTTAATTTGTCTTCTTCACTCCACCATAAAGTTACATCAGTTTCTTTTGGAATATAATAAACATCGTTAAAAATTGTAAAGCTGACTTTTTTCATTATTTTAAATTATATAATAAGTATTATTATATTTTTTTATATATAAAATTGAATCATTTTTTTTTATAATATTTAAAAACAAAATGAAAGCTGAAATTGTTTATTTTGAACAAATTAAAAAAAAAATTAATTATTTAATTGGGAAAAATTCCAAAGATAACTTTGATTTAATAGATGAGGGTACTGAAAATGATATATGGTTTCATTCTGAAAAATTATCATCTTGTCACGTATTAGCACAAATTCCTGAAAAAATGGATAAAAATGCGATGCGTTTTATAATAAAAAAAGGTGCTATTTTATGTAAACAAAATACCAATAAACTAAAAAGCTGTAAAAATGTCTCAATTATTTATACAAATATTACAAATGTTACAAAAACTGATATATTGGGTTCGGTTATAGCAACCAATACTAAATGTATTTTTATATAATTTTATTTCGTTTTGCTAAAACTTTTATAGCATTCCACAAATCAATTACTTTCACTAAAACCGCCATATTCGTCTAACAAATAAACAGCATCTTCAAACATTTCTTGAATTATATTTATAAATGATAAAAAAAAATTAGTAATATAGTTTATCAACAACATTTATGTAATACATAATGTTATTTTTATATTGTATTCAAATATAATATAAAATAAAATATATGTAACACACATAATTCTAAAAAATAATCAATTCTAAATCTCTCAAATTCCAATATTCGCATCCTCCACCAGGTATTGGTCTACGAATAATAAATGGGATTCTTTTTTGTTCTAATTCTAATTCTGCAATAATATAACTATCAATAATATTTTCTGGAATCTTTACTAAAGGTTTTGCACCAGTTTCAATTTGTTTTGCTCTTTGTCCTAATATCCTTGCTCTTTCATATTTTGTCAAATAAGGAATTGTTCTATGTAAAGGGTCAATAATAATATTTGATGAATTTCTTGTTACTTTTGTAAGAGCACTAATTTCATCATAATTGTGATTTAAACATTCTGGGTGAAATTCTGATACATAATTTTTTGTAATTTCACTATCAAATTTTTGTAAATAATCTTCATCTATTTCGTCTTCATCATCGTCAGAAGCAATTTCAATTCTTATAGGTTTTTTTTTATTTTTTAATTTTGTAGAAGATTTTTTATCTACATTTTTTGATGAATTCAAACCTTTTTCATTATTTTCATCATCTTCATCATCTTCATCATCTTCTTCATCTTCTTCATCTACATCATCTAAATCATCTAGTTCATCTCCATCTCCACCTTCATATTCGTCAATTTCATCTTCTTCATCTTCTAAAACTTCATCATCTACATCTGGTTCTTCATCATCTTCACCTTCTCCATAATCATCCTCAAAATTTTTAGATTTTTGTAAAGTATTGCTTTTTATAATTGTTTTCTTAATAATAGGTTCATCAAGAGAACTCTCGACACTTTGTTCATCACTATAATAATCATTTTCATCGTCACTCATTCTTAATATAAATAACATAGATTAGTTTTAAGTTTATTAATTCAATTTTATTTTTTTATATATTACACATTTTCTTCCAACTTTATAAAGAAATAAATACTTAAAAATAAAATTATATATATTATAATGCTTAAGTTTCTTAAATTTTCATTTACTATTATCAATTTATCACATATAAAACATATTGATATTCAACCTAATAAATATGATATTCATTTAATTGATAATAAATTAAAAGGCAGTTATAGTTTTTTAGGGATTGGCGATTTATCTTCAACCAAATAATAATTTACTGCGGTTTCTTTATAATCAATACTCTTTTGTGTAGGCATATACAATATAAAAATATAAAATATAAAATATAATTAATTTAAAAACATATTATTATTTATTAATAAATGATTTCATTGTTATGCTATATAGTTTTATATTATAACATAGATGTAATTTTCAAACATATATATTTACCCTATGTAATTACTAATAATAATTATGATGTCATTTCTAATAATGAAGGTTTATATTTTTTATTAACTACAACAAGTTATTTTATGTTATTATTATATT
>Ga0114962_10005021_pt1 | contig 10420 bp, 8 predicted proteins | sample C_130820_MF_Meta_FD_87017 | JGI IMG/M metagenome (GOLD analysis project Ga0114962, IMG submission 87017) | Freshwater microbial communities from Lake Croche, Canada to study carbon cycling - C_130820_MF_MetaG | ecosystem: Environmental > Aquatic > Freshwater > Lake | place: Lake Croche, Canada...
AACTGATCTCGGTAACGCAATATATTCTCTTCCGTAGTAACTGATGGATGTTGACCGGTTTGAATCGCATATTGCTCTGCAGGCAATCCAAAAGAATCATACCCCATTGGATGTAATACATTGAATCCTTTCAAACGTTTATATCGCGCATAAATATCCGAAGCAATATATCCTAGTGGGTGACCAACATGTAAGCCTGCACCTGAAGGGTATGGAAACATATCAAGCACATAATATTTTGGTTTATCAGAAGTGTTTGGGGATTTAAAAGTTTGATTTTCAGCCCAAAATTTTCTCCATTTGGTCTCTATCTCGCGAAATGTATATTCCATGCTACTAACTTATTTTTTTGAAAAAGTAAAGATAGAATATTTTTAAACGCTTTTAACGTTCTTTTTGTCACTATTTACCTGTTGCTAAAATCTTCTCCGCAACCTTTTCACTCGCACTTCCATTCCCCAACATCGCTATCAAAGTCGCACAATCTTGCTCCTGTTGCGCACGTTTTTTTCCACCTCTTAACACATACGATAATTCTTCTACTACTTGGTCCACATTACAAGCATCCTGAATTAATTCGCGCACCACTTCGCGGTCAAAAATCAAATTGACTAATGAAATAAACTTAATTTTAATTAAACGTTTCGCAATAGTATAAGAAATTGGTGAAGCGATATAGCATACTACCTGTGGAACTCCAAAAAGTGCAGTTTCCAAGGTTGCAGTACCTGAAGTCACTAATGCTGCCTCCGCAGATTCTAGAATTTCATAGGTTTTTCCAAATAGAATTTTTGCATCATAGCCCTCAATAAATGGCGCATAAAAAGTTTCCTCCAATGAAGGTGCCCCAGCAATAACAAATTGATATTCCGAAAATTTACCCGCAGCCTCTAACATCACAGGTAATTTCGTGCTAACTTCTTGCCTTCTGCTCCCAGGTAAAATTGCTACAATAGGCTTTTCACTTTTTTCCGGGTACTGAGAATTCGGGTACTGAGGCTCTCGAAGTTCACGAAGTACTCGATAGTCCGCTATCGCATCAACCAAAGGATTGCCAACATACTCCACTTCCATATCATATTTCTTGAAAAACGCTGTTTCAAAAGGGAAAATGGTAAACAAAGTGTCTACGTATTTTTTGATCTTATACACGCGTGATTCTTTCCAAGCCCACACCTTCGGAGATATGTAATAATAGACTATAATTCCCTGTGATTTAGCCCATTTGGCCATCCGTAAATTAAATCCTGGATAATCAATCAAAACAAGTGCATCTGGTTGAAAAACAAGAATATCCTCCCTACACTTTTTGAAATTTTGTACGATACGACCTAAATTCATTACGACTTCCACAAAACCCATAAAAGCCAAAGCTTTATAATGTTTTTCTGGCTTCCGGGATGCTGCTTTCTCCATTAAATCACCCCCCCAAAAACGAATGTCAATGGAGGAATCTTTTTGAATTAATGCCTTAATTAAATTGGATCCATGTAAATCACCCGATGCTTCTCCAGCTATTAAAAAAAGCTTCATCGAGTTATTTTATATATTGAACGTATACAATGTAAGGAATAAAAGACATCGATGCTAAAATAATTCCTGTAGTAAAGTTATAGCGACGTTTATTTAAAGACCAATAAAACCAACTAAGATTAGCAATCACCGAAATCGAAAGAATTTTACAGCGAAAAATATCATTAGTAAAAAACATATCCCAGTAATAATCAAACCTTAAAAAACTTGAATTATCAATCCAAGGATAAATAAATTCCACAATAGGTGTTGCCAAAAAAACGGTCACAATTCCAATTAAAAGTCCGTAGGTGTGTTGTTTACTCCAATAACGTAAATTCATGGCTCAAAGATAAAGACTTTTTGTTTTGAAACATTTAATATATATGAAATTAAAAGTTGCTGGATTAGAAATTATACATGAACAAATAAATACTTTTCAGTTATTCAAAGCATAATTTCTACATTTGCTTACATGAATCAAACCCTTGGTAAAGAATATAAACTCTGCAGTCAAAAAATTATTCAACAAATTTTTGAAGAAAAACGTTCTGTAAAACAATTTCCTTTTGTAATTAATTATTGTTTTGTGGAACTACCAACTGAAAAATCATTTCAAATCGTAATCGCTGCACCAAAACGTATTTTCAGAAAAGCGCACGACCGAAACAGAATCAAACGTTTGTGTAGAGAAACCATTCGAAAAAACAAATACCTATTAGAAGAATATCTTTCAGCGGCGAATAAACAAATCGCACTTTTTTTTGTCTATACGAATAAAGAAGAAATGGTGTATGATGTGCTTTTAAAAAAAACGGAATCACTATTTAAAAAACTAATCATAGAATTAAGTAAATTAGACGCTTAATTCATTTAGCAACCCGACTACATTATGCAAAAAATACTTTTTTTAATTCTAGTTCTCTCTTTTTCGCTGCAAATTGAAGCACAATCTAACGGATTCGAACTTATCAAAGGAATGGAATTGATGGACTTAATTCATCAAAATCTAGAATTGCATTATGTAGATGAACCTAAACCAGGGAAACTTTGCAAGGTGGCAATTGATGCAATGTTGAAAGAATTAGATCCATACACCGTTTATTACCATGAAGCTAACATGGAAGATTATAGAATGATGACCACGGGTCAATATGGTGGAATCGGCGCATTAATTCGTAAAATCGATAATTGTATCTACATATCCGAGCCATATGAAGGTAATCCTGCACAAAAATCAGGTTTGAAAGCGGGCGATAAAATCATTTCGATCGATGGTAAAGATATGTGTAATAAACCATCCGACGATGTTTCAGCTGCTTTAAAAGGTCCTAAAGGAACAACAATTCAAGTAAAGGTTTTAAGAGATGGGAAAGAATTAAATTTACCTATTACCAGAGACGAAATTAAAATCCCGGATGTACCTTATGCTGGTATATTGACGAACAATATAGGGTATATAAAATTAAATAGCTTTACACAAACTGCTTCCGAAGAAGTGATTAAAGCATTTAAAGAATTGAAAGAAAAAGGAATGAAGGAGTTAATTTTAGATCTACGAGAAAACGGAGGTGGTTTACTCATGGAAGCTGTTAAAATAGTCAATATGTTCGTCCCTAAAAATCAACTTGTTGTTAGTACAAAAGGAAGAATTCAAGATGAAAACAAACTCTATATAACAACGGAAGAACCTTTAGATCTTACTATTCCTTTAGTCGTGTTAATTGATGAAGGATCCGCATCAGCGAGTGAAATTGTTTCTGGTAGTTTACAAGATTTAGACCGTGCTGTAATCATCGGAACCACATCCTATGGTAAAGGATTAGTACAACGTACATTCGACCTAAAATACGGATCAAAAATGAAACTAACAATAGCAAAATATTATACGCCTTCTGGACGTTGTGTTCAAAAACTAGAATACTACGAAAAAGCAGAAGGTGAACGTCCACATGCGATTGCAGATTCTTTGATCAAAAAATTCAAAACATCAAATGGGCGAGAAGTAATTGATGGAAGAGGAATAGAACCGGATATCAAAATAAAAGAAAAAGAATTTAGTAGACTTACAGCCATGTTGGTAAACAAAAATTTGATCTTTAATTATGCGACTAATTACGCCAACACACACAATACGATTCTAGACGCATCTACTTTTACTTTATCGAAAGAAGATTATGAAGGATTTAAAAAATTAGTATTAAAAGACACATTTGATTATTCTACTGCATCGGAAGAAATGCTGCGAAAAATGCGTAAAACCGCAGAAGAAGAAGGGTATTTTGAGGATTCTAAAACAGAATACGATGCTTTATTTAAAAAATTAACCCCATCCAAAGAAAGTGATTTAGAAAAATTCAAAACTGAAATAACTAACATTTTAGAAAATGAAATTGTTTCTAGATACTATTTCCAAAAAGGTAGAGCTGTTCATGCATTTAAGTCCGATGATTTCGTTGAAAAAGCAAAAGAAATTCTACAAAATTCAAAAGAAATAAATACGATATTGAAAAAATAGTCGTTAGAATACTATGTTGCTTCAAAAAACGAGTCCTAAAAACACCCAATTACTAGTACTAGTTGGCTGTTTTTCGGTTATTATTGGATTATTATTTAGTAAAGCAATTCTATCATTAAGCACAGCATACTTAATACTTCTATTTATTCTACGTGGAAATTATTCAGAAGGATATACACGTTTAAAAAAGAATAAAGCTTTCCTCTTTTTTCTTGTATTTATTGCGTTTTATGGACTTTCATTATCTTGGTCATCCTTGATTTATATAGGACTTTCAGACTTACTCTCTAAATGCAATTTAATACTTTTACCGATTGTTTTAATCGCTTTACCAGCATTATCTAGAAAAAATAAAGCATCCATTTTACGTCTATTTGCTGCATGTGTAATTTTAGAAAGTTGTATAAATTTCAGTAATTTTTATCTAAATTTCTCTCCGGATAAAGACATAAGAACAATGTCTTTATTTGTTTCACACATTCGATTTTCACTCTTTGTTGTTTTTGCGATCTTTATCCTAGCCTACCAAAAACAAGCGAAAATCAGTCTCAAAATAATACACTGGTTGGGAATTGCATGGTTACTGTTTTACACCTACTATGCGCAAGTATTAAGTGGGGTATTAGCATTATCTATTTCCAGTATTGTGCTATTAATCCTTGGATTAAAAAATTCAAAAAAATGGGTTAAAATTTGTTCGCTCATTGGTATTGTTACAATTATAAGTGCTTTAATTATGAGTGTATTATTTTTTAACAAGAATAACGATGAAAATATAAACTTAAAATCATATCCTAAATACACAAAATTAGGACACCAATATACCCATGATACGATTTCCAAAGCAATGGAAAATGGATACCCATTAAATTGTTTTATCAACGAACAAGAATTAGATAGTACTTGGAAAACAAAATCAAACATCGCACTTAACACATATACTAAAAATAATTTTAGCTATCGTTCGGTATTAATTCGATATTTAACTTCTAAAGGACTTACAAAAGATGCTGAAGGAGTAAACAAATTATCGCAAGAAGACATCAAAAATATATCATTAGGCATACCTTCCATTCTTCAGCTAAAAACAGGTTTGCAAAACCGAATAAACGAATTAAAATACGAATTAAATAGTCGCGGAAATCCAAACGGTCATAGTCTTCTGCATCGGATAGAATACTGGAAAACAGGCTGGTCAATATTTAAACAACACTGGATAATTGGAACAGGAATTGGTGATTATAAAGATTCCTACCAACAAGAATATATTAAGTCACACTCCATTCTTGAACCAAAAAACCGATTGGAAAGCCATAACCAATTTTTAGGAATCGCAATAGCAACCGGTACAATTGGAATACTTTTGTTTTTAGTGCATATCGCCTATACATTTAGAATGTTTTGGCGTAAAAAAGAATTCATTCCTATCCTTTTTATTTCTATTTGTATTACCTCTTTTTTGGTAGAAGATACCTTAACTACCCTTGCTGGTATGAGCTTTTATAGTTTTTTTATTGGATTGTTCGTTAACAATGAAAATTGCTCTGATCTTTTGTGAAAATTAATTATCTTCTTAGGTTGTAAAATTTATATTACGAAGTAATCCTTTCACTTTAGTACGTTTAACTGCACTATTCTTAAACAAATTGGAAAACAGTTCATCTGTCAAATCTTTCCAATCGTTTTTAGTGTAATCTAACCATAAATTATTGGGTGAAAACAAAGGCTCCGAATGAGGCGATGAGAAACGATTCCATGGACAGACATCTTGACATATATCACATCCAAATATCCAGTCATTCATTTTACCAGTAAATTCACTTGGAATTATCTCCTCTTTTAGTTCAATGGTTAAATAAGAGATACATTTAGATCCATCTACTACATAAGGTGCAACGATTGCTTCTGTTGGACACGCATCAATACAACGGGTGCATGTACCGCAATAATCTTTTATTGGACCATCCGCTTCTAATTCTAAATCTATAATTAATTCAGCGATAAAGAAAAAAGAACCTTTTTTAGGGTGAATCAAATTACTATGTTTTCCAACCCAACCCAATCCAGATTTTTTAGCCCAAACTTTATCCATAACTGGTGCAGAATCAACAAAAACACGACCATCTACTTCGCCGATTTCAGAACTTATACGCGCTAAAAAAAGTTTTAATTTTTCTTTTAATACAAAATGATAATCTGTACCATAGGCATATTTCGAAACCTTATAGGTGTCCTCTTGCTGCTTTTGCCCGGGATAATAATTATAAATAAGAGATACTACACTTTTAGCTCCTGGAACCAATAAACGTGGGTCTAAACGCATGTCAAAATGATTCTCCATATAGCCCATTTTGCCGTGTTTAGAATCCTTCAACCATTTTTCTAAACGAGGTGCTTCTTCAGCTAAAAATTCAGCCTTCGAAATTCCACAAAATTGAAAGCCTAATTCATAAGCAATATTCTTTATAATTTTTGTAGAATTAATAGAATTCATATTCGTTTAGAATAATCCACCTTGAACAAAACCAAGATCTCTACCTAAATGTTTATATGCTTTTTCGGTAGCTTTTCTACCACGTTGGGTGCGAATTAAAAAACCTTCTTGAATTAAAAAAGGCTCATACACTTCTTCTAAAGTACCCGCATTCTCTCCAATAGCTGTCGCAATAGTAGATAAACCAACCGGACCACCTTTAAATTTATCAATAATTGCTAATAGTATTCGATTATCCATTTCGTCTAATCCATATGCATCCACATTCAATGCTTCGAGCGCTATATCGGTAATCGCTAAATCAATATTACCAGTTCCTTTCACTTGCGCAAAATCGCGAACTCGTCGCAACAAAGCATTCGCTATACGTGGCGTACCACGACTTCTACTAGCAATAGAATAGGCAGCCTTTTCATCAATTAATATATTTAATAAATCGGAAGAACGTTCTACAATAGATGTTAATGTTTTAGAATCATAATATTGTAAACGCGCATTTATACCAAATCTAGCTCTTAATGGAGATGTCAATAAACCGGAACGTGTGGTTGCACCAATAAGCGTAAATGGATTCAATGAAATCTGAACAGTACGGGCATTCGGACCACTATCAATTAAAATATCTATCACATAGTCTTCCATAGCAGAATACAAATACTCTTCCACTACAGGACTTAAACGATGGATTTCATCAATAAATAATACATCTCCAGCATCTAGATTAGTTAGTAATCCTGCAAGATCTCCTGGTTTGTCTAATACAGGTCCGCTCGTAACTTTAAATCCAACACCTAATTCATTTGCTATAATATTAGCTAACGTTGTTTTACCAAGTCCAGGAGGACCATGTAATAAAACATGATCTAAAGGTTCACCGCGCTGTGTTGCTGCTTGAACAAAAATTTCCAGATTATCAACTACTTGCTTTTGACCAGCAAAGTCTGTCAATTTTTTAGGACGTAATACTTTATCGTAATCGTTTTCTATAGGTTTGTCAACCTCTCCGCGATAATCAAATGATTCTTCTTCCAAAACAGTAGTTGTAAATGATAATACAAAAATAAAAAAGCCTTCTAACAAATGTTAGAAGGCTTTCAAATATTATAAACAGATTAATGTTCTTCTTCTCCTTCAGCTAAAGGAACCGTTTGAAGAATAAAGTCTTCTTCAGCACCTGGCTTAGAATAATCATAAGGCCATCTATGAACTACAGGTAAAGCACCAGGCCAGTTACCGTGAATATGTTCCACAGGTGTTGTCCATTCTAATGTATTTGATCTCCATGGATTTTGAACTGAAACTGGACCTCTATAAATACTATAGAAGAAATTGAATAAGAAGATTAACTGACCAATAGCAGCAATAATTGCAAAAACAGTAATGATCACATTTAAATCTAACATCATTTCATACGTATTTGTATCAAATTCATTGTATACAGAATAATCATAATAACGACGTGGAGCGCCAGCTAATCCGACAAAGTGCATTGGGAAAAATACACCATAAGCTCCTACAATAGTAACCCAGAAGTGTGCATAACCTAAACGAGTATTCAACATACGACCGTACATTTTAGGAAACCAGTGATAAACACCAGCAAACATTCCAAATACAGCAGACATACCCATTACAATGTGGAAGTGAGCAACTACGAAATAAGTATCATGTACTGCGATATCTAAAGCAGAATCCGCTAAAATAATACCAGTAACACCACCTGTAATAAAAGTAGATACTAATCCGATAGCAAACAACATAGCAGGAGTAAATACGATACTACCTCTCCACAAAGTAGTGATATAGTTAAATACCTTTACAGCGGAAGGAATAGCAATCAACAACGTTGTAAATACGAAAACACTCCCTAAGAATGGATTCATACCAGTAATAAACATGTGGTGACCCCAAACAATGAAAGAAAGGAAACCAATCGCTAATATCGATCCGATCATGGCTCTGTATCCAAAAATTGGTTTTCTGGCATTTGTAGAAATAATTTCAGAAGATAAACCTAAAGCAGGTAATAATACGATATACACCTCCGGGTGACCTAAAAACCAAAATAAATGTTGGTAAAGTAAAGGAGAACCACCGTGGTTTTCTAACATCTCACCTCCTACAATGATATCCGATAAATAGAAACTAGTTCCAGCTAAACGATCCATCATTAACAATACAGCTGCAGATAATAAAACTGGGAAAGATAAAACCCCAAGAATTGCAGTAACAAAAAATGCCCAAATTGTTAATGGCATCCTAGTCATTGACATACCTTTTGTTCGCAAATTCAATACAGTAACAATATAATTCAAAGAACCAATTAATGAACCCGCAATAAACAAAGTCATAGATATCAGCCACAAAGTCATCCCTAAACCAGATCCTTCAATAGCTTGAGGTAATGCAGATAAAGGAGGATAAATTGTCCAACCAGCCATTGCAGGTCCAGTTTCAATAAATAAAGAAACTAACATGATTACGGAAGATATAGCAAACAACCAGTAAGAAATCATATTTAAGAACCCAGAAGCCATATCTCTTGCTCCTAATTGTAATGGAATTAAGATATTTGAAAATGTACCAGATAATCCACCTGTTAATAAGAAGAATACCATGATAGTACCATGTATAGTTACTAAACCAAGATACATGTTTTCTTTTAAAACTCCACCCGGTGCCCATGTTTCACCTAAAAACAAAGACAAAAAATCAGAGCTTTCACCTGGCCAAGCCAACTGAATACGGAATAATAAGGATAATAACATCGCTACTAATCCCATAAATACAGCAGTAATTAAAAACTGCTTTCCAATCATTTTGTGATCTTGACTGAAAATGTACTTTGAGATAAACGTTTCCTCATGGTGATCGTGATGATCATGAGCATCGTGATGTCCGTGTGTGTCGTGTGTAATTGCTGACATTATATTTAATTTAAAAAAATTAATTTATTTTATTACATTCCCATTTTAGTAGTATCTCCTACTGATGCAGCTGCCGATGTAGAATCAGAAACAACAGTTGCCGGTTTTAAATAATCATCTCTAAATGTTGTTTTAGATTTCAACCAAGCGTTATATTGCTGAGGAGTATCAATAACAACAATCATTTTCATTTTGTAGTGCGCACTTCCACAAATTTTATTACACATAAGCACGTAATTAAATTTAGGATTGTTTTTTCGTACACGCATTTCTTTCGTAGAAATTGTAGGTGTTACTTTTAAACGGGTAACTTGTCCTGGTACCGTGTTAATTTGTGCACGTAAATGCGGGAAATATGCAGAGTGAATAACATCTTTCGCTCTAAAGCTTATTTCGTACTCTTTACCTTTTAATAAGTGTAGCGTATCTTTTTGTAAAATATCATCATAAGCAGAAGCATCTAATTTAGCATTATGTCTCACCTTCATTTGATATAACAAACGTAACAAACGTGTTTTACGATCTAAATCTGTTTCCATTTTCATACGATCTTCTGGAATAAAGATATTCTTTGGATTATTTAACTTATTTTCCAATAATTTTATTCCTAGAACTGTACTATCCGCTTTTCCAAATTCCATATAACGAATCGCTGAATCAAGAGTAGCTGAAGTTATTAAAGCTAATTCATTTTCTTGCGTAGTTAATTTGTAATCAAATTTACCTAATACATTATCCTCCCCAGAATAGCGCGCAGTCCAGTCAAATTGTTTCGAAAATAACTCAATACGTATTGCTTCTTTAGAAGAATCTCCTGTTATACCATTCCAAGTTTTTAAACCCAAAATAATAATCACCGCTAATACTATTGCAGGAACAACTGTCCAAATCAACTCTAATTTGTTGTCATGTGGATAGAAATAGGCTTTAACACCAGGTTTACGAACATATTTCCAAGCAAATCCGAAC
>Ga0114962_10005024_pt1 | contig 10416 bp, 12 predicted proteins | sample C_130820_MF_Meta_FD_87017 | JGI IMG/M metagenome (GOLD analysis project Ga0114962, IMG submission 87017) | Freshwater microbial communities from Lake Croche, Canada to study carbon cycling - C_130820_MF_MetaG | ecosystem: Environmental > Aquatic > Freshwater > Lake | place: Lake Croche, Canada...
ATTCGGTGGGTCCAAACCACGATAAGTCGCCAGATTCATCAACCGCGAAGTAGGCAGCTACATCGTTGCTTCGGATTGCGGTGGCGCACTGCACCTGCCCAGGCTCGCCTGATTCGCTGATTGCTGGATCTGGCACTTCGGCCACTAGAACGAACTCACACAATGGATCTGATTGGCTCGCTTCCTGCAAAATCAGGTCATCAAGAACTTCGGCATCCGTTTCATCCTGCTGGGCAGTCCAATCGACGCTCTGGGCGAAAATTGCGCAAGACGCTAGGTCAGCAGCGGTAAGACTCGTGTTGCGCTGCAGCAGTTCAAGTTGGGCTCGAGTGACGCAACAGTAAATTCGCATATCAATTAGCCAACAATCTGCGGTTCGATATCAAGGGTGATACCAAATTTTTGATGCACTGTGTCTTGAATGTATTTAGCCAATTCCAGCACCTCGGCAGCTGTGCCGCCGCCGCGATTAGTGATCGCCAGTGCATGTTTAGTTGAGATAGTCACTCGGTCGTTAAGTCCGAAGCCTTTGCCGATTCCAGCCTGTTCGATTAACCAGGCAGCGCTAACTTTGGTCTTGCCATCCTTAGCAGACCAGGTGGGTGCCCCAGCCGGGGCCTCGGTTACTACAGGGTTGGTAAAAAATGAACCAGTACTCCAAGTGTCATGATCGTCAGCAAGCAAGATCATGCCCTTGCTGTTTCGAAGTGCCACTACCGCATCACGTACCGCTAACAACGGCGCTCGTTGCCCAATTTCTACCCCTAGTTTTGCCGCCAACTCGTTGTAATGAATCGGTGAAGACAGCGTGCCCAGCGGTAGTTGGAAAACCACACTAAGTATGACCCAACGGTTTGGCTGTTGCTTGAAAATTGAAGTGCGATATTCGAATTCACAGGTTTGGGCAAACAGCGTGTCGATTGTTTTGGTCTCGCGGTTGTAGGCGCGCACTTGTGCAATGGTGTCGCTGACTTGCTGTCCGTATGCACCCACATTTTGAATTGGGGTTGCGCCCACTGTGCCAGGAATTCCAGATAGGCCCTCGAGCCCAGTCCAACCAGACGCGGTAGCCAACTCGACAAAGTCATCCAGAATTTCACCGGCTTGCACACTCACCCATGCACCAGCACAAGCAGACGCATCGTTTTCGATCCCTTTATTGGCGATTACCAACACATCGCCGACGAAATCATCGGAAATGACCAGATTGCTTCCTAATCCGATAATCAGCAATTCACGACCCTGCTCGTCGGCAGCAGCTACAGCTTCAATAATTTGTTCTTGCGAAGTGGCGACAACAAGTGAGCGCGGTGTCCCGCCAATTCTTAGCGATGTGTACTCGGCCAGCGATGTCATGATGACTTCTATTTTGGCAGGCGAACTAATGCGCGAGCCTGACCAAGCACCGATTGCTCGGCAAAAATTGCAGTTAAGTCCACGCGGATTGTGCCATCAGAATTTATCGCCCCGATTTTGCCACCAAAGGTGACTTCTACTCCGTCAGCAGTATCTGGCACAACAACCGGACGAGTCATCCGCACGGAATACTCAATAATCGCAGTTGGGTCACCAATCCAGTCGGTGACCACCTGGATGGCTGCACCCATGGTCAACATGCCGTGTGCAATGACATCCGGCAAGCCAACGGACTTTGCCACCACTTCATCCTGGTGAATTGGATTCTGATCGCCCGAGGCATTTGCATAGGCGACTAGCTGCGCCCTGGTGAAATGTTTGGTTACGACGGGCAATTCAAAGCCTTCGGCCAAGTCTGTGAAATCGTTCATACTTGCTCACCGCGAACGACTAATTTGCTCCAACCAGTTACGACAGGCTCACCGTCAGAAGTAACTTCGGTGCGAAAAGTAGCAATGTCATTGGTGCCGAGCGCTTTAATGTCTTCGACGATGGTGGTGACCACAAGTTTGTCACCAACCGCAATTGGCCGTGTGTACTCAAATCGTTGATCACTGTGGACCACGCGCGAGAAATCCATATTTAATGCTGGATCATGAAATGACTTTTCCATCGCCGCCATAGTGACCACGATTGGAAAAGTTGGCGGAGCACACACAGATGCGTGACCTAGAGACTGCGCGAATGCCGGGTCATGGTAAATCGGATTGCTGTCACCAATAGCTAGCGCGAAAGCGGCGATGTTTTCTGGTGTTACAAGATAGGCCGGTGACGCAGGATATGCGTGGCCTACCATTTCGTGGTTCATCCCCACGGGCAATACCTCTTAGCGCGGCGAACTAGCGAGTTTCTTTGTGCACCGTGTGCTTGTTGCACTTAGGGCAGTGCTTCTTGATCTCAAGGCGATCAGGATCATTACGGCGGTTCTTACGCGAGATGTAATTGCGATCTTTACATTCTTCGCAAGCCAAGGTGATTTTTGGACGAATGTCGTTACGAGCCATTGTCGTGCCTTTCATGTGTTGATTTAGCGGGTGCTAAATCAGGTCTTGCGTTTTGGTACCGAGGGCCGGACTTGAACCGGCGACACAGCGATTATGAGCCGCTTGCTCTACCAGGCTGAGCTACCCCGGCGTAAGTCCGCGATTTCTCACGTACTTTCGAGCCCCCTGTCAGAATCGAACTGACGACCTCTTCCTTACCAAGGAAGTGCGCTACCACTGTGCCAAGGGGGCAAAGTTTATGCTCCGATAGCGTACCGAATACCTGAGGATTCTGCGAAATCCAGTCCAACTAACTTGGGTTTAAGTGGAGCAAAATCCAACAAATCAAAGATTTGGACAAAGCAGGCAACCAGCCCGAAGTAAAGGTTAAATTTGGCTACCCATGTGCGCTAAACGCGACTGGTGGCAGGTAGTGGATTCGAACCACTGTAGCTTACGCGACGGATTTACAGTCCGCTCCCATTGGCCGCTCGGGCAACCTGCCACGCTGCCAAAAAAGGCAACTCCACGAGAATACCGACACATGGGCAGTTCCTGCCAATCGCCCTCGGTCTAGGCGGTATTCTGGCACCTGATTACACAGTTCCAGTGAGGTAAAAATGGCCGATTCCAGTTTCGACATCGTCAGTAAAGTTGATCGCCAAGAGGCAGACAATGCGCTGAATCAGGCACAAAAAGAGCTAGCAACCCGATTCGACTTCAAAGGAACCGAGACCACCATTGATTGGAAGGGTGAACTTTCCATCGAAATCACCTCGTCAACTGAGGAAAAAGTTAAGGCAGCGCTAGAGGTGCTTCGCGACAAGCTGGTTAAGCGCGGAGTGAGTCTCAAGGCGCTTAAGGCTACCGACCCACGACTGTCTGGCAAAGAATACAAAATCAATGGCGATTTCCTTGCTGGCATAAATCAAGAGCAGGCAAAGAAAATTGGCAAGCTGATTCGTGATGAAGGACCCAAGAGCATTAAGACTCAGATAATGGGCGAAGAACTTCGGGTTACTAGTAAGAGCCGAGATGATCTGCAAGAAGTTCAGGCCCTGCTAAAAGGTGCTGACCTAGATTTCGCAGTGCAGTTCACTAACTACCGCTGAGTCTGCGCTTATTTTTTCCGTCGGCCGCTAGGTGGCTCACCTATCTGTGGTGCTGCCGAACCATCTACCCGCTTAGCCAGCGGCAGGTTCTCAATTAACTTCTCAATTGGATAAACCAGCGGGTCGCGGCCATCGCTGGCTACTAGTGGCTCGGCCGACCAATGCAGGGCATCGAATGGGCAGACGTCGATACAGATCCCGCACCACATGCAGTGACTGAAGTCGATGGTGAATGCGTCCAGAACATTTTTCATTGCTGGCCGCCGGGAGTTGCTGTACTGCGGCGCATCCTGATCTGGCTCACTATGAGCTTCGATGCTGATGCACCAATCGGGACACTCACGAACACAGAGCATGCACGAAGTGCACGATTGCGGATGCAATGCAATTGACTCGTGTGGACCGCTCACGGCAACCACTCCTGTCTTACGCCGGGCGCCAAAGTTGGTCGACGCCGAGCAGCTTTCTCGGGATCCACTTGGCCTGGCCACGGCGTGGATATCCGCTCAGGCAGCGCAAAATCTCGCCGTAAGGGATACCCAGCAAAGTCCGCGTTGAATGCGGGTTCCACATTGGATAAATTCTCAAAATCCAAACCAAGTAATTGCCGCATTTCCCGTTCATGGAATTGCGCACTTGGATAAATGTCAGAAAGCGAGTCAATGGTTGAGCTAACTTGTGTCTGCACAATCATTTGTTCGCTTACGTCCAAATTTGCAACTGCCAAAGTAACTGCAAAAAGATCGTCGCCGAGGTGAGTTGCCGTAACCCACTCACATCGAGTGAATCCCTGAGCATTAAGCCACTGGGCACAGTCACGCCAATTAACTGCGTCAACCCAAAACCAGGTTGACTCATGACGGGACTGCGTTCTTGTCGCATTTGCGTAAGAACTCATTGCGCAACCCGAGCGATGGCGGTCGTCAATGCTGCAGTTAAATCCTGTGGCGATGGTGGGCAGCCAGGAACCATAATGTCAACTGGCACAAGGTGATCGGCGCCATTTAATACGCTGTACGAGTCCCAATAAGGGCCACCGCTGATGGCGCAAACGCCGAATGCGACCACAACTTTTGGTTCGGCAAGGGATGCATAAGCTGCTTGTACTGTCGGTGCCAAAGCATGAGTAATGGTGCCTGCCACTACCAAAATATGCGCCGCAGCCTGGGCCACCTCTTGCGGCTGCAGGACCGTAAACACTTCATCCAGTAGATCCGCGGCTGACGCCTCGACTGCACAACAAGCCAGACCCAGTTCGAGGATCCGTGGTTTCGCTAACTGACTTTCCATCACTATCTGACTTTAGATGATGGTGCCGGTCGATTTCGCAAACCGTCGTAAGTCAAAATGACTAAGGCCAGCCACGTCAACAGGAAGCCAACTAGTCGGCTAGTCGGCATGTGTTCGTGAAAATACCAAAGTCCGACGATAAATTGCACTGATGGTCCTACATATTGCAGTAAACCAATCGTGCTCAGGGGTACGCGAATGGCTGATGCGCTAAACAGAATTAGGGGCACAGCGGTTACTACACCGCTACTAACCAACCAGAAGCTATGTCCAAGTGAATGTGAGCCGAATGTGCCATTGCCATGTTGCCCCAGCCAAATCAGATAGCCAAGTGCTAGCGGAAACAATACGAGTGTCTCAACAGCCAGACTTTCAATAGCCGGCACATTGGCCAACTTCTTTACATAGCCATAAACGCCAAAGGAGCTAGCTAGTCCAACTGCCACATATGGAACTTTTCCATGTGCAGTGGCGAGATAGATTACTGCGATGCCGGCAATGGCGATTGCCACCCACTGCAACTGGCGTAATTTTTCCTTTAGGAAGAACACACCTAAGCCGACACTAACTAGCGGCGTGACATAGTAGCCAAGCGCTGAATCAAGAATGTGCCCGTTGACGCTCGCCCAAATAAATAGCCCCCAGTTAGTCGCGATCAAAACTGAGGCGATGGCCAGTAGGCAAAGTGAACGCTTGTTTTCGAGCACAGCTAACGTGGTTTTGATTTTGCCCGTGGCAGAAATTACCACCACGACGAAGAGTAAGCTCCAAACCACTCGATGAGCCAGTATCTCAAGCGGCGTGGCTGGCTGCAGGTGCGGCCAATAGATGGGGACTAAACCCCAGATTAAATATGCCGAAAGCCCAAGAGAAATCCCTTGGGCTAACGAACTACGATTTGAAACTTTACTGTTGGCCACTTACACATCTAACTACATGATGGCACTAAGCGCTCCGTGCAGGTTACCGGCTGACGTGATGGTAAAAGTGCATCTGTAAATCTGATTCACCTGGTTGACCCTGCTGGGTAGCTGGTGGGCCAAGTTCTGTCGGTGGTGCCGGTGGTGAATCTACCGAATCGTCATCACCATCTGGTGAGCCGTTGCCATTGCCTCTGTCACATGGCCAAAATTTGCCACCGCCAGAGTTCAGCAGAGTCTGAAATGCCTGTTGGGCAATCACATTGAAGGCATCATAGGCATCTTGGCTTGCCAGCGAGAAGGCTGCTTTTTGATCGCTTGTGGCCACTCGGTAGGCCTTAACTGCACTAAGTACCTCAGAATAAGAAGTGGCCGCGGCTAACGCCTGGTCGTAGGCAGTTTTTGCATCTACAGTGGCAGCATCAAAGTCAGCTTGTGCGGCATCTAGTGCAATCTGCATATCGCTTTGTGCCTGCGCCATCGTCTTGTAATAAACGGTCCAAGCATCCGCTGAGATGCTTGGATCAGGGGTTGGCAGATCCGTTGGAACTGGGTCAATAATCACAATCGGATCACAGACATCAACGTTGGCATCACAGGTTGGTGAGTCAGTTGGGGTGGGTTCAACAACTGGATCGCAGATGTCTACATTTGGATCACAAACTGGATCAACCACTGGACCACAGATATCAACATTTGGCTCGCAGATTGGTGAGTCAGTGGGAGTTGGCTCGGCAACCACTGCAAATTTAGATACTCGAGTGGCCTTATTCGCCTTATTCGCCTTCTTACCGTGCTTGACCTTGGCAGTTGCCTTGGCGGGCTTAACCTTGGCCTTATGACCATGCGCGGGCTTACTGTGGCCCGGCTTATGCGCAGGCTTCTGAACCGGTTTAGCAGTTGCGCCACCGATGCCAACAAACAGCAGCGAGCTGGTCACGCCTAACGCGATAATCGCTTTTGAAAAACTGCGCATATTCACTCCTAATAACACGGTATGCCTCTATTTTGGCGGAATCAACTGCCCAGCGCCACTTGATTTGCGGGATTTGGCTGATTCTTGGATAAATCGTTATCGAACCTTTAAAAACAGCGCGAACAGGGCTAAATATCGCGGTTTGTCACACTGTCAATGAGCACATGCAAAGCCAGTTTTGCCTGGTTGTCCGGCAGTTTTGCCAACAGGGTCCGTGCTCGATCCGCCCACTCCTGCAGAACTGCTCTGGCTGAGTCCATTGCTGGATGTGCACGCAACAAAGTAAGCGCAAGTTCGTGCTCTTGGTCATCAGGCAGCGGTCGTGAAAGTAAATCGCGCAGTTGCTCGGTGGTAATCGGATCCTGCAACGCCAATAGAACTGGCAAAGTTTTGATACCTTCGCGTAAATCTGTGCCAGGGGTCTTGCCTGATACTTCGGATTCAATATCCAGGAGGTCATCGCTTAATTGGAAGACGACGCCGATACATTCACCGAACTCGGCAATGGCGTCTGTGGTGGTGGCATCTACCCCGCTCATCATGGCGCCGTAGCGACCCGCTGCGGCAATTAACGAGCCCGTTTTATCGGCCAGAACTTCGAGGTGATGGGAAACGGGGTCTTCACCAGACTGTGGGCCGACACTTTCGCGTAACTGTCCCACAACTAGCCGCTCAAAAGTTTGTGCTTGCACGCGCACTGCTTCTGGCCCTAAGTCCGCCAGAATTTTCGAGGAACGAGCGAATAAGAAATCGCCACTAAGAATTGCCACGGTATTGCCCCAGCGACTATTTGCTGATTCGGCGCCGCGCCGGACTGCAGCCTCGTCCATCACATCATCGTGATACAGCGTGGCCAGGTGGGTCAGTTCAACCACAACTGCTGACGGGATGACGCCAGGTGCGGCGGGATCACCGAACTGGGCGGCAAGTAGCACCAGTAATGGACGGAAGCGCTTGCCACCAGCTTCTACTAGGTGGCGCGCCGTAATGTCGGCTAATTCATAATCGCTGGCAATTTCTTGGCGCAGCATTTCCTCAACAGAAACTAGACCAGCCGAAAGCTCGACTTCTAGGCTCGCTAGTTCTTCGGGGAACATAGTCACATTACATCTCTGGCGGTAAGCCGATTCCTATCGAACGAATAATCCAGCGTTGTGGACAGCAGTAAGCAGCTGTTGTGGCAGCACGCCTAATAGCAGGGTAACCACAAAGCTTGCGGTAATTGCAATTTTGGTAAGTGAACTTGGGATTACGACCGCAACGTCATTGGCTGGTGCTTCGGAGAAAAACATCAATACGATGATGCGGGCGTAGAAGAAAGCGGCGATAGCGCTGGCGATCACAGCCACGATAACGACAGGGGTAGCACCTCCATCGATGGCTGCGCCAAAAACATCAAACTTTGCCGTGAATCCACTGGTTAGCGGAATGCCAGCTAACGCCAGCAAGAAGAATGTGAATACTCCTGCAACTAGCGGTGACTTCTTGCCTAACCCCGCCCACTGGGACAAGTGTGTTGCTTCGCCAGATGGGTCACGCACTAGCGAGACCACTGCAAATGATCCCAAGGTGGTGAAGGAATAAGCGAATAAGTAAAACAGTGACGCCTCAAGTCCCTTTTGCGAAGCGGCAATAATGCCGAGCAAGATAAAGCCTGAGTGAGCAACTGAAGAATAAGCAAGCATGCGTTTGATATCAGTCTGAGTAACTGCCAGCAACGACCCAAGCAACATTGTGACGATCGCTACTGCCCACATCAGCGGACGCCAATCCCAGCGCAATGTGCCGAATGCGACATAGAAGATACGAAGCAGTGCGCCAAATGCAGCTACCTTTGTGGCTGCGGCCATGAATGCAACTAGCGGTGTCGGCGCACCTTGGTACACATCTGGTGTCCACTGGTGGAATGGCACAGCACCAACTTTAAAGAGCAAGCCAACCGCAATCAATCCGATTCCGGCCAGCACGATCGCATCATGAGATGAATCACCAAGTGCCAACGCAATGTCGCCGAAAGTCATCGTGCCGGTGGCTGCGTATATCAATGCTGAACCAAAAAGGAAGAACGCACTGGAAAATGCGCCGAGTACAAAATATTTGAGCGCCGCTTCTTGGCTAAGTAACCGACGGCGACGCGCCATGCTAGCTAGTAAGTAAAGTGGCAACGACAGAACTTCAAGTGCCACAAACATAGTGAGCAAGTCATTTGATACCGGGAAGAGCAGCATGCCACCAACTGCAAACAAGAACAGTGGCCAAATCTCGGTTTGTAGCCAGCCCTGATTCGTAAATTGACGTTCATCCTCGCTACCAGGCAGTGCCGATGATCGAGCCGCAAATGCATCGCCTTGCGGGTCAATCCCACGCTCAGCAATCAGCAATGCGCCAACAATGGCGACCAACAAGATTGTGCCTTGTAGGAATAAGCCTGGACCATCAATGGCCACGGATCCCTGTGCTGCTATTTCACGAAGGCCATGAACCTGGCCGCCATTATTGGTTGACACTCCAGTTAGCGGCTTAAGCGCGTTAAGTACGACGTAGAACAGCGATAGTCCCAAGGTTGCGAAAACCAAGATGAGTTGAATCGAGCGACGGCTGGTCCGAGGAGTGAACGCTTCAATCAAAATTGAAATCACGCCCGCGGTCAGCGTGATCATGATCGGAGACAAAGCCCCATACTGAAGTGAAGGTGTCATTACGAGCCACTCCCATTGCTTGATGCCTGCGGATTCATATCAACGAACTGCTGAACCTGTTGTACTGCTGGATTAATAATTCGAAGGGCAGCCTGTGGGAATATGCCTAAACCAATAATCAAGGCAATGATCGGCACGATTGCTACTAATTCGCGAGTTGAAATCTCGGTGACTGTGTCAGTAACTTCTTGTGACGGTTCGCCAGTAATCACACGCTGGTACATCCAGAGAATGTAGAACGCGGCTAACACAATGCCGGTGGTCGCCACCACAGCCACCCACTGATAGACGCTGAATGTGCCTAGTAGGACCAGGAATTCTGAGACGAAGCTGGACATACCTGGCAGTGCCAAAGAGGACAGGCCAGCTAGCAAAACCACACCAGAAAGCACCGGTGCAACCTTGGTCACACCGCCGAAATCGGCGATCAGGGCAGAGCCGCGGCGACTAGACAAGAATCCAACAACTAAGAACAACGCCCCAGTTGAGAAGCCATGGTTGACCATGTAGAAAGTTGCCCCAGAGAGACCTTGGGTGGACATAACGAAAATACCAAGGACGATGAAGCCGAAGTGCGACACCGATGAGAATGCTACGAGTCGCATCATGTCAGTTTGGCCAACTGCTAGTAGCGCGCCGTAGAAGATGCTGATTACTGCCAGTGTGATTATCACGGGTGCGTAATACTTGCTGGCATCCGGGAAAATTGGCAACAAGAAATGGATCATGCCGAAGGTGCCAACTTTGTCCAGCACGCCAACTAACAGAGTTGCGGTACCTGGTGTGGATTCAGCCGCAGCATCGGGCAGCCAAGTATGAAATGGCACCATCGGCGCTTTGACTGCAAAGGCAAAAAAGAAGCCAAGGAATAACATCTTCTGTGTGGCTGGATCCATGTGTAGCTGAGTAAGCAGCGTGAAATCAAAGGTTGGCCGGCCCAGAATGCGCTCTGAAACGACATATAGACCAATTAGCGAGGCGAGCATGAATAATCCACCGACAAGTGAATAAAGCAAGAAC
>Ga0114962_10005026_pt1 | contig 10410 bp, 15 predicted proteins | sample C_130820_MF_Meta_FD_87017 | JGI IMG/M metagenome (GOLD analysis project Ga0114962, IMG submission 87017) | Freshwater microbial communities from Lake Croche, Canada to study carbon cycling - C_130820_MF_MetaG | ecosystem: Environmental > Aquatic > Freshwater > Lake | place: Lake Croche, Canada...
CGGTTGTTCCGGCAAGGATAGGTGCTTGTGCTTGTGATTGTGCTTGTGATTGTGCTTGTGATTGTGATTGTGCTTGTGACTGTGCTTGTCCTTGTGCTTGTCCTTGTGACTGTGCTTGTCCTTGTGATTGTGCTTGTTCTGCTGTATCAATAGCCCCATTTATCTCAGGCATTCTACCAAGGTGTTACAAAAGGTGACGTCGGCAAATCCGCAGCACTAAAATACCCATGACGACTATGACATCGTTTGCCGCTGTTGCTTCGCTTCCCCCTGTTACTGGCTCCGGCTCAGGCTCCGGCTCCTCACTTCACACCATACCCACTGGCCCATGGACCCTCCATGTGCATGAGACAGAGGAAAAGAAGTGGGATGCAGCATCATATAAGCAACTACAGGTGGCAGCCACCTGGGAAGAGCTGGGGGCAACTCTTCGGGAGTTGGGGCCGCGCACTCTGAAAATCATGACATTTGCTATGCGCGGGTCTCAGCCACCCCGTTGGGAAAATAAGGAAAACATCGCGGGGGGGTCGTATTCATTTCTCATTCCGCACCGCCGGGCAGTGGAAGTCTATCAGCTCTATGTTGCAGCAGCTGCGACGGATACCGCGACGCTCAATCCAGCCAACAAGATTGTGGGTGTGACAATGAGCCCTAAAAAGGGGCACTGTGTGATTAAACTGTGGAATGCCTCTGCCAAAGCATTCAACAAGTCGTCGGATATTGCTGTTCTAGATGCGGATATACGCGGCGATGAGATTTCCTTTATGCGTAACACGGATCGAAGTATGTAGAATAGTTATGATTACTTGATATAATCAAGCGTGGGATATTCTTCATTTTGTATGGAACTGGCATCAACGGGACTACCGGATGCATCGATCGAGGGCTTAGATCCAGATACATCTTCACTTTCATTTGGTGGCAATACCTCCTGAAACTCATCATCTAGCGATATATCATCGCCATCACGTGTCAAAATCTGAATCGGTGCTACAGGGTATCGCTGTCGCTGATGCGCATAGAGACTCATGATGTCCTCGTGTAGAATATCATAGTCGGGTGTAATCCGGAGATCCGTGAAGAAATCTGTCATGTCATGCAGCGCATCCACAACAGACAGCCATGGGAATCGAACGAGACGACCCTGGCTGCTACTACCAGGAACTACAATGTAGTTCTCCTCTGCCAGATAGCGGCAGGAGATAGACTCTTCAGGAATATGGGGCAATGCATCTACCCATCCGCCTGCATGCAGAAGCACCATATCGCGACCGCCTTGGAGGACGAGTGGCGTGACATAGGTTCGTCGACATCGCTGAAACGCCGCTGTTAGTCGGGACCACTGCAGGTGCAAGAAGCTCAGAGTTACTATAATCATTCTGATGAACCAGCGCCGGGATCCTCTAAGTGGTGGCGATCCTTTCTACAGTCATGGCCACAGTCCCCGTTCGTGTCGCATAATACGTTATGGCACTTGGGTTTCTTTTCCTCTTGGCAAGTCTCTTCACGATGGTGCGGAAATCCACATCGATCGCAGGGCACGCTCATAATGTTGTCGATCCGCATACGGCTGGCAAACAGAGCCACTGCCAGGAAGAAGCAAACAATCAGGACGGGTATCATCATGAGCACCCACGCAATCGGCTCAAGTCCCCCAAAACAGAGTGCCTGGAAGGTTGCTGTGCCACCGATGCCAATCAGAATCCACCAGAGTGTAGCATGATACCGGCCTGTAAATAAATGATACAGGATACCGGCAATAGATAACAAAAGAATAGCAGTGGCTGGTTGACATAACATCATGTCTCCTCTAATAGAATAGAGGCTTTTTCTCTATTGGATCGTAATCACCTATCTCTTCTCCTATTTCATCGTCATCGGCACAGGCATAGATTTTTTGATCGCTGCCGAGCCAGTAGGAGCGCCCCCTGAATGAGATCTTTTGGACTTCTACACCATCATTGTCCTCCTCCTCTTCCTCTGCGGATGCAAGACACTCACCGACACCGTCACCGTCACCGTCACCATCACCGTCACCATTACCGTCACCATCACCATCACCATCACCATTACCGTCACCATTACCGTCACCATCACCATCACCATTACCGTCACCATCACCATCACCATTCCCCTCCTCTAGTTCTTCTGCGCCGATCGCAGACGCAGGTGTTTCATGAATAACAACAACCTTCGTGTTTGGTGCTATCACCTGCTCATCATCCGATTCATTAAAGACAACAAATGGAAGAGTCGCTGCTACCGCAGTTGTATTGGTAGAGACCATTACGGAAGGTAAAGGCAGAGGCAGAGGCAGAGGAGGCTGCTCCTTCTCCTCAATCACGAGCGACACAACCTCTGGATGATCCGCCACAAAGCTATCAATCAACCCCAGAAGCTGTGTAGCCATCTCTGTAGCTGCAGGGTCAGATTCTTTAACCCCCCATAGCCGCAGGAGGCGATCTGCATCCTTTCGCACGACGGCCCATTGCTCTGTAGTTCCAGGATTTACAAGACTCGCAAGCTGTAGTATGCCCTCCTGTAGCGTGATGGTGCGTTCAGCAGAGTTCGTCTTAGAGTAAATGGCTGTCATAAATGGCAGAAGAGTTTGGAATCGCTGAAGAGATGTCATCGTAGTATATGCGGATATGCTACGATCACAGGGCTTCAAGTTTGTTGATACGGGGTTAGGCGATCCCCATGCAGAACTCAAGGGTTGTTTCTTTTTCAGCAATCGGCTTTGTGCGCCGGAGACGCAGTCCCTGGGCTCCCGGCCGATTCATACGATCCATCTCCCACGGAATAAATGAGTTCTTCATGGAAGAATCATAGAAATCAATCGGCTTGGTATCCATCACCTGAATAATCGAAATCATTGGGGGTGTCATGACATCAATGCGCATCCGCTGCTCCGTATTGATTGCACGGAAGTCCGACACATCCAGCGGCCCCCCAAACAGCCGAATAATATTCCGTGAAGGTGCCAGACGCACCCCCGTTTCCGATGTAGGAGCGTAGAGTCGATTCAACAGGGCATAGCGCTCCCACTGCACATTGCTGTCGAGGCGTTCATGAAACAAGTGCGCAGCCGCGCATTCGGGCGAACAGAAATTGCCATAGACACGCCAGAGTCCCTCCTCAATCACGATTGGAATGGCACATGGAGTTCCGCGAAAGGAATGACAATCCCAGAAACAGGCAACCTCTGTTGCCTCTGGTAACTTTAGATCACGATTCGCATCCTGATACCGTATCATAAGCTTCTCCGAGTAGTGCAACGGGAGAGAGGCACGGGATGCAGGAGGTGGCTGCGTTGCTTCCTTTATCGAAGGATCCTTCATTAGAACTACATCATTTGTATTTGCAAAATGAGAAAACATATCTGCTGGATCATAGGGTGTTGGAATCGAGATGGATGCGGATGCGGATCCAGATCCAGATTCAGGGACCTTCATGTCACAAAAGAGATCACTGTCTATGTCGGATTTGTGAATGGGAAGATGTGCAACAAGGGGACGCTGTTCTGTTACATGAAGCGATCCTTGAATCCCATCAGGGGTCACAACGGCCACTACGGGAGGTTTGCGACTCTTTTTTGTGGCAGGGGGGGGAGTGGGGACATCTGCCTCTTCGATAAAGATAGCCAATGGATCAACAACTCCTCCGAATGCGGATACGACCGATGGCTTATCAGCGACTGTGCTTGTGACTGCAGTATCTGTTGCTATCAGTTTGGCCTTTGACTTCTTAGGAGGCATTACTTGGTTCAGGGGCCACCGCGTTTAGACTGTTACGACTATCCACCGCATTGCTCTATCCTCATACTCATTTCTATCACAAAATGTTTCATAAAAGTAGATGGACAATACGCCGATTCTACGGAAGGAGACACTTTTTTTTACAGGTCGAAATGTATTTGTTCTCTACCTAGTGCTAGCCGGCCAGTTCTTGGACCCTCTCTTCCCGTGTCACTCGAAGCGGCTCCTCGAAAAATCCATGGTTCTCCGCCATGTGCTCGGGTATCTTACACTATTGTTCTTCATTGTGATCATCGATGAGTTTACGGATGCTATCACGTCAGCCCCCTTAATCCTAGGTCTCTGTTCTGCTATTTATGTGTGGTTCATGCTCTCCTCCAAAATGACAGGTCCTACATGGATTGCACTCATGATAACACTGTCTACTCTTTACCTGGTCGATCTGTTTGTGTCACGAATCGATAAACCCAGTGCCGAACTGACCCTCTGGGTCTCCAGGGCAAACACAACACTCATTACGATTGCCATCCTGCTGACAGGAGTTGGAGTGATTGCCTATCTGGGAGAGAAGAAACTAGATTATGGCAGCTCCTTCCGTTATCTAACGTTCTTCTTAGGGAAGGAGACCTGCCGTGGCACGATCTCAACGGTCCCTTTCTGGAAAGCGATTCGCGCAGCATTTCTCTAGATGGAAGCCTAAACAGATAATAGGCCCATTCAGAGTAAGGGTGCCCCATCATGAGCCTATGGACAGAACGATATAGACCCAAGACACTCGCAGAGGTCACGGGCCAAGATACTCTGCGCACATTTCTTGACGGGCTTATAGCAGGCGGAATCCATAAGGCGCCCCATCTGATTCTTCATGGACCCCCCGGCACGGGCAAAACAACATTGGCATTGGCATTTGCTGCGGATCTCTACAAGGATGTGCCGCTCCCTGCCGCCACCATGTATCTGAATGCCAGTGACGAACGCACCATGGAAACCGTGCGGGATCGCATTCGCGAGTTCTTGCGCACATCCTGGGCAGGTGTAAGTCGTAAAATCGTGATTTTCGATGAAGTGGAAACCATGACGGAGCCTGCACAGCTTACACTGCGCGCTCTGATGGATGCTCCGATTGTGCCGGGAACGCCGCTGCCACTCTTTCTCTTTCTCTGCAATACGCTCAGTCGCATTGTATCTCTGGTGCGCTCACGAGCCCTTGCGCTCTTTTGTGGGCATCTTACAAGCACCCAGATTCACGGTCTTCTAGCAGCTGTCCAAGAAAAGGAGGGCATTACAACACCTCTGCCAACTCCGTTGGCGTGCCTTCTAAATCGTGGCGACATGCGCTCCTTTATGCAGCGCGCTCAGCAAGAGGAAAATCCAAACACATGGCTTCCCTGGTTTCAGCGACTTCTGAATACTCCCGCAGCCTCTGTGCATATAGTCTGGGAAGATGGACTTGCCAAAGTGCCGGCGTGGATCCTTCTCCGGCATGTGTTGGTGTTCTGTTATTCCATGAATCTCCATGCGACCAATCCAGCGGGCTGGGCCGCGTGGTTGGATACGGTGATTCAGAGCCGCACAGCCCCCTCACTCACAGAACTTGTCGCTGCATGGGTCTCCTTTGCCGGGCACCTAAATGTGACAGCCTAATGGTCCCATCCAGAATCACAGACACCATGAGCACTCTTGAACCCACCCCCCTTCGCGTTAGCACCATGACGGTTATCGGAAAGTTCAGCGAAATCCCCGATCGCATAAAACTCTTTCATGCCGGTTCATTTATTCGATATGGCGACATGACCGAGGGGATTATTAAGATAGAGGTAGAATCAGAAGCAAAAGGCATCTGCACGGATGATATCTTGCATCAAACTGCGAAGGAAAAGAAGAAGTTCTTCAATCAATCATCGCTGGTGTTTCGTCTCAAGCTCGACGATGCACCAACGTTCAAGGAAGTAAATATCAAAATCTTCAAGAATGGTGGGTTTCAGATGACGGGGATTTCATCCGCAGAAATGGCACAGGCCGCCCTGTTACGTTTCCTTGCACTCAATAAAGATCGCGGAATCTGGCCGGTGAATCCCTCATTATCCAAATTTGAAGTCTGTATGATGAACAGCGATTACAAGATCAATAAGATTATTCGCAGGGATCGTCTGTATCGCATTCTAGTAGAGGAATATGGCCTCTGGTGTTCGTATGAACCGACCATTTATCAGGGGGTTAATACAAAGTATTTCTGGAATAAGACACGTCCTGTATCGGCGCCGCCAGGGATCTGTGTATGTGAAACGCAGTGCGAAGGAGGAGGGGATGGCTATTCGGCAGGTCATTGTAAGAAGATCACGATCTCGCCATTTCGAACCAAGAGCATTATTATTACAGGGGCCAAACACCCTGAACAGCTAATGGAGGCCTATCATTTTATGAATGACGTCTTGGAGAAGCACGCTGCCGATGTGCTGAGAGATGAGTTAGAGAGTGAGACTCCTTCTCCAGGTGCAAAGAAAAAGATGCTTGTGATTCCTACCACAACGGAAGGGGTATTAAAGCAGAAGATGCGATCGAGTCCGCGGAACATAGTGAAGCGGGCCGTGCTATAATAAATCGTTGCCAGATTCATTGAATGCTTTCAGCCATTTTTTTGCCTTGGGGCTACTGTAGGATACACTTGTGCGAACAGGATCGGATAGTGTTTTATTATAAAAGTAAAGCCAGAGCCGACGCCGAGGGACGGAGCGTGTCGTGGCTGGGTTCTTGAGGGTAGCCTTTGAGAATGTCTCCTGGATAGCTGCAACAAGAAGGGATTTTTTCTTATCATTTTCACTAAAAGAATCAAGCCATTTCTCCTGAAGAGAGACCATGTTCATATGAAGATCAAATGCACTCCGACCTTTCACTGCATGAATCACATGATATCTATATCTGTCGGATCCACTTGCAGTTATATCAGCAATGATTTTGCGCGTTGTGAGATCCATTTACCTATGGCTATGGTTATAATCTAAATAGAAATCGCGACAGTTGGATAGACATGGGTATTTTTCACAGTCGTCCGGACCCTGTAAAACCTGTAGCGACACCTGTAGAACCTGTAGAACCTGTAGCGACACCTGCAGAACCTGTAGAACCTGTAGCGACACCTGTAGAACCTGTAGCGACACCTGTAGCGACACCTGTAGAACCTGTAGCGACACCTGCAGAACCTGTAGAACCTGTAACGACACCTGTAACGACACCTGTAACGACACCTGTAACGACACCTGTAGAAACTAGTGATTCATCCGCAAATCCTATGCCTATACTACCTGAAAATAAAATCAATAACCTATCAATCGAACTGCCTCTAGTTAGTTTTATAACTAATCAACCATCCGAATCCGCCGATCAAATGCGGTTAGAAGAATAAGAAACAACCCGGTGATTCCTTCAGAAATGAGTGCCGCATCTGCTTCTACCCCGGCTTCGTTGACATCGACATCGACATCCGCATCTCAGGTTGGCGGTGCGTCCCCGGCCACAGTCGAAATCCCCAATGAGAAGGTCCTAGCCCATGCTGCCAAGATTGCTGTAGAGCGTGACATGCCCATTCTGCTCGATTACTATGCCGATACCAAAAGCGGCAAGGCATTTTTGGGCGAGGACTCCGACACCAAGGAAAAGATCCTGGTCAAGAACCCCGACGAATATACGAGCCCCGTCCAGAAGATGTTCAAGGCCAAGGATGACTATATCATCATGACCGAGAACTCGATCTACATTGTGAGCGGCAATATCAAGAAGAAGACCATTTCGAGTTCTGGCATGTAAAGTTGAAGGCTTCACCTGCTACGTTAGTATAAGAATATGACGACTCTCACTAAATGGCTTGGATCTACCGCAAAAGCAGTAGATCCGAGATCTCTTTCCCCTGTGCGAACCACTGCATCATTGCCATCCCAGAAAATATGGGGTCTCATAGGTGCTTGGAACGGCACGAGTTACGATGAACTGCAGAAGAATGTGATTGATCCTCTTGTGGCTACATGGGGTCTTCCGGATTGCTTGCTGCTTCCTGCGGAGGGAGATGCCGCCCAGGTGCTGGAGCGATGGGCTACCATGAAGGATATCCCGGTGCGATTTGTTGGCTGTGACTGGCGCGCACTGGGTCGCCGTGCGGGTCTTCATCGAGATACCACGATTCAACAGGGAGCGAGTCATATGATTCTGTTGCAGGGGCCGCGATCAAATGCCCTGACGGGCCTGGCGGCGCGTCTGAAACGAAAAGGGCGAGCAGTGGGGTTAGCGGAACGCCCTAGCTCAAAAATCGACGTATAATGTAGAATGTCGCCTCATCACACCCGTAAATACCGTGCACAGAGGAAACAGAAGCAGCAGAGGAAGAGCCAACGGAAGAGCCAACGGAAGAGCCAACGGAAGAGCCAACGGAAGAGCCAACGGAAGAGCCAACGGAAGAGCCAGAGAGGCGGCGGCTCCTGCTCTGCTATGCCCCTGAACCGTGAACTATTTTCAACGTCACAGCGTGGCGGCATGGCCCCTTTTGCATCGCTAGACAATGGATATCTCATTGATCAGACAGCTCGCATACAGGCAGAAACATATCCCCTGGATCAGGCGGTCAGCGAACTGCCATCCGTTATCGCCAGAGCTCAGCACGGTGGCCGCCGACGTAGCCGCCGGCAGCAGCGAGGTGGCATGTATCCCATCGACGCCGACACCATGTTGCTCCCTCGTGGCACAAACATCGGCGCCAGCTCCCAGTTTTCCAATGAGGCTCAGGTCAATAATCTTTACAATCAGTATTCCGGCCCGCAGGGTCCCCACACACGAGGATAGTCCCCGGCCGCACAGTCGGTGCTTTCCATTCCGGAAATGCTTGCTGCAGAGTCGCAAGACGATCGGCCGGCAGGGTCGCTGCCCCATCGAGGTGACAGACTAACCGTAGATCTCCAATAGCACCGGAAACTAAATGATCTGGCATCCCCCATCCCACTACCCGCAGCACCTCCCCCTCCTTTACAAATCCACCGGTCCAGACGATGTGCAACGGCCGACCCGATGGATGAGACTCTAACTCTCGTTCAAACCCAAGCAACGCCTCTGCCCAGGTCAATGTGATCGTGCGCTTTAGAGTGCTACCTTCCCGAATCCATACACTAGATATCCCATCAGCAGAAGAGGGTCGCAAGACCAGGATCACATCTCCCGGTCGTTCGAACTCGGGTGATTCGGAGCACTGCCCCGCAAACGTAATCCGATCGCCCTCCTGCATCCCCGGTTTAATCTTGACCTGCAGGACCGATTCAGATTCCTTGACTTTTTTGCCTGCGCACGCTGTGCAAGTGTCGCGCACTTTCTTTCCTGAAGATCCGTTGCATTCCATACACGGTCCCTGTTGAATCATCATCATCGGCCCCATCTGCACATGAGTCACACGGATACCGGATCCATTACAGGAGTCGCACGTTTCTATATGCATGCCACCATGACCATCACATGAGCTACAGATGACATCGCGCTTTATACGGAGCTCGAACTGTTTGCCATGATAGAGATCGGAAAGACTGATACCGATTTCGTGCACTTTGTTGGGCCCAACTGGTGGCTTCCTAGGACGACCTCCTTGCTGAGATCCAAACATTTGCCCAAACATTTCGGAGAGATTGACATTGAAGGCGCCGCCACCAAATGGAGTAAATCCATGCGGTCCACCCGGTCCACCCGATTCCATGACTGAACCAGTTGCATCATACTGCGCCTTTCTGTCTGGATTCGATAAAATACTGTTGGCCTCTTCGATCTTCTGAAAGGCTGCCGTGTCGCCCCCATTGCGATCAGGGTGATGCTTCAGAGCTTCTTTCCGATACGCCCGCTTGATTTCATCCTGGGATGCTTCCCTGGAGATACCGAGCCGCGCATATAGATCCTCCATTTGTCTCTTTATCTCTATGCCGAGACTCTTTATTTAGATCCAATCGACATGAAATCGCAGCAGACTTATAAGGGCACTATGCAACTATCAACTGATTTTATTTATTTTATAATACCGTTCATTGCAGTCTTCGGAACGTCTGCATTCTTCCCTGTAAGACAAACTGCTGGCGCCAAGATTTCCTTCCGACCACCGCCCTATGTGTTTGCGATTGTCTGGCCAATCCTTCTTATTCTTATTGGATACTCATGGACCCTACGCCCGAATCTGTCACCTTATTATGCGGGTCTTACAGTTCTTCTAGCAGCATGGCCTGTTGTATTTTATTACTCACCCCGGCTAGCGTTGTATGAAATTATCCTGACTACAGTGGCAACTGCATTCTTAGTTTTATATGAGTTTGAAGAACTATCCTCTTATTTATTGATTCCATTAGAACTCTGGCTGTTATTTGCAAGCGTTCTTAACATTTACACATTATAAGGTCCCACTCTATATAAACTATTCATCATCAGGATCTATAGAATGAACCTCTGCAAGAGGTTCCTATTGGCAGGATTGTTCTTTGTTAATCTTAGTTGGTCTGCCTCAGTCACACCAACTGTGACACAAACTGTGACACCAACTGTAACACCTTCCAGGACTATGACGCCTTCCATGACTATGACGCCTTCCAGGACTATGACGCCTTCCATGACTATGACGCCTTCCAGGACTATGACGCCA
>Ga0114962_10005027_pt1 | contig 10408 bp, 9 predicted proteins | sample C_130820_MF_Meta_FD_87017 | JGI IMG/M metagenome (GOLD analysis project Ga0114962, IMG submission 87017) | Freshwater microbial communities from Lake Croche, Canada to study carbon cycling - C_130820_MF_MetaG | ecosystem: Environmental > Aquatic > Freshwater > Lake | place: Lake Croche, Canada...
ACAATATAGAAGATTTAAGATGTTCTATAAATTAGTTGACTTGATTAGTTCAGCTAATAAAGATAAAATGTCTATATGTTTAGGTCCAAACCTTGGATATAGAAAAGTGAGTCTTGCATCAATGACAATATCTGAAATCATCACAACATCGACATCAAATAAATCATTTGTATTAAACACTGGTTTAACTAATATTGAATTAGCTGATGTATTAAAAGGTTACTTAACATTCTACACAGTAGATAATGAGTTTATCCTTGGCACTGACTCAGTATCTACAAAAGAGGCTCAACCAACAGTTACTGATGGTGTTGTTGGTAAATACTCTAAATTATACTCAAGATTCTATGATGGTATAATTAACACAGGAGATTACTTCTATTCAAATAAAATGCCTTCATCACTTATACAAACTCAAGAAACAGTAAATGTAATATTTGTTGATGGTGAAGATAGTTTGAATGGTGGTGGAAATATGGGACCAACTTCTTCATTCGCTGGATACAATTATGTAGTGATTGAAAGTAGTGTTAACCCAGGATGGTTATCTTATGACCAATTTATAGTTCCTGATTCTGAAAAGAATACTGGTACATTTACTATCGTAAATGATGATCCGGGATTAGCTTCAGATCTTGGATATGGTGCTGGATACTACGCATATGAAGTATCTGAAGAAGTAGCATACGAGGAAGTATTTACAGTAAGTACTATATTTGATTACAAAATCAAACATTACTTAAAAATGTATTTAGATAATAATGGAGTTTTAAAAGTTGAATTCAAAGATGAAACATTCACAGCAACTGAAGCAGTAGATGTAACAACAAACAACACATTCTTCATTCAATCAGCTAAATCAAACTTTAAACAAACAATCGAAATTGAATTACCAGCAGGATATGTTCAAGTACCTAATAAAATACTTGTAACAGGATCAAGATACACTGAAGTAAGAATTGGTGACTTCCTATCAGCATACTATGACTCAAGTTTATTAGCAGTTGGTGAAGTTCCAAGAAAACTTACAAGAATTATTTCTAAGAGACAATATAGTGGAGATTCTACTTTAGTTGAAATCACTTGTGATTCTAGAATCGCAACAAGTTATAGTGGTTCAGCATTACAAGCTACAAGATATACTTCTGTTGATAACTACGCAACAACTTATAAAGCGATATCTCTTAAAGGATTTAGAATTAGACAAGCATCTTTACCTGATGGAACAGAAGCTAGACAAAACTCTATTCTTAACTTAGTTGCTAAAGGAACACCATTGTTCAAAGCTACAACTAACAAAGAAGCGATTGACTTTAGATATTTAGTTGACTCATTTGGTCTTGGTTTAACTGAAAGATCTAAACAACAATTGGTTGATATCTGTGGTGATAGATTAGACGCATTTGGTGTGATAAACATGCCTTCAATGAAGTCATTCAAAAACTCATCATCACCATCTTTTGTTAATAATGAAGGAGTTCTACAATTAGAGTATGTAGCTACGGGAGGAAATCCTGAAAGCTCACCAGCGTTCCTTTACTCATTTGGTGACGGAGCAGGTTCAACTTGTGTAGGTTACTTTATGCCATATGTGGTTACAAATGATAACGGTAGACCAGTTGATGTTCCACCAGCAGCTTGGATAGCAACAACATATATGAGAAAACAAAACTCAAATGCAAGTGGTATAACACCTTGGACAATTGCAGCGGGTGTTACTAATGGTAGAATCACTAACATAGTGGAAACTGAAATGGACTTCACTTTAACTGATATCGAATATATTAACCAAGCTCAAATGAACCCTATCGTGTTCAAAAGAAATAGAGGAAATGTAATTGAGACTGAAAACACAGCTCAAACACTTTATAAATCAGCTCTTTCTTACATACATGTTAGAGAGGTACTTATCGAACTTGAAAGAGAATTATCAAGAATGTTATTAGACTTCCAATGGAAATTTAATACACCTGATATTAGAGCTGAAATTAAACTTAGAGCTGACGTAATTTGTGAAACTTACGTTTCTAGAAACGGTTTATATAACTACTTCAATAAAATGGATGAGGAAAATAATACTAATGAGATTATCGATAACCAAATTGGTGTTCTTGATACATATGTTGAACCAATCAAAGGTATGGGAATAATTGTAAATAACATTACAATTCTTAGAACTGGAGCAATCAACGCAGGTGGTTTCATGAATGGATAATAGATAAATAAATAATTAAAGAACCAGATAGAAATATCTGGTTTTTTTGTTTTAAAATAAAAGACTAGAAATTAAAACTTTTTAGTCTTTTTTAGTTATAAAACTAACGACAAAAATATATTTGCTCAAAATTTCACTCAAAATGGTGGAGAGAGTAAATCCTTAATATATAATAAAATAAAAAATAATTACACAATATGTCTAATGAAAACGAAATGAGTGAAGAAGAATACCTTAAGAAACATCTTAGTGGTGTAGATAACTCAAGTAAAAACCTACCAAACTCTGATATTCCATTTGTGGCTCAACCAAAAGTTGATACTACAAGAACATCAGATCTTCAATATTTTAATTTTAATATAGAAGAATTACCCTGTGGTGACTTTTACCCAACTGGTACACTATTTATGGTCAGACCAGCGAAAGTAAAAGAAATTCAAGCATATTCAATGGTTGATGATAATAACTTCTATGATATAGTAGAAAAAATGAATGATATGTTACAATCTTGTATAAGAATTAAATACTCGGATGGTAAAGTAGGTTCATATCTAGAGGTCAAAGACCAAGATAGATTATATTTACTATTCTTAATAAGAGAACTTACTTTCCAACAAGGAAATACATTAACAATTCCAGCAAAATGTGGAGTTTGTTCAACTGAGCTATCAATGGAACTTAAAAGAGAAAACTTCACTTTTCACGATGTAGATGAGAAACTAGATAAATATTTCAGTTTATCAGATAGAACATATCATTTTTCTACAGTAAATGGGAGAAATTTTATATTAACACCACCAAATATTGGACTTCAAAAGGCATTCACAGATTATATCTTAAAAGAAAATAATGAAAAAAGAACTCCAAATCTTTCTTTCTTAAAGATTATTCCTTTTATGTTAGAAGGAAGAAGTACAATTACATATGAAGGAATTAAAGCTAAACTTAAAGAATTTGAAGAAATAGATGATATCTCATTCCAATTCTTAAATGCAGCAGTAAGTAAAATGACGTTTGGTATCAAGGAATTGAAGAAAAATTGTACGTGTGGTGTGGAGGTCCACACCGAAATGCAATTTCCCAACGGAGCCTCAGGTATTTTCGTTATTCATGATGCCTTTGAAGCATATATTAAAGAATAAATTATTACTTCAAAAACACTTTAAAACTCAAGAAATTTCAATGGATGAATGGCCATTTTGGATGTTTGAAGAAAACATAAAAATGGTAAATGAAATCATCGAAGAAGAAGAGTCAGATAAGAAGAAACAAGAGGGAGAACAATCGAAAGGAATGCCAAACTTCGATGCGAACTCAATGATGAAAAGTGCATCTAGTTTCTCAAGTAACATACCTAAGTTCTAATAGAAATAAAAAACCACTTCGGTGGGTTTTTTTATTGACTTATTATTCAATAAAAAAAGCATAAAAAAACCACCAATGTTAATTGGTGGTTTTAATTTATTATGTATTTAATTAAGGTGTATATCCAGAAACTATTGGATTAGTAATTGTGAAGTTATCATCAATATACTCATCAATAAAGTAATCATAGATAAAGTCAGCTTGAAGATTCTCCATAATGTTATTAGAAGACCAATCAAGTGCGTAACCAGCTAATTGTTTGATTTGAACGTTTTGGAAAGTAACACGTCTTAATACAACACCTTTTTTATCATGTTGATTAACGATTACAGAACCAATAATATCACTCTTATAGTGTAATGAACCTGTTTGAGAGTTGAATACTAAATCATACCAAGCTTTCAAAGCATTCCATGTCTCCATTGAACCAGCGATGGTTACGTTAACATTAAATTTAATGTTAAATTCACCAGCGGTTTTAGTTGGAGTTGTCAAAAATTGACGAGTTGAATACTTGAATCTTTGTTCTTTGATACCAACATCAAACTGAGTTAAGTTCATATCAATATTAAGTGCGTTTTGTAATAACAAAACTGGGTTTCTTCCTTGAGCGACCAAAATTGTAGGTAAAACGAAAGTAACCTCAAATAAGTTAAGATAAACTACTTCATCAGGTAAAGTTGTCGGCCCACCTGGAGATCCCGTGTTCACAAGATTTGTGTAATGTGGTAATGGCATATTTTTTTATTATTTTTTATTTAATTGTTAAACAATTGTACAATTATAGAATATATATTAATTCCATTATTCTCTCTTGTTTTCCTATTAGTATATATTATATTAAAAAAGTAATATTTTTCTATTTTATTCATTAGAAACTTTCCTACTATATCTATATATAAAAAAGAAAAACTAATTAATGAAAGTTTTTATAACAACAGATTGGCATTTTGGAGTATATCTTAACAATTTAGATAAATGGTTAGATATGATGGAAGATTACTTCTATAATTCTTTTATACCATATATCAAAGAAAATTCTAAACCAGGTGATATTCTTATTCATTGTGGTGACTTATACGATAACAGAACATCTATTCCTATTATAGCTTCTTACAAAGCAGAAAAGATACTTTTAGAGTTATCTAAAATACTACCATTACATATTATAGTTGGTAATCATGATCTTTGGAATAAAGGTTCTAACGATATTAACTCAGTTAGATTATTCAATCACGTTCCCAATGTATCTGTTTATACAAACACAACATCTATTGAGTTAAGCGGTCAAAAACTGATTCTTATGCCTTGGGTAGAGAAAAGATTAGATATGATTAAAGAGATTGATAACAATCCAGGTGATTATCTTTTCTGTCACTCTGACTTAAATGGGTGTTTAATGCACTTAAACTCAGTAGCTCATAGAAATGCCGATAAAATTGATGTTGATAACTTTGGCAAATATAAACATGTCTTTTCTGGACATATACATATTAGACAAACTAACAAAAACTTCTCATTTATAGGTTCTCCCTATCAAATGGATAGAAATGATACCGGTGATCAAAAAGGAATTACTATTCTTGACCTATCAAATGATAAAGTTACTTTTGAACCAAATACATATTCTCCAGTATTTAAAAAATTCAGAGTAGTTAACGAAGAAGATATCGATAAGTTAGATGAGTTAAAAGACACTAAAGACTATGTAGACTTGTCTATATCAAACAATCTTTTAATTAGTAATAGAAAGCTTCGTAGAAAGCTAGAAGTGATGTTAGAGAAGGGCAATTTCACTTCTGTTGACTATATAGATGATATTACAAAAGAGTTAGTTGAAGGTGAAGAAGTAAATGAATCTATTGAATTAGATGAGAATGGAATAGAGATATCTGTTCAATTGGAATATGAGGACTACATAAAAGAATATATCCTAAAACAAAAATATGATAATGATAAATTCAAATCAGGAATTGTAAATGAATTTGATGAAGTTATTAAAATATATAATGAGAATTATAAAGTAAAAAGTGAATAAATAAAAAACCCATCAATTAAGATGGGTTTTTTATTAACTTTATTTTCAAATCCCCAGTTCCCTTTATAACTCGATGATAAACACCCATTGGTATAAGAACTTTATCTATTACTTTAGGTAGCTCATTATCTATTTGAATCATCCAATCTGTATCACCAATAGATTCAACAATACGATTTTCATGATCTCTATGCCACATAAATTCCACAGAGTCAGTATCTTGATTGAATACTCTGATAAATTCATTATCACTTAATTTAGTTTCTTGGAAAGGAAGTGTCATAATTACCAGAATCCCGGATAAGTTTTTCCACCCCAAAGATGACCATATTTGTTTATTCTACAAGCCCAGTATCCAGCTTTAGTCTTATCTTTCTTCATATCACAGTTATGTCTAGCAGCAAATGATTTTCTAGCTTTAGGATTACTAACTTTAGCTGTTAATCCACCATGAACATCACCAAATGAAATCTTTTTAACATTTCCTTTAGGAGTCTTAACATAAACGTGGTACTTTTTAGCACCACCACGCATTGGGTAATTTAATTTAACTTCTTTACCGTGGTATTCAGCCTCATTTAATTCCTCGATGTTTTCCATTGGTAAATCTAAAGGAACTAACTCTCCATTAAACATTCCAAACTTACCAATATCAGTTGATTCATATAATTCTTTATCAACATCACATAAATTAACTTTACCTAAATCAAATAGTTCTCTTGCTTCTTTGATTACCTCATAGAAAGCTTCAGAACCCGGTCTGAATATATTTTCAGTAATAGGTTTATTATTCTCTAAATGATATTTAAGAGATTCTGATATATTTACAGATTCTGTGAATTTAATAATTTTCATTTATTGACTAACAATTGATTTTATAAAGTCAGCGATGTTCATAACTCTAGGTTGTTCTTCCATAGGTTGTTCTTCCATAGGTTGTTCTTCTTGAGATTGTCCACAAGAACAATCTTGACAACAAGCACAATCTAATTGACCATTACATTGATCACAACACCCACATCCAACTTCTTGAGTTTCTTCTTCACATTCTTCTTCTCCTTCAGGCTTAACCCCAACTTCGATTTCGATTGTAAAGTTTTCAAACTTTTTAACTTTTCTTAGTTTATCAAATTCTTTTTTAACCTTCTCTTGATCTTCAACTTCTGTTTTGAATGATGGTTTTTCATCTTTATCAACTAAGACTTCAGAATTAAAAAGAACTTCTTGGTCTTTTACCTTTTCAACTTTTTCAGTTTTTTTTGTTTCGTTAAATTTTTTAATGTGTTTCATAGTTTATATATTATTTTTGGCTTAACTTTTTTACGATTAGAGCACATTTTTCATATTCTTCTTCAGACTCTAACTCATCTTTATATTCCATAAGTTGTTTTCTATCACCTAGTTCTAATTTAAGTTTAAATCTAACCTCTTTTAACTCACTCATATTATTAACCTCAGAGTCTATTAATTTATCAATAACATCTCTATCAAATTGTGACATTTTTAAAAATTGATTCCAATTATAAACATCATTTTCTGATAAAAAGTCTAAAATATTAACAAAACAAGAATCTACTCTACTCAATTTGGTAGTTTTATTCTTTTTCTTAGAGTTATTAAATATCTTCTTAAAAAACTCTTCGTTAATAAATTGATTATATCTATTAATTTTCATACTCATATATATTAAATTCACTTACCAAGAAAAGATAAATTAATATATATGTAAAAGTTTACATTATTAAATGTCAAATCATAAAAACCTATTATTCTTCAACAAAGAAGGCGATTACTTAAATTTTAACTACAACTATTCAACTGATAGATTTGAAGGAGATTTACTTTTTCATGAAAATTCATCAGATACTTTCAAAACATTAGGAATTTATATGTTGGAGAATATACCATCATTTGAATTCGAACTACCAGGAGAACTGACATTAAATAAGTTTCAATTATTTAATGAATATGGATTGTTTTTCTATAACAGTAAATATGAAAATCAAAGTATTAGTAAAATTGAACCGATTAATAATGATCCAACATTTTATTCAAAATGGATATATGGTGACAACTTTGAAAAGAAATTCCCAATAGGTAGTATAATTAAATTTGATTCAGTATTTTTAGAGTTCAATAATCCAACTCAGACTTATACCGTAGTATCGACAAAAAAAGGAGCTATAATGATTATAAGTTCGGTTGATAATTCAACATTTGAATCAATGTATATTTCTCTATATACAGACCAGTCAATATACACAGGAAGGTCAATATCAGCAATAAATGCGATAGGTGTTTATAATTATATAGATGGGTCATATAACGATAATCTTTCATATTGGAATGAACCTAGTTTTTATGATAAGTTATATAAAAGGAAAAAGTTAAATATAATAAACTCTCAGTTTAATGATAAAGTCTATACAATAAAAGAAGAAGAACTAACAGATAATAAACACTTTGAATACTACACATCTGCAATAAATGGCACTGATCTAATAATTGAAGTTGTTAGTAAAACAGACCTACCGAAAATATATGATGGTGGATTAAACATAACAACTACATCAACTCAAATAACATCAGGTGGTGAGATATTATCATTTTCATATACATCAAATAACGGAACTGATAACAACTACATTGGATTAACAGCAACTGGCGTATCAGCATCAGTGACTGGTAATGGAGGATCATTTAATGTTGGTGTTTCCGGAGGTGTTGTAACCTCTGTCATCCTAAATAGGATAGGTAAACAATATACGATAGGAGATTTATTCGTTATAGATGGAACATTTATAGGAGGAACATCTTTAATAGATGATGTGTATATAAATATAAATAGTGTCGCTACCCCAGTATCAACTACAGAAAATAGATTATACTTTACAAATAATGTACCTGATATATTAAAACCAGGTAGAGAATTTAAAATAATAGGAACAACAACAAATCAAAACTTCCTATCAGTATCTAATATTCCTACTTTTATAGGAAATACACAAGAAACATTTTACGCTACTCAATCACAAGTTCTTTGGAATAATAAGATATACCAATGTGTATTTGGATATACTCAAAGTTTTACAGGTGAAACTCAATTTGTAACCCCATATACAACTAAATATTGGTCACCTTCAATAGATTACATAAAGGTTGACCAAACAATAACACCGGAGTTCTTATCAGGATGTCAAATATATCTAACAACTGATAGAATTTATTTTGACTATGGATTTACATATAGCTCATCAGTAACATTAGCATCAGCTGCTGAAAAATATAAAGATGATTTGAAGTCATTTAATATTGATTTATATTATGAAAATAATAAATTAAAGGCCGATTTAATATACCCAAGTAAGTATGCAGAGGTAAATTTCTACCAAAATCAAATTGGACCAACATATTCAATTGGTAATGTTATACAAACATATGAAAGAGTAACTCAAGTAGAAGAATCAGTAACTCCTGAATTAAACTATAATATATCTCAAAATATATTAGTAAATGTAGTATTCACAGACATAGATGAGTATGGATTTAAAATAGTTATAAATGGTCAAGTTTACCAAGAAGAATTAGACGCGGTATATAGTGGTGGTCTTTTAGATATGCAGAGAACAGTTGATAAAACTCTTAGAAATTGGCTAGCTAGACACTATGTAGAGTTAATAAGATTGGGTATAATAACGGACATACATTATACAGGTCCTATATTTTCGCCATTTGTAAACTCAATAAAAATACAAACAGAATATCCAAATGTTCCTTTGATAATTGATGATATTTTCGTAGGAATAACAGCGGATTATCACATTGAACACTCTAGAGTTCTTTTTAGTAATAATGACTATACACATAACCGACCAACAATTGGACCGGTTTTGACTTTTATAATAAATAATGATGAATTTAGTCAGAATACAATATACCAAACAGGATCATATTCACAATATCCTGACATCCCAGCTACTTTAGTATCATGGGTTGCTGAACACGGAGCCTATCTAAGAACATTTGGAATTTTAGTAACACCTATAAATAATTTACTAAAATTTGATGTTAAAAGATTAGATAGAAGACTTGATTACACTATTAATACTGGTAAATTATCAATACCTGGCGTGATAGACTACACAATAACTAATAAAATAAAAGGAAATGTTGGTTTAATCATTGCATCAAATGAAGTATCTTTACCAACCAATGATTTAACATCATTTGAGGATGCTGGGTTTGCAACAGGAATGGTCTTTTCTATTAATAACACTATATATCCTTACAATAATCAGGAATTTAATATACAATTTTTAGACCCACAAGTCTTAAATTTAAGTTACCAAGGACCATTCTGGGGATTAACATCTGGAATTTGTAATTCATCAGCATTTATCACATTAGCATTCGACACAGGATATGGACAAACAGCATGTGATGGACCTATTGTTGGACCAACACCTAGTGGAGCAGGACCATATCAATTAGGAGCATTTGATCCATCTGCATTTACTTTAACATATAATCCAAATACATATAACTTAAATACATATAACCTACAAGGATATCCAGGAACATCAGGATTAGTAGATTTGATATATGTTCAATTATCTAATTCAATTTATGCTTTTGGAGATGATATAACTGTATTGGATTCATATATAACTAGTTATTTAACAACAATTACTCTACCAGGAAACACACAAAGCATTGAGATAGAGTACAACACATATAATAACTATCTTTATTGTTTATCAAAGAATCAAATATTCGTAGTTGATCCTCTA
>Ga0114962_10005028_pt1 | contig 10408 bp, 11 predicted proteins | sample C_130820_MF_Meta_FD_87017 | JGI IMG/M metagenome (GOLD analysis project Ga0114962, IMG submission 87017) | Freshwater microbial communities from Lake Croche, Canada to study carbon cycling - C_130820_MF_MetaG | ecosystem: Environmental > Aquatic > Freshwater > Lake | place: Lake Croche, Canada...
CGGAAGTTATACTTGTTGTGTTTGCTGCAACATTCGTATTTAAAGTAGCAATACTATTTGTGTTAGAAGTTATTTTTGTATCTAAAGCATTTTCTGCATTAGTTGCTCTAGTTATTTCGGAAGTGATACTTGAAGTATTTGCAGCAACATTTGTAGTTAATGTTTGTTCTGCTGCTCTTGCTGTAGTTGCTTCCGAAGCAATTGCATTTGCATTGCTTGTAATACTTGCAGTGTTTGCAGCAACATTTGTATTTAAAGTTGCAATGCTATTTGTATTAGCTGTTATACTAGTTGTATGTGCTGAGACCGTAGTTGGTAAACCTGCAATCGTGCTTGAACTCACTCCCCCGATTGTATTAACAGTCGTTGCAAAACTTCCATTACCAGAGCCTGCTACATCACCCGTTAAAGTCGTCGTTGCATTTGCAGCCATTACATCGGTTCCAATTGCCAATCCTAAATTTGTTCTCGCACCCGCTGCAGTTGAAGCACCAGTACCTCCTTTTATGATGGCAATAGTACCATTAATTTTTGCAGAAGTGATGCTATTATCAGCAACACCTGCATTGGCACTTTGTTGATCTACGTAGTCCTTTATCGATTTAACAGTTGGGAATTTTGTCGTGGAAGAAGCATCAGCCGCTACATCATTACTTTTATTTGCTGTTGGTTCAGCACCCAAACTTGTTAATGTAATTTGAGCCGGAGTTACATAATCGGTTCCGGCAATTAAAGCATTTTGTTTGTTTTTGAAGATAGTCCAATCCGATGCACTCAAAAATCCATCGGCCGTAACACTTGCTTGAGGAATTGAAAATGTACCTGTGCTACTATTAAAAAACAAAGGAGCGGTTGCACTTAAAGCACCCCTAGCTCTTGCATCTGTATAATATTTATTAGAAGCACCTTCATTAATATCATTGGTAGTAATAGACACATTAGGTCCAGTAAAACCATTTATACTTGAAACAGAACTTGGTGTTGCCAATTCAACCCAATTTGACAAGGTAGTTGAAGGAGCTGCACTTAATACATAGTTTTTATTATTGTCTGTGCGAATAGCAATACTTCCAACCACCGCGCCACTAATAGACAACATGGCTGCTTGACTTGATACAACACTTGCGCTTTGGAAAGAAATAGCTGGAATTTGGTTTGAAGGAATTTTACCATCATTTCCCAAAGTGGCTACCCCATTTATTGCTGCTTTTTGAGAAGCATCTATTTTATTATTAAACAAAGTCCAATCCGATGCACTTAAATAACCATTGTTTGAACCATTGGCTTGCAACATACTCACATTAAATCCAGATTTAGATAAAGGTGCGCTAAAAGTTAAAGGGTTTGTATTAGCAACGATTGAAGCATCTACATAATTCTTGATTGCTTTAACAGAAGGATATTTTACATCCGAACTACCATCTAATGCAACATCGATAGATTTATTGGTTAAGTTTTCTTTTGTATTTAAAGAAGTGGTAACCGATGCGATATTTGCTTTTAAAGCAAGCTGATTATATATTGTTGTACTATCAAATGTCTTAGCAGCTAATTGTGCAGGGGTAACATATTTTTTATTACTATCTGCAATATTTAATTTAGTATTTATTGCATTTAGGATAGGTGTTTGATCAAACGTTTTTGCTGCAAGTTGTGCAGGGGTTACATATTTAATTAAACTATCTGAAGTATTTAATTTATTGTCTAAACCTGGAACCGAATTAGCATACAATGCATAAGGAACTGCACCAAATTGGGTAGTCCCTAAATCAATCCACTCCTTAGTATAATCCCAATTGACTGCAGGTACAATAGGTTCAATTGCAATTTTAAGATTTAAATAGTAAGGTCCTTGCGCCCATACAATAGTATTAAGGCCACTCACAGTGCCACCCACTCTTGTTCCTTGCCCCAATGTAATACCAAATACACCAGTACCATCCGTAGTTACTTGATGCGTTTCGGTTAATACAGCGGTACCATTTGCAGTGGTCTGGATAATACTTGACTGTACATATATTTTTCTGTCCTTTGCTGGATTTGAGAAATTATCTCTTGCTACAGCTTGAAAGAAAATACCATTCGTAGGCGATTGTGCATGCGATTTTATTGACAACAAACTACTTGTTACCATCAATAATCCAATGCCAATTTTAGTAATAAATTTTTTATTCATATTATTCCTATTGTACTATTTTGCTTTAATAAATTTAATTGCATCCATAAATTGCGGGGACTCTATTCTTAAAATATAGGTTCCAGAAACTAGATTTCCTAAGTCAATTTTTATGCCTTGAAATAAGTTATATCCTGTCTCTTTTCGAGCACTAATAAATTGTCCTTCGGCTGTATATATAATTAGATTAAATGTTTCAGTTAAAGGAGGCGTATTGATAAACTTAACATTGGTATTGTTGTTCACTGGATTAGGAAAAAGTTTTATTCCTAAGCTATTAATATGCATCACCACTTCGCAATTAATCACAAAGTCTCCATTGGCGCGAACCCCTTTTAAAACGGCTACACCCGATTGAACATCAATACAAGCAGCTGTACTTTTAAAATTATATGCGCTCACGGTACTTGATGTGCCTGCCAAAACACCAACACTATTCATCATCATCTGAGCCTTAAGCGAAGATGTTATGATAATTGCAATAATGATAAATGTACTTTTAAGTTTCATTTTAGTGGCTAGTGTTATAATAAAGCTTTGTGGTTACACCTGCTTTTTGAAAAGATAAAATCATAATGTTAGCTGCAAGGGTTTCTACATTGTATATGTATTCAATGGAATTTGATGCAGTTGTTTTAGCCTGTACATGAATTTGTAAAATTCCATTTTGTTTTTCAACAGTATATGTTCCTTTAATACCATCCGAATCAAATGTGGTGTTGTCTTTTAAGAATTGTACAAAATAGGTAGACTGCCCTATATATGATTTCGTAGTTAAACCATTGCTCGAAATATTTTGCGCGTAGTCCAAATACCATACCTTTTCGGCAATCATTTGATAAGAAAGTTGAATCTCCGAACTTGCACTATCTTTTTTACAAGAAGACATTAATAAGAGTAAAGAGAAAAATATAGTTAGGTGTTTTTTCATATTAATATTTTTAGAAAAGATCAGTTGCTTTTATAAACGCTCCTATTTCAAAACTGCTAAGGTTATTTGTAATAGGTGCTTTTGTGAAAGATGTAAGGCCATGCTTATAATGCATGAACAATGTATAGTTAGACCTGTTATCAAATTCAACACCCAAATCCGCCCTTAAAAGGAATCGATGGTAGTTATTATTAATTGAATTATCAATACTTTGGCCTGATAAACGCATGTCAATACTTGGACCAGCCACTATAAAAAATTTACGTTTTGAAGTATCACCAAATGATATCAGTTTCTTATAGTGAAAAGCAGTGCTTATAGTAAAAAATTGATCCTCTGCTTTGAATTTTGAATAAGTGCCTAATAATGGCTTTAACCCAATGCCATCTTTATAATTGGTTCCAGCTACTATTTTATTAAGGCTAACGATAAATGAATAATCATTTTTTGCTTTATACTTTCCATCAACTCTAAAACCACCATAATAGCCCGGTTTATAGACATCCTTATTGTAATTTGCTAAGTCATAACTAAAGTTGCTACTATAATTTCCAGTGGTAATATTTTGTTTATTGACACTTAAACCTGCTAAGAGTGAAATATTATTATTGGTAAAATCAACAAATGTCTTTTTCCAAAAAGTTTTTACCCCATTTTTAAGCATTGAAACATTAAAATCATGCTTTGAAGTGTCTTGTATAGAATGGTCAATGGTTACCACTTTTTTTATGGCAACCGCTTTAGTGGAAGCACTGTCCTTTTTAAAAAAATTAAGCTTAGGAATATGAAGCTTCGGCATCCAGGAAGACTTCGCACCAGCACTGTCCTTTACTTGTGCATTTATTTGTGCACTCATCAAGGTTAAAGTGATAAATAATAAAGCACCTTTAATTTTAGTCATATAATTTAATAATCGATTAGATAATTATCTATGAATTGTCATTTTGACAAAACAAAACCCCCACTCCTTTTGGGGAGAGGGGGTACAAAATAATCAGTATATTATTCTAGACTAAAATCTAATGGTCGAACATTGTCTATTTTTCCAAAATCAATACATATTTCTAGATATTTATCTTACAATAATAGATATTAATCTAGATTTTGTAAATATTAACTTGTTGTTTGGCCAGTTTTTTGTTTAAAGGCATTTATAAAACTACTTCTTGATCCAAAACCAGCTTGTTTGGCAAGTGCATCCAATGTCAATATTTCAGTTGACCCATCATTAATTTTTTTAATAACATAGTCAATTTTTAGATCATTTTTCCATGCATTAAAATTTATATTCATGTATTCATTGAAAAAATAAGACAAATGGTGGACTGGTATATCTGTGTCAGCCGACATAACAGTAAGGTTAAAATTAAGACTCAAATAGGGCATTTTTTTAATATACGTATCTACTTTTAATTTTAATAACATTAATTTTTCTTGCGATATTTCAAACCCTTTTCCCTGTTTTCTAACATCTTCCGCAATGCATAATTGTATTTCCGTTTCTTTGTTTTGTTTGGTGACAATAGCAAAATCTAATTGAGGCAATCCATATAATATATTAGGGAAAAATAACAATGATATGTTTAACAACATCAACCCTCCAATGGTTCCATATAATAAAAAAGCACCATTGTCATAGCTAGTGTAGTAATTCATTTTAGAAAATACAATTACCGTAAAAAATAAGAATCCTACATATAATAATATAGACATGATAATTAATAAAGCAAGCCACTTATAAATTAATTTGGCTTGTTTATTTGTATAGGTATCGTGTAAATCGTTTCGGTAAATTAAAATAACAGTTGCAATAACATAACCAGAAGCAAATATTGGTCTTAACATGAAAGTGAATACAGGACTGAGATACAAGTTTTTAATCTTTAAAATATTTATCGGATCTTCTATAATACTTTGCGCATAATCAAGTTTATATGCTACTCCTTTAAAAATAAAAGGAAAAGCATTTATTAAAATAAGTAAAGCTGGGATAAAATGCATTAAATCAACTTTTGTTAATCTATAATCGTCTTTTATTAACCCTCGTACATAAAAATAAAACAGTGGCCCTATTAATAAATACAAAGGAGCAAAGTGCACCAACATTACAGCAATAAAATACTTATTCACCGAATACACCGTGGCATAATGGGACAATGAGTAAATATTATTGATCAATAAAAAAAAGAATAGATAAATATTAGCCTTATTAGACTGCCTTAAATTAATTAGCAACAATAAAGTAACAATAAAGCCTAATATAGTGATGGACAATAGCATATGAGGGAATCAGCAAGGTTTCTATTGCTACAAATGTAATATAGAAAATATTCAATATTACATATAAAATGGGCTAAAATTGGAGATCATTGCTATAGGCTGATTTATGACCAAATTATTACCTAAAAAGCTACATCCAATATTGCCATATTATTACCATTTAGATTATTTTTCAATTCGAATAGATTCGAAAATTTTTTCGTATTTTAGGTTACATTTAAAAATCGAGCTTATGGGGCCAATTTCATTGATTGCATTGCTTATTGCAGCAATTGCATTTTCCGCAGGCGGAATATTAGTTGGTAAAATTTTAGTGAAGGGATCTAAGAATCCACAAAAAGGACAAGCCTACGAATGTGGCATTCCAACCAGCACATCTCCATGGCATCAATTTAATGTTGGTTATTATTTATTTGCATTGCTTTTTTTAATTTTCGATGTAGAATTAGTATTCATGTATCCATGGGCTGTAGTAGTAAAAAAAGTAGGCATGGTGGCACTTGTAGAAATTATTGTATTCATATTTATTTTATTCATGGGCTTTTTATACGCTCATAAAAAAGGTGCACTCAAATGGAATTAAATGAAAACATCGCTGGTAATCCCCCTTTTCCGGGTATTATCCACGAAACTCCTGGTGGTGGGATTGTCGTAAGCACTTTTGATAGTGTAATTAATTGGGCAAGAAGCAATTCCCTATGGCCATTGTCTTTTGCGACAAGTTGTTGTGGAATTGAAATGATGTCAACGGCTTCCGCCAAATATGATTTTTCTCGTTTTGGATTTGAGGTAGCACGTGCCTCCCCTCGTCAAGCAGATGTAATCATTATTGCAGGGACCATTGTAAATAAAATGGCGCCTGTATTAAAAAGATTGTATGATCAAATGGCCGATCCAAAGTATGTGATTGCCATGGGTGCCTGTGCCATTAGTGGAGGACCTTTCTTTTACAACACATACTCAGTAGTGAAAGGGGCAGACCATATTATACCTGTGGATGTATATATTCCTGGATGTCCTCCGCGTCCCGAAGCATTATTACACTCCCTAATTTCATTGCAAGAGAAAATTAAAATGGGAATGACAAGAGATCAAATTAGAGAAAACTTTAAAGGACAATAAAATTCACAACATTTATATAGTTACAATAACGATCTATGACCAACGAAGCAATTAAAGAATACATTACTGCACATGCACCAGAAGCCACTTATGATGAAACAGGCGAATGGTTAAATATTGTTGTGGAAGCAAATCAATTAAAACCCCTTGCTAATGTGCTTTATGGCCAACCCATGCAATTGGATTTTTTATTTTGCTTAACCTGTGTTGATTATAAAACGCAGTTAACTATGGTGTATCATCTTACTGCTTCCACTAATAGAAATATGAATATCGTTATAAAAGTAAATTTAGACAGATCTAATCCTGTTATTGAAACCGTTTTAACTATTTGGCGTACTGCCGAATTTCATGAGCGTGAAGTGTTTGAAATGTTTGGTGTTCAATTTACAAATCACCCTGATTTAAGAAAGCTTATACTTGAAGACGATTTTAAAGGCTGGCCCTTAAGAAAAGATTTTGAAGATCCTATCAACATGATAAAATTATAATTAGTCCATGTACAATCAAACCGACATTATAAAAGACACGACCGATTTAGGGCCTGATGGTGAGTTGGTGGTAAACATGGGCCCTCAGCACCCTGCCACACATGGGGTATTGCATTTAGTAGTCACGCTTAATGGAGAAACCATTAAAAAAATTGAGCCTCATTTGGGTTATATACATCGCTCTATCGAAAAAATGTGCGAGAGTTTAACCTACCGTCAATTTATTTATGTGACGAGCCGAATGGATTATTTGTCTTCTCATATTAATAATACTGCCTGTGCATTATTGGTAGAAAAAGGAATGCAAATAGAAGTACCTGAGCGTGCAAAAGTAGTACGTACTATATTAAATGAATTAACGCGTATTGCATCACATGAATTGTGGATTGGTGCAATGGCAATGGATTTAGGAGCCTTTACTCCTTTCTTTTATGCATTTAGAGAAAGAGAAATGATTACCGATATCATGGAAGATACCTGTGGCGCAAGATTGACAATGAATTATATCGTACCCGGTGGTTTGATGTATGATATCCATCCCGATTTTCAAACAAAAGTGAAAGCATTCATCAAACAATTCAAGGAAAAAGTAACTGAATACGAAGACTTAGTAACTGGCAATGTGATTTTCCAAAGTCGTACAAAAGGGGTGGGTGTATTAACAGCCAAAGATGCAATTTCATACGGTTGTACCGGCCCAGTTGCAAGAGCAAGCGGCGTAAGTTGTGACATCAGAAAAATTGCACCTTATGATGCCTACGACCGCGTACAATTTGATGAAATAATTGAAACTGCAGGTGATTCTTTTGCCAGGTATATTGTACGTGTAAAAGAAATGAATCAGTCTATTCGTATTATAGAACAACTCATTGATAATATTCCCGAAGGCGATTTTGTTGGTAAAACAAAAAATGTTTTAAAATTAAACAAGGGTGAGTTTTATCAAAGAGTAGAAACTGCACGTGGCGAATTAGGTGTGTATATAGTTAGTGAAGGGGCTACAACACCTTACCGAATTAAATTTCGTTCTCCAGGATTCTCCAACTTGTCAGTATTAGATCATATTGCGAAAGGAAGTAAGATTGGAGATTTAATGGCAACCATGGGTACTTTGGACTTAGTAATTCCAGATATTGATAGATAATAAATAGAACCAAAAAAGTTAGGCATGTTAAGTTTAGAAAATATAACAAAAACAACGCAGGAATGGTTACTTACCAAGTTCTCACCTCAAATGGCATTGACCATTGAGTGTGTGATTGTTATTTTATTATGTATCACTTTATTTGCTGTATTGGGTTTGGTATTGGTATTATTAGAACGTAAAGTAGCTGCAAGAATTCAAATACGTCTTGGACCAAACCGGGTAGGACCTGGCGGTATTTTTCAAACTGCTGCAGATACTTTAAAATTAATTATGAAGGAAGGCTTAACGCCTGACAGCGCAGATAAATTTTTATTTAACCTAGCGCCTTTTGTGGTGATGATGGTAGCAATGTTATTACTTGCTCCAATTGCTTTTGCAAAGAACTTTCAAATATGGGATATTAATATTGGCGTATTGTACATATCATCTGTTTCCTCCTTGTCGGTAATTGGAATTTTGATGGCGGGTTGGGCAAGTAATAATAAATATTCTTTATTGGGTGCTATGCGGAGTGGTGCACAAATTGTGAGCTATGAATTATCTGCTGGCTTTGCTGTTTTAACCATAGTGGTGCTTACAGGAAGTTTGCGCATTTCAGATATCGTTGCATCGCAACAAAATGGTTGGTGGTTGTTTAAAGGGCATATCCCTGTAATCATTGCCTTTATATTATACATCATTGCCGTAACCGCCGAAACCAATCGTGCGCCTTTTGACTTAGCCGAAGCAGAATCCGAATTAACAGCGGGTTTTCATACGGAATATTCAGGGATGAAATTTGCCCTATTCTTTTTAGCAGAGTACATTAATATATTTATTGTCTGTGCTATTGGCGCTACATTGTTTTTAGGAGGATGGATGCCACTGCATGTTGGAAGCTGGGTTGGATTTAATCATTTTATGGATTATATCCCTTCCAGTGTATGGTTTATGGGAAAAACATTTTTCTTGATTTTTTTAATTATGTGGTTTAGATGGACCTTCCCAAGACTTCGTGTGGATCAATTATTAAATTTAGAATGGAAATATTTATTACCTATTAGTTTGTTTAACCTATTATTAGTTACCGTGGTAGCGATAATGGGTTGGTATTTTTAACATAAAATGAATTAAAAAATGTTTTTGAAAGACTATATATCCGATGTGTACAAAGGCTTCACTTCCTTGCTAAAAGGGATGCGTAAAACCGGATATTACTTTACACATAGTAAAGAAATAATTACAGAACAATATCCAGACAATCGTGCTACTTTAAAATTAGCCGACCGTTTTAAAGGAGAGGTAATCATGCCCCATGACCAAAACAACGAGCATACTTGCACAGGTTGCACCGCCTGCGAATTGGCCTGTCCCAATGGAACCATAAAAATTATTACCAAATTTGACATTACACCAGAGGGTAAAAAGAAAAAGGCGATTGATGCATTTATTTACCGACTAGAAATGTGTACCCTATGTAACTTATGTATTGCTGCTTGCCCAAGTGATGCCATTAAAATGTCCCCCAATTTCGAACACAGTGTTTTTGATAGAAGCAAATTGACAAAAATTTTAAATAAACCAGGATCTAAAATAAAGGAGGGAATCGAATAATGAATATATCATCAATCCTATTTTATGCCATCTCTGCTTTGATATTAGGTGCAGGGTTATTAGCTGTAACCTCGGTTAAAATATTTCGTGCCGCCATTTGGTTATTGTTTTCCTTAATCGGCATCGCTGCTTTATATTTTTGGATGCAGGTAGAATTTATTGCCGCTATTCAAATTGTAGTGTATGTTGGTGGCATTGTGGTGCTTATTATTTTCTCTATTTTCTTAACCCAACAATCTGGAAAAGAAATGAATAGCCCTGCAAAAAGTAAAAAAATATTTTCTGCATTGGCTGCATTATTTGGAATCAGTTTTGTATCAAACCTTATCGCACACTATGATGGCTTTGCTTATACAAGTGCAAAACCATTTAACGCCAATGTTTCAGAAATTGGAACACAAATGTTAAGCACTACCTCCCACGGCTTCATCCTTCCTTTTGAAGTGGTCAGTATGCTACTATTAGCGGCTATGGTAGGTTGTATTGTCATTGCTATGCGTCCCAAAAATGAAGAAGTAAAAGAATCATAATTATGCAAGAGATACCTTTAACCCATATTTTATTTGTAAGTACCGCCTTATTTTTTATAGGCATGTATGGATTGTTTACACGTCGTAATTTAATTACCATGCTTATGTCAATTGAGCTCATGTTAAATAGCGTCAATA
>Ga0114962_10005029_pt1 | contig 10407 bp, 9 predicted proteins | sample C_130820_MF_Meta_FD_87017 | JGI IMG/M metagenome (GOLD analysis project Ga0114962, IMG submission 87017) | Freshwater microbial communities from Lake Croche, Canada to study carbon cycling - C_130820_MF_MetaG | ecosystem: Environmental > Aquatic > Freshwater > Lake | place: Lake Croche, Canada...
CAGTTCGCAGGCCACGACGCCATCGGCTCGGCCCTGACCTTGCGCGGCGTGCAGGCCGCCCGCCCGTCGCTGCTCGAGAAAGGTCCCCAACTTGCGGCGATTCGCGCCCCAGTGATGATGATGCTGGGCGATCGCGACAGCGGCTGCGTCGAGCCGACGCTCTTCATGTGGCGGTCCATCCCGGGGGCAAGGCTTGCGGTGTTGCCCAACTCGGGGCACTGCATCAACCTCGAAGAGCCGGAAGTGTTCAACCGCTTGCTGCTCGATTTTCTCGATCGTGTCGGCCCTGCCGATCAGGGTGCCGCGTAATGACAGATGCGTCGGCAAACGGGCGGACCTCATCGGCCGCGGTGGTAGGTGGCCTCTATTTCGTGCTGGCCTGTGTCTTCTGGGGCATGAACATCCCGCTGACGGCGGCGCTCTTCAAAACCTTCGATCCATTCTGGCTGGGTTTCATTCGGGTCAGCCTGGCTGCGCTCATCCTGGCCGGCATGCTGATGCTCTCCAAGGGCGAGGGAAACCTTCGCTCGCCGATACCGCTATGGCGGATCATGGTCCTGGGCGGCCTGGCCAGTTGCTTCTTTACCCTCTACAACCTCGGGCTTCGCTACACCAACACCATCACCGCGGCGGCGATTCTGGCCGGCTCGCCGGTTTATGGCGCGGTGGTGTCGCGCTTCATGACCGGGGGCAGGCTCCAGAAGGGATTCTGGGGGGCGGCTGTGCTGACGCTTGTCGGTGCCGGCGTCGCGATCTACGGCCGCGCACGTGCCAGCGGCCAATCGTTTCATCTGCAGGGCGGCGAGATCCTGATCGTGCTAGGCATCTCGGCCTGGGCGGCCTATTCGATTCTGTCGGTGCGATGGTTCGCGGCCGAGACACCGCAGTTGAGGCGCACCTTCCTGTCGCTCGGCGCAGCGTCGGTCTGGTTGCTGCTGTGGTGGGCGCTGGCGTATGTCGTCGGCATTGCCGGCCCCGGAAACTTCAATCCCGATGGCACGGCCCTGGCTTATCTGCTGCTCACCGCATTCTTTGCCACGGTGATGGGGATCGTGGCCTGGGGGCATGGCGTGGCCCGTCTGGGCGTGAGCACCGGCATGATGTGGCAGAACACCGTGCCGGTGTTTGCCGTGCTGATTTCACTGGTGTTTTTCTCGGTCATCCCTTTGCCGGAGCAGGTGCTGGGCGGCGCGATCGTCCTGGCGGGGGTGGTCTATATGCAGTGGCAGCAACTGCGCGAACAAGCGACTTAGGACAGTCATGACAAAGCGCTTTCCGGTCACCGAGCATGTCGTCACCACACCGCGACACACCAGTTTCTATCTGTCCTGCGGTGCGGCCGATGCGCCATTGATCATTTTTCTGCACGGATGGCCCGAGCTGTCGATCAGCTGGCGCCACCAGCTCGAATGCTTCGGTGCGCTCGGCTTTCGTGCCATCGCCCCCGACATGCGCGGCTATGGTCGCTCGACGGTTCACCCGAATCTGAGCGACTACGCGATGGCGCAGGCCGTTGCCGACATGCTCGAATTGATCGATGGCTTGGGGGCGTCTTCAGCGGTCTGGGTCGGACACGACCTGGGCTCGCCGGTGGTGTGGAGCCTCGCGCAGCATCATCCTGACCGCGTTGCAGGTGTTGCAAGCCTGTGCGTGCCCTATCTGCCCGACGGATTCAGCACGGTGAATCTGATCCCGCTGGTCGATCGCACGCTCTATCCGATCGACGAATTCCCGGCAGGCCAGTGGGACTACCAGCTTTTTTACCAGGAGAATTTCGACAGAGCCTGCGCCACCTTCGAAGCCAATCCGCTCAATACCGTGAAAGCCCTTTTTCGCAAGGGCGATCCTCGTGCTCGCGGTAAGCCTTCGCCGCTGTCGATGGTGCGTCGAGCGGGCGGATGGTTTGGCGGCCTGGCCTGCGCCCCCGACCTGCCCGTCGATCGCGACCTGCTGACCGACGAGGATCTGCATCGCTATGTCAGTGCGCTGTCGGCCAACGGTTTTTTCGGACCCGACGCCTGGTACATGAACGGCCCCGCCAATATCGAGTACGCATCACGCGCGCCCAGTGGCAAGCGCCTGTCGATGCCGGTGCTTTTTTTCCACGCGGCCCACGATTATGTATGCGACACGGTCGCCACGCGCCTGCCCGAGCCGATGCGGGAGCATTGCGATTCGCTCAGCGAACTGACGCTGCCGACCGGTCACTGGATGGCGCAGGAGCGCCCCGAGCTGGTCAACGGTGGGCTCTCGCGCTGGCTGGCGCTCAATTTCGCGGCATGGGCCTGAGAGTGGCATGAAGCGTCGCAGCACGCTTCACTGAGCACGCTTCACTGAGCAGACTTCACTGAGCAGACTTCACTGAGCAGACTTCACTGAGCAGTGTCACTTCAGGCGCCACCGTATGGCGGCGCCATCGTCGCTTTACAGTCCGCCGAGCGTTGCACCCGGAAAGAAGGGCAGGCTGCGACGACGCATCGCCTGGCCCACCGCCCGTGCATGGGCATTGGCGATGGCCGGTGCCACGCAGGGCACACCGGGTTCGCCCACGCCGCCGACCGGATCGCCGTTGGCAATGATCTGCACATCAACCTGCGGCATCTCGGTCATCTTCAGCATGCGATAGCGGTTGTAGTTGCTCACCTGCGCCACACCGTTGACGAAGGTCTGCTGCACATACAGCGTGGCCGCCATCGCCTGCGCAACCGCCCCTTCGATCTGTGCCTTGACCGCATCCGGATTGATCACTGAGCCGCAGTCGATGACCGTGCTCACGCGATGCACCGTGACCGCGCCCGACGACGCATTGACCGACACTTCGGCGACCTGCCCGATGTAGCTGCCGAAGCCCTTGGCGATTGCCACACCCTGCGCGCGACCGGAAGCCCCTGGCCTTCCCCAGTTGGAGAAGGTCTTCAGGGTTCTCAGCAGATTCGACATGCGGGAATCGGCGAGGTTGTTGAGTCTGAAACTGATCGGATCCCAGCCGATCGCGGCAGCGAGTTCATCGATCGCGCACTCGACGGCAAAGGTGTTGATCGACAGGCCGACCGAGCGCCAGTAGCCCACCGGCAGGCTGGTGTCGTGGCGCACGTATTCGACGCGCAGCGGATTGATCGCATAGGTCATCTCGATCGCGCCCTCCACTGCCGAGTTGTCGACGGTGGCCGGATTACCGCCGCGCTGTGCGCTGATCGAGGGCGTCACGATGCGGTTTTTCCAGGCGCTGATCTTGCCGGCGGCCGACACGCCAGCCTCGATGCGGGAGAGCGACATCGGCCGATACTGGTCCTGCGTGAAATCCTGTTCGCGCGACCAGGTCAGCTTGACCGGCTTGCCCGGACAGGCCAGGCCGACCTGCACCGCCTGACGAATGAAGTCCTGCTCGAACTTGCGACCGAAGCCCCCGCCCACCAGGGTGTTCACCACGGTGACGACCGTACCCGCCGGGCACAGGCCGATCGTGGTCGTGCGAACCTGATCAGGCGCCTGGGTTGGTGCCCAGACTTCGCAGGTGGCAGCGGCGGTGCCGCTTGCCGGTGTGTATCGCACGGTGCAATTGAGCGGCTCGAGCGCCGCATGGGCGAGAAATGGCAACTGATAGGTCGACGCAATCTTCGCTGTCGATGCTGCGGTGCCACCGCTGACGTCCTGTGCGATCAACGGGGTGGCGTTGCTCATCAGCCATGCGGCACGGCTGGCAATTGCGTTGCTGTCGTTGGCCGCCGCATCGGCGGGCAGGCTCCAGTTGACGCTGACGCTCCTTGCGGCGTTCATCGCGTCCCAGGTGGTGGCGGCCACCACCGCGATGCCGTTGGCCGCTCGGCCGGCGGTGGCGCCGACCTGAACCATCGCGACGACGCCGGCGGGCTTGCTGCCGACCGAACTGACCGTGCCGCCCAGGGTCGGGCAGAGTTTGACCGCGGCAAACAGCATGCCGGGCATGAAGACATCGATGCCGAACTGCGCTGAGCCATCGACCTTGGCCGGAATATCGACCCGCTTTGCCGACGTGCCCACGATCGAGCGCGGGTATTGATCAAGCGGCGTGTTGGCGCCGAGCACGATGCCGGCCGCCGAGGGGGCAAGCGAGCCATAGCTCAGGCTGCGTGTCGAGCCGTTGACCATTGCCGAGACCACGCCGAGCTTGACGCTGCAACTCGACGCGGCAACACCAAACTGCTTTGCGGCGGCCATGATCAGCATCTGGCGCGCATTGGCAGCGGCCTGCTTGATGGCCGGCGCAAACAGCCGGATGCCCAGACTGCCGCCGGTAAAGCGGCCATAGACGCTGGCATTGCTGCCGCCGTGGGCAGCATCGACCGGCGCGTGCTGACCCCTGACCTTGGCCCAGTCGACCTGCAGTTCGTCGGCGGCGATCTGGGCCAGGCCGGTCATGATGCCCTGGCCCATCTCAGTCGAGGCAATCTGGACGGTGACGGTCTCGTCCGAGCCGATCAGAATCCAGGCGCTGACGCCGGTGCTTGTCGTCGTCGACTGCGCGTCGGCCGTGCCGTGCCGCCCCAGGCCGACGAGTGGTCCACCGATCATGAAGCCGCCGGTGGCCAGCGTGCGCACCAGAAAATCGCGACGGGTGACCGGTTCGGCAGGGTTGAGGGTGTCGGAGAATTCCGGGCTCTGAGTGGTGTGGTTCATGGCGTCCGTCCGTCGAGTGTCAGAGCGATTTGATCGCAGTCTTGATGCGCTGATACGTGCCGCAGGCGCAAAGGTGATTCATTTCGGAAGCGATCTCGGAGCCGTGATGGCCGGCCTTCATGGCGCCGGTGCAGGCCATGAGCATGCCGGGTTGGCAGTAGCCGCATTGGGGTACCTGGTTGTCGACCCAGGCTTTCTGGGCCTTCTGTCCGTCGGCGTCGGCCGACAGGCCTTCAACCGTCACGATCTTCTTGCCGACGGCCGAAGACGCATTGAACACGCAGGAATGTTCACGCTGATTGTCGACCAGCACGGTGCACGCGCCGCAGACCTCGATGCCGCAGCCGTATTTGGTGCCGGTCAGGCCGATGAGGTCGCGCAGCACCCAGAGCAGGGGCATGTCCGGGCTGCTGACGGAGACCGTTCGATTGACACCGTTGATGTTGAGCGTGAGCTTGCTGGCCATGCCAATCCCTCTATCGGTTGAGTGTGCGAAGACGCTGCAGGACTCATGCCGATCGATCGGTGGCGATGAACCCTGCGACCAATATGAAGGAATTAGTTAACGCTATTGCGGGCTTCACCGGCCGCTCGTCGGTATCCGCCGTCCGTTGAGTGGTGAAGCTCGAATCGAGGTCTTGCTGACGGCGCGGCAGAGCAGGCCTTAGGGGTCGCGAAGCGGCCGCTGCCCGGTTCTGGCGCGACTTACTCGGGCTGGTTCTGCAGCTTGTTGATGCGGTCGATGCGGTCTTCGATGGTGGCATCGCTGCCGCCTTTCCATTCGAGCACCTGCAGCACCACGCCCGAGGCATCGCGCGGGCGCAGCACCACTTCGCTGCGGTTGCTGAACTCGTCGCGCAACGGGATCTTGTAGCCCTTGCCTTCGACTTCACTGATGAACTCGGCGAGGTTGTCGACTTCCAGTCCCATGTGATGCAGACCTTCACCGTGCTTGTCGATGTGCTGGTTGATAAAGCCATCGGCTTCGAGCGACTGCACCAGCGACAGCACGTTCTCACCGATCTGCATGTAGGCGACCTTCACCATGCCGGCCTTCTCGCGCAGGACTTCGGTTCGGATATGGACCGCGTTGAGAAGCTTCTTGTATTGTTCGGTCGCCTGATCGGCATCGCGCACTGCGATGGCCACGTGGTCGATTCGTTTGATGCTTGCCATGGCGTGTCTCCTCGGGTTCCGGGCGGGGAAGTATAGTCGCAGGCACAAGCACGACCTAAGCACGACATGACGACATCAGGAGACGACAATGAGCTATGACGCCCCCTTTGCCGGTCTGAAGGTCATCGACCTCAGCCAGGGCATTGCAGGACCCTACTGCGCCATGCTGCTCGCCCAGCAGGGCGCGCAGGTCATCAAGGTCGAGGGGCCGGGTGATGGCGACTGGAGTCGCGTGCTGGGCGTGCGATATGGCGACCATTCAGCGTTTTCGATCATCGGCAATCTCGGCAAGCGCAGCGTGGCCATCGACCTCAAGAATGACGAGGGCAAGGCGGTGTTGTGGCGACTGATCGAAGGCGCGGATGTGTTCATCGAAGGTTTTCGCCCCGGCGTGATCAAGCGACTCGGCTTCGATTACGAGGCGGTCAGCGCGCGCGAGCCGAGAATCGTCTACCTCTCGATTTCGGGATTCGGTCAAAGCGGACCTCTCGTCGGGCGGCCTGCCATGGATCCGGTGCTGCAGGCCTTTTCCGGGCTGACCGGCGAGAACCACGGCGAAGACGGCATTCCGCATCGCGTGCCGACGATTCCGGTCGACATGGTCACTGCGCTGTATTCGTTTCAGGCAATGTCGTCGGCGCTGTATGCGCGCCGTGACGAGCCGCGTGGCCGATACCTCGATTCGAGTCTGATGCAGGGCGCGGCCGGTATGCAGGCGATCCGGATGATGTCGTCGCTGCTCGAAGGCGGCGTGGTTCGCCCGGGCGGCTCGCCGGCGGGCATTTTCCGCACGGCAGATGGCTGGATTTCGGTGACGACGATTCTCGATCGGGACTGGTTCGCGCTGTGCGAGGCGATCGATCGCCCGGATCTGGCCGCGCAGGAGCGCTTCAAGAAGGTCGCCGACCGGCATGCCCAGGACGAGGAACTCATGAGCATGCTGAGGTCGCTGCTGATCACTCAAACCACCGCGCACTGGTCGCAAAGGCTGGCCAAGGCCAACGTCATGCATGAGCGGGTCAATCGTTATGCCGACTTCGTCAAGGAGCCGCAGGCCATCGAAACCGGGCTGTTTTCGTGGCTGTCGCAGCCCGGTCTGAATCGCACCGTGCCGGTGGCCAATCTGCCCGGGATGGCGCGCTTTGAGGATGGCACACCGGCGGCGACAGCACCCACCGTGGGTCAGCATACCGCCGAGGTGCTTGGCGAATGCGGCTATGACGCGGCTCAGATTGCCGGACTTGCGCAGCGCGGCGTGATTGCCGTCTCGAAGGGCTGACCATGACCACCGATCACACGCAGATGCCTTCGGGCACATTCTTCATGCAGGCTCAGGAGCAGGTGGTGTTCGGTCGCCCCGCCGAGCAGGCGGTCATGGAGCAGGTCGAGCGCATGGGCGCGCGTCGGGTCTTCCTGACCTCGGGGCGCACGCTTGGCCAACTGGATGACGGCCCCTTGCAGCGCATCCGCCGGGCCCTGGGCGATCGTCACTGCGGCACCTGGTCTCGCATCAGGGCACACAGCCCGCGCGAGGACGTCATCGATGGCGCGCTGGCTGCGCGTGAGGCCGGTGCCGATCTGCTGGTGGCCGTCGGTGGCGGCTCGGTGATCGATGCCACCAAGGCGATGTTGATGGCGATCTGGATGGGGCTCGATACGCCTGAACAGATGGCGCCCTTTCGAAACAATCAGCCGCCGGGCGAGGCCCGGCCGGTCGAGGCGCCGATCGGTGCGATCCGCATGCTGGCCGTCTCAACGACCTTGTCAGCCTCCGAGTTCACACCGAATGCCGGTGTCACCGAGTCGCAGACCCACACCAAGCAGTCTTACAGCCATCGCCTGATGGTGCCGGTGACCGCCATCCTCGATCCGCGGGCAACGCTTGATACGCCGCTCGATCTGCTCTTCAACACTGCGATCCGAGCGGTCGACCATGCGGTCGAGTCGTTTTGCTCGCCCAAGGCCAATCCGGCCACCGAACCGTTGTCGCTGCAGGGCTGGCGTCTGCTTGCCCGGTCATTGCCGGTGATTCAGGCCGACCCGACCGATCTCGATGCGCGCCTGCAGGCGCAATTTGGTATGTGGCAGGCGATTGCGGGCTCAGTGGCCGGCGCCAGGACCGGTGCCAGCCACGGCATCGGCTATGCGCTGGGCGCAACCTTCAATATCGCCCATGGGCACACTTCCTGCGTGATGCTGCCTGCGGTCCTGCGATGGAATGCCGCGGTCAATGCCGACCGGCAGCGCCTGCTGTCCGAAGCAGTCGGGCAGCCGGATGTGCCGGCGGCTGATCTGGTGGCAGCGCTGGTTGCGCGCTTGGGGCTGCCCGGGTCGCTTCGTGATGTGGGCGTCGGTCGCGAGCATTTTGCCGACATCGCCAAGCGCGCCCTGGTCTATGTGAATTTGCGCGATAACCCGCGGCCGATCACCGGTATCGAGGAGGTGTCCGCGATTCTCGAACTGGCCGCCTGATGCGATAGGCATCGACGCGGTTGCCGATACCGAGACTGCCGGCTTCGATCTGAACGCCGGTATCGCACACAGGCTCAACGAACGTTCCGACCGAATTGCACCGGAGCGGCTCCGTGCTTGTCACAACGACTGAGGTAACCTTCCGCATCTACAACTGTCGGGCTTCCAAACCGGACCCAGGATCAACCCACGATGAAAACACCGATTCGCACCCTTGCAGCCGCATGCATTCTCCTTGGCGTGATGACCGCGCCTGCTGTGGCTCAATCGAAAAAGGAGCTGGTCGACAGGATCGTCCTGCTGCAGCAGCCGGGCGTCGAGGCAATGGCTCGGAATATGGGTGAACAACCCGCGATCCAGCTGGTCATGCAGGCAAGGCAGTTCATTCAGAACGTCCCGGCCGACAAGCGCGATGCAGCGGTCAAGAACATTGATGCCGAGCTGAAGAAGTATGTCGACGATGTGGTGCCCCTGCTTCGCGATCGGGCCGTCAAGATCGCGCCGGGGATCATCGGGCCTGAGCTCGACAAGAATTTCAATGAAGACGAACTCAAGCAGCTGATCAACTGGCTCGAGTCCCCGGTCATCAAGCGCTTTCAGGATCTGACGCCGAATATTCAGCGCTCGTTATCCGAAAAACTGGTGACCGATACCCGTGCGCAGGTTGAACCCAAGCTGTCCGCGCTTGAGGCGGCGATGGCCAAGCAGCTTGGCGTGACGCCCAACACCGGTGGTGCCGCACCGGCGGCATTGCCCGGGAATCGCGGCGGTTCGAACTGAGTCTGATCGAGCCGGGGCGATCGCAGGCAGTTCGGGCTCGATTCCCCCTGCAATTGCGATGAGGGCGCTGTTTGTGGCGCCTTCCCGCGCAAAAGGCAATCTTTGAACACGAAAATTGCAAAAGGTATCGGCAGAAGGTACCGTCAGCATCACAACTTGAGATGATTGATCAGCTTGGCAGCGCGCTTTACTCCAGGCGACTGACCGAGCGGAGACGACTTATGACACTGCTTCGCAAGCGTCCCCCAGCTGCCAGGCTTTGGGCGGGCATCGCGACACTGCTCCTTGGCTTGTCCTTGGCGCCTTGGGCGGCTGCGCAGACGGCCTGGAAGCCGACCAAGCCGGTCACCATCATTGTTCCTTACAGCCCGGGTGGCGGCAACGATGCGGTAGGGCGATTCCTCGCCAAGGAACTGCAGCGGCTCTGGGGCCAACCGGTGAATGTCGAAAACCATGCCGGTGCCGATGGTCTGGTCGGAACGCGCAAGGCGATTGATGCCAAGCCAGATGGCTACACGCTGCTGGTGCAGATTCCCTCGCTGGTATTGAACGCCTATCTGCCCGGCTTCAAAGGCGTCGATCCGGTCAAGCAGCTGGTCCCGGTTTCCGCGTTCGCCAAACTCAGTGGCGTGATTGCCATCAATGCAGCGATTCCCGCCAATTCGATGTCCGAGCTGGTGCAGTACTGCAAAACCGCGGCGCAGCCCTGTTCGTTTGCCACGACCGAGGCCGGGGCGAGGCTGCGGGCTCAACAGCTCGGCACCGATATACCGTCGCTGATCGTCGTCAATTACAAGGGTGGCGGTCAGCTGATCACCGATCTTGTCGGTAACAGTGTGAGCATTGCGCTGATGGGCTATACCGCAGTCATTCCCTACATGACGTCAAAGGCGCTCAAGGTGATCATGTCGGTTGGCAAGACGCGCACACCGGTGTTGCCGGATGTGCCCACCGCGGCCGAAGCCGGGTTTCCCCAGCTTGAATCTGAAACCTGGTACGGATTGTTCGCGCCGCTGGGAACTCCCCCGGAGATTGTCGAGTCGATCTCGGCGTCTGTGCGCGAGGCTCTTAAAGATGAGGGTCTGCGTAAATCCTTTGCAACGATCGGCGGCGTTCCAGTTGGCAATACGCCTGCTGAGTTTGCGGCGCTGGTACGCGATGATGCAGACAAATGGCGCGAGCTGATTCGCCGCTTTCCGATTCAGCAATGATCCCCTGATCGGCCGCCGGCCGATCTGCCTTGCCTACTTTGCCGGAGTCAAAAATGTCCAATGCTGCTTCACTTCGCGCGCTGCTTCGCGCTGGCAAGATGATCGTTGCCCC
>Ga0114962_10005030_pt1 | contig 10406 bp, 4 predicted proteins | sample C_130820_MF_Meta_FD_87017 | JGI IMG/M metagenome (GOLD analysis project Ga0114962, IMG submission 87017) | Freshwater microbial communities from Lake Croche, Canada to study carbon cycling - C_130820_MF_MetaG | ecosystem: Environmental > Aquatic > Freshwater > Lake | place: Lake Croche, Canada...
AGCAACTATTTTGTCCATTACGCCCGTATTTCTGGTTTAAGCAATTTGCATTAGGGATAGACGTGGAAAGCCCGCCCCAATAAACTGCTTCGCAAAGGTGGAAGTGCTAGTGGAAAGTTAAAATTTAGTTGACAAGCATCAGAAGGGGCGGCTTGTAACAGATAGCCCGGCGAGGAGGACAGGTATATTTGCCTAGGAACCACCGGTTTGTTTGTCCTCCTCGCAATGCCCAAATGGTAGCTATTAAACCCACTTTTTGAAAGGTGCCTTTCCAATAAAAAAGCCCTCTAACACAAATTGCTAGAGGGCTTTTTTAAAAAAATTACAGAACTATTATTGGTCCCACCAAACTTTTGCCAACAAGTTATTGGTAGTTCCTGCCGACATGTTTGCATTATTGTATTGCTCTTCAGAATCTGGATATAAGAAACGACGAGGTATTGCATTTCCATCATTAGGAGCTAAAACAGGAAAACCTGTACGACGCCAATCGGTATATGCTTCAGGAGAACCGTATAAAGCAATGTATTTTTCTTCCATGATAGCTTTTAATTTATTAGTTGCAGTCGCGTAAGAGTTTGCACCTAAATAAGCATTCGCTTTTGTAGTATCACGACCCATTAAAACAAAGGATGCCTTCACCGCTTCTGTATAGTCGATTGCAGCAGCAGCGGAGGCGCCATTGCGTTGATTAAGTTCCGCACTAATAAAGCCTAACTCCGCCGCATTAATAAAATAAACGGGAGCAGCAGCATCAGCAATATATGCACCTGGAGCATCTGCAACGGTGTCAATTAATGCATCAATTCTAGAATCCCCCTTTGTTTTCATTAGTGTAAAAGCAGTGCTACCAATAAACGTAATATCGGCACGCTCACTTTCATATTGATACCAAGGATTACCGTAACTAGCCCCTGTAAATGGAACAGCAGCGTCTGTAAAACCAGCAGCAGCAGCTATTTCAGCTAAACCTTTAGTTCTTGCAGTAAGGTCAAATTTTGATTGATGTAAATACAACCGAGCTTTTAGCGCATGAGCAAACAAGGTCCAATTCGCCATATCTCCACCATAAATTAAATCCTCTGCGCCTGGAACTACGCCACCTGCGGCAGTTCCTTTTAGGGCCATGTCAGCAATAGCATCATCGCATAACTTTAAGGCAGCAGCATAAATATCCTTCTGTGAATCATATTTAGGTTGAATTTGATCTAAACCTTTAAACGCATCCGAATATGGAATGTCGCCCCACATATCGGAACATAAAGCAAGGCTATAAGCCATTAAAACTTTACCTACACCGGCATAATTTTTATACCCTTTCTCCGTAGATATTTTAATCACTTGATTTAAATTGCCCATTCCGGTAGTATACATGGTATTCCAAGAACTTCCGAAGTCGGAACTGCTGAAACTGTACATGTTGTAAGATGCAAATTGACGATACGCGCCTGTGTATTGTTGTGTAAACACACCAGAATAGCGGCTAAAATCACCATTTTGAACATATGCAATAGCTAATTCAGCTGGAGCTAATAATACATTTGGTGGAGCAGTAACAAGTTGACTTGGGTCTTGGTTGATGTCTTTGGTAAAATACTTACCCTCTTTTTTACAACCCACAGCACCTCCTAAAAGTAGCGCAGTAATTACTGAGCCAATAATATAGTTAGATATATTGTTTTTCATTATATAAAATTTTGTTTTTTTAAGATTTAGAAATTAATGCGAAGATTAACACCAAAGGTTTTTGTTCCGGGATTATTAAAATAATCAATTCCTTGGGCGTCACTAGCACCTGTTAAACTTGTTTCAGGATCTACACCTGAGTATTTAGTTTTCAACCAAAGGTTACGACCAAAAACTCCGACATTAGCACCTTTTACAAATTTCATTTTACTGTAAAGGCAAGGAGCTATTTCGTAAGAAAGAGACAATTCTTTTAATTTAATATAAGAAGCATCTTCTACAAAATTTTCCGCAACATTACCAAATCCACCACCATTTCCGGTGTACCAAGCTTCATCTAAAGCAACCGATTTGGTGTTAGCAACACCAGCACCAGCTACTTCATTTGCACCTTCCCAATGGTAAACTTTTCCATCGGCGCCTAAATGTCCCATCAAAGAACCTGCATAGATTCCTTCATTAAACACCGTTTTTTCATCGCGAGTTTCGGTAAGTTTAGATGTTCCGAAATACGTTAACGCACCTTTTGTACCATTCCAAATTTTACTTCCTTGTTTGGTGTCAAATAAAACGGAAAGGCTGGCACCTTTATAGGTGAAGTTGTTTAACCAACCGCCCGTCCATTTTGGAGCCAAATTAGCAATCTTTGAAACTTTACCATCTTCAACAGGATAGCCATAAGTTGGACTTGCAGGATTGTCATCAATTAATACTTTACCATTTTCATCGCGCAAAAATTTACCTCCTTCAAAAATACCGAATCGTTCACCTTTTGAAATAATAACTTTAGATCCTTCAAAACCATTTAAAGCTATCTTATCAATACCAGCCGCTAACGATGAGCAAACAGTAACATTTGTTGCCCAATTAAAAGTAGATTCCCAACGGAAGTTTTTAGTTTGAACTGGAACAATACTTAAGGTAATTTCATGTCCTTCGCTCCATAAACTAGCTGCATTGGTATATTTATAATTGTATCCGGTAGAGCTAGCAATTGGTATTGGCAATAATAAATCTTTTGAAACACTCTTATAATAAGTGTAGTCTAAATTAATACGTCCTTTCAAGAATCGTAAATCTAAACCTATTTCTCTAGAATTGGTTCTTTCTGGTTTTAAGTTTGGATCAGCAATAACTCCTCCAATTCCACCGTGTTGAAAACCGGAAATTCCTCCAAATGGGAATGGCTCACCTGGAGTCCAACCATCGGCTACACTGGTATTACCATAATACGTTTGTGTACTATAAACGGAAGGGTCTTTACCAACACTTGCATAAGACATACGTAATTTACCAAAAGAAAGTACTTTTTGTTCCTTAAACCAATTAATATGGTCGGTAAACACATAAGAAACACTTGCTGAAGGATATAAAAAGTTTCCTACAGAGGTAGGCAAAAATGCAGATGATTGCTCGTATCGGCTTGTTAAATCTACGAATAAATAAGATTTATAGGCAAATTTAGCTTGAGCATAAATACTATTTTTACGATAAATCGAGTTGGTTTCACGGCCCAAAACAGAACTAGCATTAGAAACGTGATAGAAATCTGGGATGGTTAAGTTGTCCCCTTCGGTATACTGATAACCACTTTTTTCGCTGTATAAATTCCATCCTAAAATACCAGAGATATCTAAATCTGCACAAACTTTTTTACTAGCATTAAGGATCAAATCATTGTTAATAATATTATTGGATTCAATAGCAGTATATACTTTACCTGGCTTATAAACAGCAGAATATTTAGCTATGTGCTGATGCGAATTGGTATTGTAAAAATCACTTCCAATACGTTCGGTAATGTCTAACCAAGAAGTTGGTTTGTAATTAAAATGGAAATTACCAAATACGTGATTCGTAGCAGAGTTGTATTTGTTTTTATTAATAGTCCAGTAAGGATTGTCATATCCACTGCCACCTCTGTAGGTTCTTTGTTTTCCATCTAATGCAAAACTATAAGAATCAGGATTGGTAACTGCATCGCTTAATCCATTGCTATTATCAAAGGTAACCGGTGTACGAAGTAATCCAAGCATTAGACCGCTCGTATTAGAACCCACTTGAGTTCTATCATTAACGATATTAGCATAATTAGCCGTTGCACCTGCTGTTAATTTAGACGACAAGCTGAAATCGGTATTTAAGGAAATATTGGTTTTGTTTAATCCTTGTAACGGGATAATACCAGTTTGTTTGATATTGGAAACCGAAAAACGGTAAGTAGATTTTTCATTTCCACCATCTATTGCCAAGGAGTTATTATAGGTAATGCCAGTTTGGAAAAAAGATTTGGCATTGTCGTAAGGGGTAACTGCGGTTTTTCCGGTTGGGTCGGAAGCACCAACAATACCACCCTTTTTATCCCATTTATTGCTTGCATCGCCATCCCATTTTAAAGTATCAATGTTGGCTCCCCAAGAAGTTCTTGTTCCGGTAGATGGTCCTTTGTATTGTCCTCCTGTGCCTTGTGAAAACTTGTTTTGTAATTCAGGTAATTTATTAACCCTATCCCAAGAAACATTGGATTGAAAAGTAACATGCATAGAGCTGGTTTCGCCTTTTACCATTTTCGCTCTTTTGGTAGTAATAATAATTGCGCCTGATGCCGCTTGGTTACCATACAAGGCTGCTGCTGCCGGACCTTTTAATACCGAAACGTTATCAATGTCATTCGGATTGATATCCAAACCACGATTGGAAGTTCCATTTTCTGCTAAAGCGTTATTGCTACCATTGTCGGGGTTTCCTACAGCGGTGCTGCTGTTGCTCATTGGCACCCCATCTACTACTATTAATGGCTGATTTTGTCCGTTAATGGTGGTTTGTCCACGTAATAAAATATAGGTGGCAGCTCCCGGATCGCCGGATGATTGAGTGATTTGTGCTCCGGCCACTTTTCCACTAAGTGCACCTAAGGCATTGAAATTGTTAGCGCGGTTAATATCCTCGGTTTTAACTTCCTGGATAGAATAACCGAGCGATTTTTTATCTCGTTTTACGTTTAAGGCAGTTACTACTACTTCCCCTAAGTTTAGCTTATCTTCTGATAAACTGGCATTTAAAACCGATAATCCAGCTACCGGAATTTCTTTTGTAAGCATCCCTACAAAAGAAAAAACTAAGGTAGCCTCTTTTGAACAGCTAATAGCATAAGTACCGTTAACAGCTGTAGCAGTTGCATTGGTAGTTCCTTTAACCAATACCGTGACACCTGGGAGAGCAGTACCATCCGAAGCTTGTGTTACCTTTCCGGTAACTTCGATGTTTTGGGCTTTTAACGAAATGCCCACAAACACCAATAGAAAGAGTGTAAGTAATTTTTTCATATTTAATTGGTTTTAGTTTACGTAAAATTAACACTTTAATTTATTGTTAACAAATTGCAAGTTTTTATTTTAAAGAACATTTTTCGGCTAGTCCAAAAAATCAGTCAGTCAACTTCGTTAAATTGAATTAGTTTTGTAAAAAATATCCTTTTGAGTGTTTTAAAAAAATTAGCCGGGCAAACAGCTGTCTATGGAGTAAGCAGTATTATTGGGCGTTCTTTAAATTATTTATTGACACCCATTCTTACCAATTACTTTACCACAGGGCAGTTTGGTATCAATACCGAATTTTTTTCGTATATCAGTTTCCTAAACGTATTGTTTACTTATGGAATGGAGACTGCCTATTTCCGATTTAGCAAAACCAATAACGAGCAAGCGGTTTTTACTACCGGAAACTCTTTATTGCTGCTCACCAGTCTCTTTTTTTCTAGTATACTGTTGGTTTGTGCACCGTTTATCAACACGGCGCTGCATTATCAAAGCACTCCGTATATCATTCCTATAATGGCTGCCATTCTATTTTTGGACACCATCACTGCCATTCCCTTTGCAAGATTGCGTTTTCAAAACAAAGCCGCTCGGTACGCCCTCTTACGCTTTATTTCCATTGGGGTAAATATTTCCGCAACGCTCTTTTTTGTTGTGCTTGCTCCTTGGTTGGTAAAACACCACTTCCAATTTATAAATTCGCTTTACAATCCCGAAATTGGCATTGGGTATGTATTTATCAGTACTTTACTTGCAAGCGCTATTACTGCCCTGTTCTTTATTCCTTCTATTTTAAAGAGCCTAAAATGGCCTTCTAAAGAATTGCTGAAACAAATTTTACCTTATGCTTTACCGCTGGTTATTGTTGGCTTAGCTGGTATGGTCAACGAAACGCTGGACCGAATTTTACTCAATTATTTTATCTCCGATCCAAGCATTGCAAAGTCGCAAATTGGCATTTATGGTGCTTGCTACAAAATTGCCATCATCATTACCTTATTCATACAAGCCTTCCGCATGGCGGCCGAACCGTTTTTTTACAATCAATCTACCAAAGAAAATGCAAAAACCATTTATGCCCAAGTCATGCAAATCTTTGTTGCAGCTTGTTTATTGATTGTTTTTGGAACCTTGCTTTTTATCGATTACCTGCAATATTTTATTGGTAAAGATTTCCGCGAAGGATTGCAGGTAGTGCCCATTTTGCTTTTAGCCAATTTATGTTTAGGCATTTATTACAACTTGTCGGTATGGTATCGACTAACCGATAAAACAGTTTATGGTAGTTACATTTCTATTGCCGGTGCCATTATTACCATTGTTTTAAACATATTGCTCATACCTATTTTAGGCTATGTGGGCAGCGCTTGGGCAACTTTAATTTGTTACAGTGCTATGATGGTCATTTCCTATTTTGTAGGGCAACATTTTTATCCCATTAATTATCCGCTTGGCTCTTTAGGCAAACAATTCTTAATGTTGCTTGGGTTTTACCTCTTGGCTATTATTGCTACTAAAAATGTACTTTTCAAGCTTGGCATTGTTCCTGCACTAAGCGCAATGGGATTTTTAATTTTAACCGGAATCTTGACGCTCGCCGTTTATTTAATGTATCGAATCAACAAGCCGGTTCTTAGTATTCAAACTAGCGATAAAGCACCTTAAAATTCTTTGCAAGAAAAAGCCCAAACAAAAATACTGTTTGGGCTTTTTAAGTTGTGCTGAAATAGAAAGGTTATTGTTTAACCAATCGTCTAATGGAAACACCGTCCTCGGTTTGTAGCATTAATAAGTACATTCCTCTCGCTAATTCATTTACATCAAAGGTTACGCTGTGTTTACCAAAACTAAAGCTTTCGTTTTTAATTTGCTTTACTTCTTTTCCGCCTGCATCAAACAATCGAATTCCAATTTTGGTGTTTTTATACAATTCAAATTCTATGGTAGCATAGTCTACAAACGGATTCGGATAAATTTTTAATCCGATAGAGTTGCCTAATTCATCAATTCCATTGGCAGCATAAACAAACACCGTTACCAAATCATTATCAACACAACCATTAGCATCCGTTCCTGTTAATACATAAGTGGTAGTAGCATTAGGTGTAGCAACCGGATTGGCAATGGTAGATCCCGATAAGCTTGTTGGCGGCGTCCATAAATAGGTGTTGGCTCCAGACCCATTTAAGGTAGCACTAGAACCATTAAGGATAATTACATCAGGTCCAGCACTTACAACAGGCAATGGATTCATTGTGACATATACTTGATCCATATTTTGACAGCCATTGGCATCGGTTACTGTTAACGTATAATTTTGAGAAGTTAAAACATTTACTTGCGGGTTCGAAATGGTTGCATTGTTCAATCCCGTTGATGGAGCCCACTGATAAGTTAATCCTGGTGTGGTCGGACCTCCAATTGCACCAATTAATCCGTAGCAATAAGAAATGTCGGCACCTGCATTAGCAAATGGAATGGCATTTACAGTTACTACTACCGTGTCTTTTTTAGTGCAACCCATTGCATCACTTGCCAATATTACATAGGTGGTAGTGCTAGTTGGGTTGGCCAATGGATTGCTTGCTGTTGGAGAAGATAATCCAACGCCTGGTGTCCAAGTATAAGTATAGGGTAAATTTCCACCTGTTAACGTAGGTACGCCGCCAACATTGGCAGAGAAACCATTGCAAAGAGTAACGTCACTTCCAGCACTTACTTTAAAACCAGTTGAACCTCCCGGACCAGTTAGATTGGTAGACGAACTTCCGGAACAACCGTTCACATCGCTTACTGTAAAGTTGTAGATTCCATTGCAAACATTAATCGCTGAATCATTGATGATAGGAATAAATGGAGTTGGGGAATAGGTAAATGGACCGTTTCCTCCAGAAGGGAATAAATATATTTTTCCATTGCATAAACCACAGCTGGTATTGGCATTGGTTACCGATAAGGTAACCGGGGTAGGATTGATGATGTTTGCGGAACCACTTACCGTACAGCCTTTTGCATCCGTTACCAATACGGTATAGGTATTAGCACTTAAGTTAGCAACAGAAAAGGTGGTTTGAATAGGGGTGGTAGACCATTGATAAGTGTAATTGAGCGTTCCTCCTGTAACTGAAATCGAAGCCATACCGTTATTAGCGTTATTACAAGTAATATTCGTGGCATTCATGGTAAAACTCATTGCTGGATCAACATCAACTATCACTGCATCGCTTGCTGAGCAAAGATTTGCATCACTGATTATTAAACTATAGGTTGTAACAGAACTTGGATTGGCAGTAGGATTTGAGGTGGTATTAGAACTTAAGCCTGCAGCTGGAAACCACGAATAGGTATACGGTCCAACTCCTCCAGTTGCGGAAGGTGTTCCTCCAATATTTACGGTGTTGATTCCACAAATAACTTGGTTTAAGCCTGCATTGGCAACCGGCATCGGATTAACAGCAACAACCACCGTATCAAACGACGGACAACCACCTAAATTGGTAGCGGTTAATATATAGGTTACGGTACTGTTTGGAGTAGCAACTGGGTTAGGAGTGTTGGTATTGCTTAAACCTAAGGACGGAGTCCAATTGTAAAATACCCCACCCGTTCCATTCATGGTTAAGCCTAAACCAGCGCAAAAAGCTGTATCAGGACCTGCATTGGCATTGGTTAATGGATATACTAAAATGGTTACAATGGAATCGGAGAAATTAGAACAAAATCCATGTTCTGTTGAATCTACAAAACCCACATGCAGGGTATCGTTTGAAAACAATGGAAATGTTACCAAATTGATGGTGCCTCCATTTCCTGGAACAGGATTCCCGGAAACGTTGTTAAAATTATGATCCGCAATAAAATACGAATAGTTTTGATTGGTGTGTTGAATAGCAACGGTTGTAACCCCACCGCCACAAAGAGTGGAAGGAGTTGCTGCAATAGAAGAGGAATCAAGAGCATCATAAATAAGCACGTTGTCAATTCCAAAATCATAAAAAGAAGAAACAGAAACAAACTTCAATCCTACATTTGGTTGTCCGCGAAACGCTCCCATACAAACCTGAAACTCTTTCCATCCTCCAGGATAATTGCCAAATGCCGAATTGTACAAGTCAACAGAATCTAACTGCACAAAGGTTTGACCTCCGTCCACCGACCCCATCACTAAAATATAATTGGCTCCAAATGGGGTGTATTGGTTAAAATAAAATTTTAAAGTCGGGTTGGTAAGCGTAGTAAAGTCGAAACAAGGTCCTATTAATTGCCCTGTTCCTGAATTGGTTACAGCGGCCATTTGCAAACCACCGTAAGCGCTAAGAAATGGAAAGCCTAAAGAGGTAGCTAAAGTCCAAGTTCCGCCCGTTGTTACCCAAGGTGGACTTGCAGACTCAAAATCTTCTAACCATGGAAACGTGCTAATAGTTGGATAATGCAAAACAGAAGTGTGCAAGGTATCGTCTTGAGGCACCAAATCCCCAACTATAGAAGAGTAAATGGTGATGTTGTTTAAGCCTGGGGTAGATAAATCAGCACCGCCAATCAAAACAGTATCTGCTGTTAATGGCAGAATCGTATCGGTGTATGCTACGTTTCCAATTGAAAAACCATTGTTAACATCAAAACCAACTGAAAAATTAAAAATGGTATCGGTACCTGCATTAAAAAGCACCACTTTCAATACTTCGTTGGTACTTAACCCGCAACCATTTTTAGGAGCCAACATAGCGGAAGTGGCAATATCAAAAGGCCCTGGAGCTGGAATAAAAATAGAATAATCTTCGGTTTCCCCAAAACCGAAGTTGTTGCAAGGGTCAAAGCTTGAAATAGGTTGGGAAAACATTTCTCGAACACGCATGGTGGTATTTCCTGATATGGCCGTTACCGGAACGGTAAAAACAATGGTAGAAGTTTGAAGTCCAACCATGTTTGCCACAAACCCGATCATTTCTGTTGGGTCGAAAATGTTGTTGTGATTAAAATCGATCCACGCAGCAATGTTACTGCTTGCTGAAGCCCAAGTACCACACTGCACGGTCATAGTGTACGTACTGCCGGTTATTAATACGGTACTCATACTGGTATAATTGCTGTAATAAGGCGCCCCAGCAGCAGGCCCGGTGTTGACGTTGTTAATGGTACCCAATTGAACTCCGTTGATATAATCTCCAGATGAATTGGTAAAGGTTGGTGAACAATACGAAAAGGACTTTAAGGTGAGTCCTAAAAATACCATCACTAAAAAAAGAAATTGTTTTTTCATAGAATTAAATAAGGCGGTGAGTAAAAGCTTTCTTGTCATTGTTATTGTTTTTTGCCTAATCGTAACTGATTTCGGCTTGGCTGTTTTGTGTTTAAAATTATTTTTTTAGGTGTAGGATAACCCGCCTAGTTTCTATTGTCTAT
>Ga0114962_10005035_pt1 | contig 10401 bp, 9 predicted proteins | sample C_130820_MF_Meta_FD_87017 | JGI IMG/M metagenome (GOLD analysis project Ga0114962, IMG submission 87017) | Freshwater microbial communities from Lake Croche, Canada to study carbon cycling - C_130820_MF_MetaG | ecosystem: Environmental > Aquatic > Freshwater > Lake | place: Lake Croche, Canada...
CAGGTGCGCGAAGAACGCCAGGTGCGGCTGCCCTGATTCAGGCCGGACGGCGCCGCACCAGGCGCACCAGCTCATGGATCTCGGGGACCCTTGCCAGGGTGGCCAGACCACCGAAGACCCCGATCGCCAGACCCGCGCTGAGGCCATTCTGGAGCAGCAGGCCCACCAACCCCGGCGGCCAGCTCACCCGTTGGGCCAGGCCCCAGGCCACCAGACCGGCCGCCAGGGAGGCCCCCAGCAGCAGGGCAGTGTCCCTGCCCCAGCGGGCCAGGGGCAGGCCCCCCAGCTGGCGGGAGAGCACCATCAGCAGCCCCAGACAGGTGATCCCATTGACGGCGACCGTGGCCAGGACCAGGCCAGGGGCTCCGAAATTCAATTGGGGCACCTGGAGGCCCCAAGGGGTCGGACCGCCCACCAGCACCCAGTCGAACAGGGCATTCAGGCCAATGCCCCCGACCGACCAGCGGAAGGGCGTGTTGGCATCGCCAAGGGCATAAAACACCCTCACCAGCACATCCCGGGCCAAGTACGCCGGCATGCCCACGCCGTAGGCCATCAACAGCCCCCCCACCAGGGACGCCGCCTGGTGATCGAAGGCGCCCCGTTCATAGACCAAGGCCACCAGCGGACCGGCCAACCCCACCATCAGGGCCCCAAGGGGCAACATGCTGGCGTTGGACAGCATCAGCCCCTGGCGGATGCGACTGACCAACTGGGGCCGATCGGCGGGCGCGGTGAGCCGGGCATAGACCGGCAACAGGGGCACCAGCAAGGCATTGGAAAGCAAACCCAGGGGCGTCTGCACCAGGAGATTGGCGTAACCCAGACCCGCCGCCGCCCCGACGATGCCGGAGGCGAAGAACAGATCGACGAACACATTGATCTGCAACATGCCGGAAGAAAGGGTGGCTGGCCCCATCACCGCCAGCACTTCCCGCACCCCGGGATCCTGCCAATCCCACAGCAGCCGCAGCCGGCCCAGGCCCTCCTTGGCCATGGCCGGCAACTGAATCAGCCACTGCAGCAGGGCCCCCAGGGTGGTGGAGGCGGCCAACACGATGCCGCCGTAGAGGGCGGAGGCGGGCAGGGTGATGGCACTGCCCAACTGCCACCAGAGCAGGCCGATGCCGCCGATCACCGCCACGCTGGACAACAGGGGACTGACGGCGGGCAACCAGAACACATCGGCGGCATTGAGGGCGCCGAAGCCGAGGCCGATCAGGCCGGCGAAGAGGGCCATGGGGGCCATCCAGCGCAGCTGGGCCACCGCCAATTCGTGGCGGGTGGCATCCATGCCGGGTCCCACCAAAGTGATCAGGGGATCCGCCGCGACGATCAGCAGCAGGGTCACCCCCACCAGGGCGGCGCCCACCAGGGTATTGATGGCGGCCAGCACATGGGCCCCCTCCTGCCGGCTGCGGCGGGCCAGCACGCTGACCATGGCGCTGTGGAACGGACCGTTGATGCCCCCCAGCAGGATCAGAAGAAAACCAGGAAGAACGTAGGCGTAGTTGTATGCGTCATAGGCGGCACCGACCCCGAAAGCCGCGGCGATCACTTGCTGGCGCAACAGCCCTGCCACCTTGCTGAGGGCCGTGGCCAGCGCCACCACCAGGGCAATGCGTTTCAGGGACTTCGCCATCGGTACTCCGGGGACGAGGTCCCTTCGAATCGCCCGGCAGTATGAACCCCGCTCCCCTCCGGGTTCCCCGGCCGATGCCCCTGCCTTCCACCGCCCTCCCCGCCAACGCGCCGCCGGTGCTGACCCTTGGTCCCCTGGTGGAGGGGATCCTGCTACGGCGCTACAAGCGGTTTCTGGCGGATGTGGAATTGGCCGGAGGCGAGACGGTCACGGCCCATTGCCCCACCCCCGGCCCCATGACGGGCGTGCTCTGCCCGGGGGGCAAGGTGCGACTGCGGCACGCTCCCTCCCCAGCCCGCAAATTGGCCTGGACCTGGGAACAGGCGGAGGTGCCCGGGGCCGATGGCCAGCCGATCTGGGTGGGGATCAATACGGCCCTGCCGAATCGACTGGTGCGCGCCGCCATCGAGGCGGGCTGCCTGGAACCCTGGCTGGGGCCCATCGCCGCCATCCGGGCGGAGGTGCCCTACGGCGAAGGGCGCCGGAGCCGCATCGATCTGTTGCTGACCCCGGGGTCTGGCCCCGATGGCTCACCGCCGGCCGACCCCCGACCGATCTATGTGGAGGTCAAGAACACCACCTGGAGCCAGGGCGAGCTGGCCCTGTTCCCCGACACCGTCACCGAGCGCGGCCAGAAACACCTCCGCGAACTGATGGCCCTGGTCCCGGCTGCCCGGGCCGTGCTGGTGCCCTGCCTCAGCCGGGGCGATGTGACCCACTTTGCCCCCGGCGACGCGGCCGATCCCCTGTACGGCCACTTGTTCCGCCAGGCCCTGGCGACCGGGATGGAGGTGCTTCCCTGCCGCTTCGCCTTCAGCGCCGAGGCGGTGCATTGGCTGGGACTGGCCGAGCTGCTGCAGCACCAACCGGCCGCCAGCACCGCCTGAGGGCGCCTGGCGCCAACGGGCTCCGCCCCGCACCCATAGAGTCGATTCACCTGCCGGTCGTCTGTGGATACCCGTGCCTTCAAGCGCTCGTTGCACCATTCCGAGCGCTACAACCGCCGGGGCTTCGGCCTGGGGGAGGAGGTGGCGGGCAACCTGCAGACCGCCTATCAGAGCGATCTGGTGGCCAGCCTGCGGGAAAACGGCTACGAACTGCGGGAAGGCCGGCTGACGGTGCGTCTGGCCGAGGCCTTCGGCTTCTGCTGGGGGGTGGAACGGGCGGTGGCCATGGCCTACGAAACCAGGCGCCACTACCCCAGTGAACGGATCTGGATCACCAATGAAATCATTCACAATCCCTCGGTGAATGACCATCTGCGCGAAATGGATGTGCAGTTCATTGCCGTGGATGAAGGGGTCAAGGACTTTTCTGAAGTCGGCACCGGCGATGTGGTGATCTTGCCGGCCTTCGGCGCCACGGTGCAGGAGATGCAACTCCTCAATGAACTCGGCTGCCACATCGTTGACACCACCTGCCCCTGGGTATCGAAGGTGTGGAACAGCGTCGAGAAACACAAAAAACACTCCTTCACCTCGATCATTCATGGCAAGGTGAAGCACGAGGAAACCCTGGCCACCAGCTCTTTTGCGGGCACCTATTTGGTGGTGCTGGACCTCAAGGAAGCCCGCCTCGTCTGCGACTACATCCTCGAAAGTGCCCATGGCCAAGGCGATCGTGAGGCCTTCATGGACCGCTTCGCCAAAGCCTGCTCACCAGGTTTCGATCCAGACCGGGACCTGCTGCGGCTAGGGGTAGCGAATCAAACGACCATGCTGAAAAGTGAAACCGAGGAGATCGGCCGACTGTTTGAGCGAACCATGTTGCAGCGCTTCGGCCCCAACCTGCTGGATCAGCATTTTCTCGCCTTCAACACGATTTGCGATGCCACCCAGGAGCGCCAGGATGCCATGTTTGCCCTGGTGGATGAACCCCTGGATCTGATGGTGGTGATCGGTGGCTATAACTCTTCCAATACCACCCACCTGCAGGAGATTGCCGTCAGTCGGGGCATTCGTTCGTATCACATCGATACCCCCGAACGCATCGGTCCCGGCAATCGCATCGAACACAAACCCCTGGAAGCCGATCTGCAGGTGGTGACCCCCTTTCTGCCGGAGGGGCCGATCCGGGTCGGCATCACCTCCGGCGCCTCCACCCCGGATCGGGTCGTGGAAGATGTGATCCGCCGACTGATCCACCTCTGTGCGCCGGCGGATCGGGCGCCAGTCCCTGGGGCCGATACTTTCCCATAAGATTGCCCCCTCCACGCCTCCCTGGTTCCCCAGACCCAGCCGCCAAGGCACCCGCTGGGACTTCTCGACACCCGTGGATGCCCTTTTCCCTGTCCCCTCTGGTTTCGCCCGCCCTGACCCATCAAGCTGCCGATTCCGGGATTGAGGGGGACCAGGCTGGGGCCCAGGCCAGCTTGCGCCTCAGCAGAGATCCCCAGGTGCGCCGCTACGCCAGCCATTTTGCCGATCTGATGGAAATGCGGGCCCCGGCCGATGTGGTGGGTCGCTATCTCGATCGCCATGAGGACTGGTTTCGGCGCTGCGCGGCTCCCATGACCGTGGCCTCCCTGGACCGCGACGCCTATCTGCTGACCCTGGGGCGATTTGGCAATTTTGGCTTCGAGGTGGAGCCCACCATCGGTCTGGAATTGCTCCCCCAGGACAACGGTGTCTACGCAATCGTGACCGTGCCGGTTGCGGAGCAAAGCCCCAGCCTGCAGGGTCTCTACGACGTCGATTTCAACGCCTCCCTGCGACTGGACGAAGCCGATCGCCAGGCCCAAGGCGCGTCCAGGGCCGTGGAGGTTTCCAACGAGGAAGTGGACCGACTCATGGCCCACACCCTGGTGCGCTGGCAACTGGATCTGGCGGTATGGATCCGCTTGCCCGCCATGCTCAACCTCTTACCGGACGGCCTGGTGCAGAGCAGTGGCGACCATTTGCTCAAACAAATCGTCCGTCAGATTTCCCGCAAACTCACCTGGAAAGTGCAGGAGGATTTCCACGCCAGCCACGGCATCCCCTGTCCCCCCCGGCGTCGGGCCCGGTTCTGACCAGGGGGGCAAGGGGGCTTCGCCAGAATTCAGGCGACGGGATTGGCCAGCACCTTGAGCAGGATCTGGGTGCCGCTGAGGGCCTGCCAGAGAAACAGGGTCACCATGCCCATGTTGAGGCCGACATGGGCCTTACGGGCCAAGAGATTGCCCTGCTGCATCAAAGGGGTCAGGGCGGAGGCCAGGGCCACCAGGGAGGTCATGGCCATGCCCACCAGCAGATGGGGGCCCACGAAAAGCTTGCCGTTATTCAGATAGGTGACGGCCATCCCCCCGAAGGTGCCCAGCACCATGAGGGCCAATAGCAGGCTGCCCACCAGATGGTGGCGACGACCGTACTGCCCCTTGATGAGATCCTTGCGCTCCTCAGCAGTGGCGGCGGTGCGGAGCTTCTTGGCCTTGATTCCCAGGACCATCGAATAGAGCGAGAGCCCCAGTAGGGCCCACATCAGTAAAGGATGGAAGAAGTTGAGTTTCCAAGCCAGGGAAGGGGAGATCAGTTCAGTCATCGTGCGTGTGAAGGAGATCGACAGTCCCAGGCGCCACACCGGACCCGCCAGGGCGTTAGCGGTGAAACTACAACTGCCGACCCCCACTCCGCAGGGCCAGGGGCCCTCAGTGCAGGAAGTGCCGGCGACCCGTCACAACCATCGCCAGGCCCAGGCTGTCGCAGGCGGCGATGGAATCGGCATCGCGGAGGCTGCCCCCCGGCTGGATGACGGCGGTGATGCCATGGTCGGCCGCCAGGCGCACGGTGTCGTCAAAGGGGAAGAAGCCATCACTGGCAAGCACGGCGCCCTGGGCCGAGGCTCCGGCCGTCTCCAGGGCCGATCGGGCGGCCCCCACCCGGTTGGTCTGCCCCACACCGATGCCAAGGGTGATCCCCCCGGCGGCCACCACGATGGCGTTGGAACGACCGTGACGCACCACCCGCCAGGCGAAATCGAGATCGGCCCACTCCTGGTCGGTGGGCTGGCGCAGGCTGACCACCTGCCAGGGCTGGGGATCACTGGCAAGGTCGTCGGCTTCCTGCTCCAGCAGGCCCCCCAGGACAGAACGGCGCTGCAGCCTGGGCGCGGCGGCCACCGCGGCCCTCGGCAAGGTCAGGACGCGCAGGTTCGCCTTGGTGGCCAGTTGTTCCAGGGCCTCTGGTGAAAACTCAGGCGCCACGACACATTCGAGGAACAGGCCGGTGAGCAGCGCCGCCGCTGGGGCATCCACCGGACCATTGAGGGCAACGATGCCGCCAAAGGCGGAGGTGCGATCCGCATCGAGGGCCCGCTGCAGGGCCTCGGCCACGCCCGCGCCCAGGGCGACACCGCAGGGGTTCGTGTGCTTGATGACCACGGCCGCCGGGCTGGAGCCCGGTGTGCCGGCCGATGGGCCCTCGCCGTAGCCGAATTCTCGAACCGTGGCCAGGGCCGCATCGAGATCAATGAGGTTGTTGTAACTGAGGTCTTTGCCCTGCAGCTGGATCGCAGCGCCCCAACCCGCCTGAGGATCGCTGAACCAGGTGGCGCTTTGGTGGGGGTTTTCTCCATAACGGAGTTGTTGCTGGACCGGCAGCTCGAGCCGCAGCGGGGCGACCGGATCGGCACCGGAGTCGCCTTCGTCCAGTCGCTGGGCCAACCAGGAGCTGATGGCCTCGTCGTAGGCCGCCGTGTGCTGGAAAGCCGCGAGGGCCAAACGGCGCCGCAGGGCCCCATCCAGCCGACCCGCCGCCAGGGCCTCCAGGAAGGAGGGGTACTGGGCGGGGTCCGTGAGCACGGCCACATCGCCATGGTTCTTGGCGGCGGCCCGCACCATCGCCGGCCCACCGATATCAATGGTCTCGATTGCGGTCTGCCAATCCACCGCGGGGTCGGCGACGGTCTGGCGGAAGGGATAAAGGTTGACCACCACCACATCGATGGGGGTGATCGCGTGGGCTTCCAGGTCGGCCCTGTGGCCCCCATCGTCCCGGCGGGCCAGGATGCCGCCATGGATGCGGGGATGGAGGGTCTTGACCCGACCCCCCAGGATCTCCGGGGCCCCGGTGTAGTCGGCCACCCGGGTCACCGGCAGGCCGGCGGCGGCCAGGGCCGTGGCGGTGCCGCCGCTGGAGAGCAGTTGATAGCCATGGCTGAGCAGACCGTTGGCCAGGGGCACCAGGCCCTGTTTATCGGACACGCTCAGGAGAGCCGTAGGGGCCATGGCGGCGGAGTTCAGAATCGGGCCAACCTAAGCAGGAGCTGCCGAGAAGCCATGTCCAACGCTTTGCCCCAAAAGTGGCCCCAAGATTTCCACCAGGTCTTGCCCCAGGACGATGGTCAGTCGATCCGGCTGGAACCGGCCGATCCGCAGCGGCGCTTGGTGCTGCTGCACGGCTGGGGGGCCGACGCGGATGATCTGCTGGATCTGGGCTCCGCCCTACTGACGGAAGAGGATCAAGCGAATGCCGTCAGTGTGGTGGCCCTGAGGGCACCGGAACCGCACCCAGGCGGCTTCGGCAGGCAGTGGTACGACCTCCAACAACCCGATTGGCCCGGCCTGGGGGCCGCCCGCTCGAACCTGCGGCAACGACTCGCAGAACTGGCCAAAACCGTGCCACTGGAGCGCACAGCGGTGTTGGGGTTCTCCCAGGGGGCCGCCATGGCCGTGGATGTGATCCTGGGCGAAGGACTGCCGGTGGCGGCCCTAATCGCCTGCAGCGGCTACCCCCACCCGGGCTGGCAAGCCAACAACCCCAAGGCCAGCACGATGCTGACCCACGGTGACCAGGACCCTGTGGTGCCAGCGGCGGCGAGCCAGGCGATTGAAGACCTGGTGCAGCAGGCGGGGGGCCAGGTGGAACGGATCGGCTTCGCGGGGGGCCATGGCATTGACCCCCAACTGCTGCCGGATCTGCGCACGTTTCTGGCCCGGCACTGGACCTAGGGCCGCAGGGGCGTCAGGGTTCAGACGAAGGCGTACTCGTACTCCTCCATCTCCTCCCAGTCATCGGCCGCCAGGGCTTCGATGCCTTCAAAGAGGACCTCTTCGCCGATGCGATCCACGATGAGTCGCAGGGAAGGGAAAAGAAAATGATTTTCTTCGGCGTACTGAGCGCTGAAAAGTCCCTTCTCCCCCCAGAAGAAGCGATCTGTGGTGTGCTCGTTGCGGCGAACGTTGAGGATCGCCGGGGCCATGAGGTCGGCTTCGGCGATATACCGACGCGCCGCTGTCACGGGCTTGTGGGAACCGGTCTCGAGGTTGAAAGTAGGGACGTGGGCGAGAACACGTTGGCCGGCGAGACGACGCCGGCTGATCCGCTTGCGCTTCTTGGACATGGCAGGACTCCCGGTGGGGAGGCTGAAGGGGAACAGGGGGGGGAAGCAACCAGGGGGGAGGGTCCAATGGGGGACGGTCACCTGGCCTGGCCGATCCAGACGCCTAGGGGAGGTCTGGATCGAGGCCATTACATCTGTCGTTCTCAAGCAATCGTGGGCACGATCGGAACTCCCACCGACCCGATGAAGGCCGGTGGAACGGAGAAGGCTTGCTTCTTCCTCTGCTGTAGCTTCGGTTGCAAGGTGAATGCAACCTCACACTTCGAGGAAGGTGGCAAGCCACCGATGGCGACACCCAACTCGCTCCTGAACAGCGAAGTAGTGGTCGATACCACCATGTTACGGCGTTTTTCACGTTTTGATTCGCCCCGCGGCCAATTTTTTTGCGAATCGCGCATTTTCCTTCGGGTTGACTGCCGGTGATTCCAGTCTCTGAAAGGTTTTTACTATTACTGCGCTGGCAACTGGCCCAACTGGTGGATTGCCGCGATGTGCGTTCGCTCGTGGTGTATGTGACCCACGAGGGCCCGGAAGGCCACCCCACCCTGATGGCCGTGGGCCAATGGCCCAGCGACGGTCGTGCCCTGCCAGCCCCCGATCGAACCGGTGAACTGCGGGTGCCCGCCGAAGAACGACGCTGGTTGCCCCTGCGGGAAGGGCCCCTGCTGTTGGGGGCCCTCCAGGTGGAAACCCGGGGCATCGTTTGGTCCGAAAGCCTGCGCCAGCGCCTCCAGGCCATGGCCCTGACCCTGACCGAGGCCCTGCGGATCGACATCGAGCGGCAGCGACTCGAGGCCCGCCTGCTGGCCCGCGAAGAACACCTGCGGCTACTGGTGCATCAGCTGCGCAACCCCCTCTCGGCCCTGCGCACTTTCGGGCACCTCCTGCTGCGCCGCCTGGACAAGGACAGCGAAAACCGCCCCCTGGTCGAGGGCCTGCTCAACGAGGAACAACAACTCAACCGCTACGTGGAGGCCATCAGCGATCTCGCCCGCCCCGACGCCCTGCTGACCGCCGCCGCCAGCCCCCAGCCCCTGCTGTTGCCCCCCCTGCTCACCGGACCGGGCGGCGTGGACCTGGCCGGCCCCCTGCTCCCCCTGCTACGGCGCGCGGAAGCCACCGCCAGCCTGCAGGGTCGCCAGTGGCATGGGCCCGAGAACCTGCCCTCCTGGCGTGGGGACAGTGGCTCCGTGGCCGAGATCCTGGCCAATCTGCTCGAAAATGCCTTCCGCTACAGCCCGGCCGGTTGCCCCCTGGGGTTGCACTGCGGGGTCGGGGCCAGCGGCGGTCCCAGCCTCACCGTCTGGGATGGGGGCGAGGCGATCGACGCCGATGAACGGGACACCATTTTCGAACGGGGCCAGCGGGGCCGCCGCGGCCGGCCGCTGCCGGGCACCGGCCTGGGGCTGGCCCTGGCCCGGGACCTGGCCCGGGGCCTCGGCGGCGACCTCGAACTGCTGATCCCCCCCCAGGCCGTCGATCCAGGTCTGCCGAAGGGGGGCAATGCGTTTCGGCTCAGCCTGCCGCCCCAACCCCCGGCTCAGCCCATCCAGGATCTCCAGACGCTTTCGACCTGAGCCAGGGCGACCCCGCCCCGCCCAATCCAAACCGCCGCCGCCAACAGCAACGCCAGGGTTTCCGTCCATTCCACGCAGGCCCCATAGGTGTCACCGCTATGGCCCCCCAGGCGCCGGCCCAGCCAAAGCGGCACCAGCACGGCTGGCAGCACCCCCCCCAGCCCCTCGACCGGCCAGCCCTGGCGGAGGGTTGGCACCAGCAGCAGCCCCAGCAGCAGCAGCGCCGGCCGGAGTTCCACGGCCAACCCGGCCCAGTGGCGGCGATGCAACGCGCCGCCGCCACTGGGCCGCAAGGAGGGGAAGCGGTCCATCGCCACCAGGGGGGCGACCCGGCTCCAGAAGGCCGCCCAGGGCAGCACGACCGGCACGATGGCGCCCAGGCTGGCCAGGGCCGCCGCCTTGAGCAGCAACAGCAGCACCAGGGCCTGGGCGCCGCTGGCGCCAATGCGGCTATCCCGCATGGCCTCAAGGCAGCGATCGCCCGCGGCCAGTCCATCGGCCGTGTCCATGGCCCCATCCATGTGGAGACCGCCACTCAGCAGCAAACCCAGGGCCAGCACCAGGGCCACCTGGGTTAGTAGGGGCACCCGCCCCTGCAGCAGGGCCCAAAGGGCGGCCTGCAGGAGGCCGAGCACCACGGCCACCCAGGGGGCGAAGCGGGCGATGCGCTCGAAACGGGGCGCGATGGGGGACCAACCGGGCAGCACCGAATAGAAGATCCAGGCCCCCGCCAGATCCCGCAACCACCCCGGCGAGCGGGGCCCAGAACCAACCCCGGACCGGCCAACCCCGGACGGGGGACCGGGCCGGGTCCTAAAGGGAAAGGGAGGGGGGGGCAAGCGGGGGCGGCGCCAAGGGGGCCCC
>Ga0114962_10005038_pt1 | contig 10400 bp, 12 predicted proteins | sample C_130820_MF_Meta_FD_87017 | JGI IMG/M metagenome (GOLD analysis project Ga0114962, IMG submission 87017) | Freshwater microbial communities from Lake Croche, Canada to study carbon cycling - C_130820_MF_MetaG | ecosystem: Environmental > Aquatic > Freshwater > Lake | place: Lake Croche, Canada...
CAGTCGCCGCCTTCTTTGCGGGTCCTGTCAATGAATTTGGCAGCTCTTCACCCACAGTCAGGGCAGAAATACCTGCTGGCCTTCAAGAAATTGATGATTGGCTTGTTCAATCAGAAGCAAAGTTTGAACATCTCAAACCTGGAACTGCCAAAGGTATTGTGTGGGCCCACACACCACACCAAAAAACACCTTGGTCTGTGGTTTACCTGCATGGATTTTCAGCCAGCAGGTTGGAAACTGCCCCTGTTGCTGATTTGGTTGCCAAACAACTGGGCGCAAATCTTTTTTATACGCGCTTGAGTGGTCATGGCTTGCCCGGTGCAGCCTTGGGGGAAGTGTCTGTTCAGGATTGGTTGGCAGACACCGTAGAAGCTGTTCGTATTGGAAAAAGCTTAGGTGAAAAAGTATTGGTGATCAGTTGTTCAACTGGATCGACACTTTCAACATGGCTAGCGACCTCTGCATATGCCCAAGATGTCAGCGCCCATATTTTCATTTCACCTAACTTTGGACTTAAAGATAAACGGTCTGAACTGATCAACGGTCATTGGGGAAAACAACTCGCCATTGCTATTACTGGCCCACAGCTTAATTTCGCAGAAATCAACGAACGTGAAGCTACCGCTTGGACCAAAAGTTATCCAACAACGGCCTTATTTCCGATGATGTCTTTGGTGAAAAAAGTTCGTGAAAGCGATGTCTCTGCCTTTACGGCCCCACTTTTGGTTTTGTACAGTGCGGATGACCAAACCGTCGATCCACTAGAAACCAAAATTATTTTTCAACGAATCGGCTCTGAGAATAAGAGGCTTGAATTGGTCGCTTATAGCAAGAGCGATGGCCAACATGTACTTGCGGGTGATATTCGCGATCCCAAAGCAGTCGAGCCTATGGTGGAATCAATTGTCAACTGGATGCAGTCATTGCCCCAACGTCAGTCGCAGTGATTGAGGCTTCAAGCCGTCAGTTCACCAGAATCGATCAACGCTTTGACGTCTTGACTGCCTCCGAGCAAAACCCCATCCTGAAAAACCATGGGGAAAGTTGGCCATCCTGTCCACATTTTCAAAGCAAGCCTTCGACGCCATTGACTGAAGTAACTGCCGTATTCCAAATAAAAATATTCAATTCCAGCTCTGTCCAGATGCTGCCGAACCGATTTCACCACCGGGTTTTGAGTCATGCCCACCACCACCGTTCGGCGTGCTTTCACAGCAGATTGAACTTCTTCAATGATGTCAAGGTTAAAGTGTTCAACCTGTTTTTGAATGCCCGCGTGAATATGCGAATTTGCTAAGACAGGACGTGTCATGGGTGCACCTACATAAATACAAATTAATTGAAGGAAACTGTTAAAGTTTGTTTTTCTTTATTATGCATTCGTATGAAGATTTATTTTTTCCCTTTTTTATTTTTGCATTGCCTGTTCGCTAATGCACAAATTGTCTCTCATCCATTGTCCTGTGGGAAACATTTCCTTGGTTTTGAATTTGATGTTCATTTCAAAGGCGACTCTGTGCTGGTTTCTTATAAAGATGAAACATACACTCTGCCCTACAACCGGTCATGGATCACAACCCACGGGGAGCATTGGAGCGATTACACCAATGGTCAAATCATTGTGGCCAGCAGCTACCCTGATGAACCCTATGTGGCTATCAGTTTGAAGAATCAAAAGAATGCCATGGCTTCTTGTGAGGTTGTGGAATCACAGGGTCGGGGTTTACCAAAAAGCGCTAACTGATGTGAGCGAAATGCGCTTGACTGTGTCGTTGCCTGCTAACCTAATTTCGCAAGTTAATTAATTTTCTTCTGCTTTCTTTGCGCCAGGTTTCTCCACTTGATAAGCATTTTTTCTTTGTATTTTCACCACCATGAAGTAACAGTCACGTTTTGTTTCACCGTTTTTAATCATGTCACAAAAAGTAGCGCTGCCAGCGAAGGACGCTTTGCAGTAATTCATTTCATCTGGATTTTTTTTCAACGTGCATGAACTTAAGTCTTCTGCTGAGGAAAACGAACTGGCCAAGAGCCACAGTATTAAATAAAGATTTTTTTTCATTACTTCCCTTTATGAATCTTTGGTACATATTACCTAAAAAAAATTAAAAAGGTTTTGTTTTTCTGCAGAACTGCTTGTTTTGATGACAAAAACTTCATCATTGAAGCGCAAAAAATAGAAATAATATGTTCTTTCAAGGAGTTGTTTTATGCTTGACGAGAACCAAACAGTTTTGGATATGGAATCATTGGCTGAGATCGATGTTGCATTAAGCTTGAATTGCGTTGGAGAGAACCTTCGTATGGTGGTGTTGCACTTAAATGAAGCCATCCTCCTGAACCAACAAGCCGCCAAAGCTTTTGAATCGGGTAAAACCGAAGACGTGAATACACTTAAAAAATTCGCAGACGTACACCATGTTCAAGCATTGAATTACAGTAAATTGGCTGGCAACATTGTCGACGCTTTGCAAGCGTAAACATCAGTTTTAATATCTCACCTCACTGTCAAAACTTGTATCTCACACCAAAGCCTACTGACGTGTTTTTGGTTTCGTTTTCTCCCTTCTTAGACCATACATAATCTGAAGACACCCCCCATCTTGGATTGATGTTGTAAGAAACGCCTAATCCATAATATGTTCGGGCGTAATTCGAGTCAACTCGAACAGGTTTGGGTACACGAGGCACAGGGGAAGTTACCGTTTGTGAACCGAATTGCCTGCCTAATTTTGCATATCCCCCCCATGTTTCATTGAAAGCCATGAATGGGCGGATACCTAAGCTGTATCCATTTTTAATTTTGACCGAGACAGCCCCAAAACGTGTAGGCAAGGAAGAATCACTGTTGCCATCAAAAACACCAGCGTCCAATGCCAAATTGTCAGCCATCACATAAGCCAAACCCAAGCCTGCAACAGTGGGCTTGAAGGTGCCAAAATTTGAGGAGGATGAAACCTGACTGTAGGTGAGCGCGCCATAAATATCGCCTACATTCTGTGCGTAAATTTCGCTAAAGATCGAAGAAAGCAGAAAAAACAGGAATATTTTCATTTTTATCTGTATGTGCTTTGGTGAGCTTTTAGTAGATTTTAGTGATTTTATTATTTTTTTCAATCACTTTATAGTTATCAAAAAAATATTATTACTTAAGGACGGCGCAGGACTTTTATCTTTAGCCACGCTGAGATGGCCTGGGCTTACCCTTTAAAGATAAAGGTGTTTACATATTTATCATTTTTAATATAATAGATAAGTCTCTTTAAATGCATTCTTTTTGATGAAAAAAAACACACATACTATTTATTTTTTAATTCTTTTTAATTTTTTTCTATCCTCTTGCCAAACTGTGAACTTGATGACAGATAGAACAAATGAAATGAACGATTCACTTGATTTTTACAAACCTGTTGTTTCAATGAACGGGAGCAACGTACTGTTTGAGAAAGACAGACAAAACTGCCTCGACAGAGCGAAAAAAATGAATAAAGACAACGCCTCGAATTCATCCATCGCTGCATTCAGACAATGCTTGATTGATAAAGGCTACACCCTACTTAGTTAGAGGGCTCTTTGTAATGAATTCAATCAAAGTTTGGTACTGCTCATTGCCCCAATAAATTGACCACCACGGTCTATGTCTATTTCAGCGTAGGTCAGTTTGCCTGAGACTTTGCCCGTCTTGTGAATTTTGACCAATCCCTTGCAATTGATATCGTTTTCCAATTGACCATGCACTTGTATTCCTTGTGCTTGCACTTTTCCTCGGACGTTACCTTGTGGGCCAACTTCAAGTTCTTTGCAATTGATTTCACCAGATATGTCGCCATTGATCTGTGCAAAACCTGGCACGTTGATGGAACCCACAAACGTTACACCATCGGGGATTAACAAATCATTGTTATGGTTTGACACATTAGACATAGAGTTAATTTGGTTGAATTCGACTTTTGAGATCATATGGCAAGCGGATGCGTCTTGCACAAATATCTTGCCGTTTAGAAGGGTATCCAAAGAATTTATTTCCACCTAAGGATTACCCTTGGCTCAGTATTGGCGCCCTTGTGAATTAAATTTTCGACCTATAAGATGGTTTTTGTAAGCACATTCAATGTATTTCCATTTTCAATTGATAAAAGGGGTCAACTCAATGACTAACCAACGCCGTCAATACTTGAAAGCAGCTGGCGCCATGAGCGCCATGGCGCTTTTCCCAGGCATGCCCAATGCATGGGCCAATGAAAGCAAGCTTAAAGCCAGCGCAGACAGCATTTTGAAGTCAGCCACCGACTCTGGTGCAGTGCCGGGTGTGACTGCCATGGCCACCAACCGCAGCGGAACTATTTATGAAGGCGCTTTTGGAACCCGCCAAGCGGGATCGGACAACCCGATGACCATGGACACCATTGTCTGGATTGCTTCTATGACCAAAGCTTTGACGGGTGCCGCCGCCATGCAGCAAGTTGAACGTGGCAAGCTGCATCTTGATACACCTGCAAGCAAAATCCTTCCCCAACTTAAAGAATCCAAAGTATTGACCGGCTTTGACAGCAATGGTCAACCCATCACCCGTGCGCCCAAGCGTGAAGTCACCTTGCGTCACTTGTTGACCCACACCTCCGGCCACTCGTATGACATTTGGAACAAGCAAATTGGCGAGTACATGAAGGTCAAAAACGTGCCTGGCATCATTTCATGCCAAAACGCGGCCCTGACCACGCCTTTGGTTTTCGATCCGGGTGAGCGTTGGGAATACGGCACCGGCATCGACTTCGCCGGCAAGATGGTGGAAGCCGTCACCGGTCAAAAGCTGGGGCAATACATGCAAGACAACCTGCTCGGGCCTTTGGGTATGAACAGCACTGCCTTCAAAATCAATGCTGACATGCGCTCGCGCCTGTCGCGTATGCATGCTCGTACACCTGATGGGCTGGTAGCGATAGATTTTGAAATTCCGCAAGAACCTGAGTTTGAGATGGGCGGCGGCGGCATGTATTCCACCACCGGCGATTACCTTAAGTTTGTGCAAATGATTTTGAATGACGGCAAAGGCAATGGCAATCGTGTCTTGAAACAATCTACCGTCAGCCTGATGTCTAAAAATGCCATGGGCAAGATTCGCGTCACCATGCTCAAACCAGCAGGACAGGGTTCATCCAATGACGCTGAGTTCTTTCCCGGCGTACCCAAGGGCTGGGGACTGTCATTCATGACCAATGAGGAAAAAGCGCCTACCGGTCGCTCTAAAGGCAGCCTTGCCTGGGCCGGACTGGCTAACAGCTTTTACTGGATTGATCGCACCAAAGGTGTTGGCGGTGTTCTGTCCACCCAAATACTGCCTTTTGCAGATGTCAAAGCACTGCCGTTGTTTTATGACTTTGAGACAGCTGTCTACAAGTCGCTGGGTTAATGCCGTTTGTCATAAAAAACCGGACCTGCAGGTCCGGTTTTTTTTAGCGTATTCCACTTAGAACTTGAATTTTCAATCCATACTTAAATAAATATTTATAGTTAACTATAGTAATTTATCCTCAAAATTTTTAAAGATTATCTGTCTGATGACGATATCTTCTTATAACTTTTTAAGGCAATTACTTCAATGTCCTCACCGACAGTCAATTCTATTGGTTCAAGCCCTGTTAAATCGGCTACGGTGAACAAGCAAGAAAAAATTGCGCCTAAAACAGCAGTATCAAATACAAAAGCAGTCTCGTCAAAAGCACTGCCTGCTTTGACACCAGCCAAGGGCAAGTTTCTGAGTACTGACGCTTTTTTAAATGAGCGTCCTGTGGAGGTCACTTATGCATCTGACAGTGCTTCACCCAGTCTTGTGTTGACAAAAGCGTATACAAAAAGTTATGAATACGCTGCAGATACGGGTTTTAAATTGATATCAGGAACAAGCACAAACACGGTCAGTGAAACAATTTCATTAAAAAAAGGTATTGCTTATGCGATTAACTCTGTATTTGGCTTGTCAAATTCGAAAGGAAGTGTCAAGCTGGCCATAAAAGACCCGAACGGAACTGTTTTGAATTCTGCCAGCGGAGCAGCAGGTAAAACCAATATTGCATCTGTCTTTACGCCTTCAGCAGATGGTGTTTACACACTAAGTCTGACTGGTCAACAGGCAACGAATGCTTCTTTAAATACAAATTTATACAGCGGTTATCAACTTCAAGTCTCGCAAGCCCTTTCAAAATTACCCACTACAAGCGGAAATACCAATGTTGACGCATTGGTTTTGGGCGGAACGAATGCATGGCAACACGCACTTGGAAGCATAGCTTCTGCTTCAACAAATGTGATTGATGGCTCCTTGAAGTCACTCAACAATGTTGTTGGAGACTCAAATACCATTTCTTATGCGTTCATGGACAACACATTTGTCAACACGCTGACAGGCAGTGATAAAACAGGCGCTGTTGCGATGGATGATAAGACGAAAAAAGCAGTTGTGACCGCATTCGATTATTTATCATCGTTAATTAACGTGAAATTTACGCAAGCTGAAAGTGCTGCAAATGCAACCATTGTCTTTGGTGAAAATACGCAAGCCTCCAGCGCCGGATATGCAAACCCGCCTAATCAAAGCGGATCTCATCAGCAATATTTATTTCTGGCTAAAAACGCAGATACAAATGACTCCACAAAGAACGGCGGCTTCGCCACAGGTACTTACGGTTGGCAAACTCTGATTCATGAAATTGCACACACGATGGGGCTGAAGCATCCGTTCAATGGAAATGCGGGTGGAGGTGGCACACCTGCCCCCTACCTGCCTACTGAAACAAATAACCATCGTTATTCTGTGATGTCTTATTCGAGCGCTACTGACTCACAAGCACTCAGCGTTGTTGTGAATGCAAACAGTGTCTCCATGACCCCTACACAAGTGGGCCCGTCTACTTTCATGACCTACGACATTGCAGCACTTCAATATTTGTATGGCGCGAATACGAGTAGCACCAGTAAAGATTCAAAATTGTCATCCATACAAAAACTTGATTTCACAGATGCTTACAAAGGTATGCAAACTATTTGGACGCCGAATGGTGGGACTTTGGATGCAAGCAGTACAACCAATAAAAACATTATTGATTTAAGAGGAGGGACTTACAGTTCAATTAACTTTTTAGGAACTGGAGCCTCCCAAGTTACCAATTCCTTAAAAGCTAAAGGGATAACTAACAGTACGACAGTGTCTAGCATACTTAAAAACTTCAATTCATACATCACAGCTGCCTATACGGGAAAAAACAACGTTGCACTGGCATACGGAAGCAAAATTACAGAGGCTAATGGCGGCAAAGGAGATGATGCCTTCTACGTTAGTAGCTACAGCAGCAAGTTGGTGGGTGGTGATGGAACCGATACTGTCTATCTGTCAGGCAAGAATACAGACTGGACAGTGTCAGACAATTCTGTACTTAGTGCCAAGGGTGGAACGCTAAGTTCCGCATTAACCTTAACCAATAAATCATCAAGTGCAACAATCAACCTCAGTGGTATTGAAAAATATGCTTTTTACACTGCAGGTACCTCTGTCACGAAAGCATGAGTTTTGTTATGACCAAGGCGTCACTAGATGCTCAGCCATGCAGAGATTCCCCAAAGCACGACATAAACCATTGATCCCCAAAGCAGTCCTGCATAAGAAAATGACCCCATGAACTTAGCAGCTATCAAACCCCATAAAGGGATCAATTGCTGAGCATGTACCCCAAGGAAATGTGCAGGGCGAATATCTTTGTACAAGTGCCAGCCAACAATTGGCAATCCTTGCCCTGCGGGGGGTTGATTGCCACCGAGCATAAAACCACTGATGGTGGAGAGAACAAAGGTCATGGTCAATCCAATGACAACGCCCAAAGTTTCAACAGGCATGTTTGCACCACGTTGCTCCTTCCAAATTTCCCATGCCAACCAGGCTTGTGAAGCTGTTAATCCAACCGCAGCCAGTCCCATCACACCAAACATAAAGGCATGGAAAGGATCGCTGACGTTGTAGTGCGATGCAGATGCTTGGGAAGCTTGATAGCTAATATAGACGACTTCAAATAAAGATGTGCAAACCAGCAATGCCACTGTCCAGACATAGGTATTGGTTTGATCAACATTTGAATGCGCAACTTTGAGCACCCAAACAGTAGTCAAGGCAAACAGCGCTGTTGCCGCCATGAATTTCATGGGTTTGACCCAAACACCTACATCACGGATCAAACGATGATCATTGAGAGACACTAAGTACGTGAGTATCAGAGCAATCAGCATGAGCAGTCCATAGCCGACTAAAAACTTTGAAGTCAAGCTAAGCAATTGCCACTCTAAGCCTATCCATTCTTGATATTTGTACCAGTGATTCATCGAATTCTCATTTAGTTGTTGACGGTGTCTACAATTCTTAACTAAGATGTAGACATTGTCAACTAAGTATGAGGCAGATCAATGAATGCAACGACAAATCACTTTATTTCCACATATGGTCCATATGCACTTGAAAAAAACGGATTGTCCACCCCGGGTGGTTGGCTAAGTTGATGGTATTTGCACTTTCAACGGCACCGAGATTCTTAAGGGTGAAAATAATGGGTGAAATCATGGGTGGTATGACTAAGCAACTGAACTGAATAACAAAAAAACAAATGGCTAAATCTATCAATGACCTTAACCTGAAAGAAGCTTGCATCGTTGCAGCCAGGGAGGTCATTGCGGAGCAAGGTGTGGAAGGATGGAGCATGAGAGATGTGGCTCGCAAGCTCAATATCTCTCATCAAGCACCCTACAGGCATTTTCCAAATCGCGACCACTTACTGGCTGAAATCATGCGGCGATGTTTTGTGGATTTTGCAGAGTATCTGGATGCCCAGTCCAAGGCTCAACCGGATGATGAACTCAGAGGCATGGGTGAGGCCTACATGAACTACGCATCCGCGAAGCCGCTTGAATACCGCTTGATGTTTGGGACACCATGGCCAGACCCTGCCGCACATCCTGAGCTTATTCAACATGCAGTTCATGCATTTGACTTGCTAAGGCAAACATTGTTGAAAAAACATGGCAAGGGTGCCATCGCAAAAAAACAAGCAGAACTTGAAGCCATGTTCATTTGGTCAACTCTTCATGGCATGGCAACCATAGAGCAATCCCATGTGATGCAACACTTGGTTTTGGCAAAAGGTGTTGAGGCTCATGCCAGAGAGTTCAACATGAAGATGATCGGCGCAGCTTTGGATTCTTTAAGTTTTTGAACCCAAGCCAAAAATTGCTTTGGTGCTAGACAGTGGAGGCCCTAGAGGTTTTACACATATCGGTGTCATGAAAGTACTTGAGGAATCTGGCATTGAATATGAAGACGGGGATGAGTCATTACCTTTGGCAGTTCGGGCAGCTCAATTTTCACTTCACCGAAACTTCAGCATAGATACATTAAGCAAACAGCTTGCTGTCTAAGATGCAGTAATCGCAAAGAAGCAATGCCGGATCGCAAGTTAACTCAATTGCATTTCAAAGGTGCAACCAATTGTTGATCAGTTGGAGGATTTTTTGCGTCAAAACAGGTGACCTTACCTGTACCCTTCTGCCAAAACTGATTTGGATCAGTGTTAGCTAACCAAACTTTGGGAGTAGGGGTTGCCTGCAAATGGACATGTGACCTTGATCCAATGCCAGGTTTACCGGGTGGTTCTAATACAGCAATCACATCACCTGCCGTGACTTTTTGCCCGACTTTGAGATTTGATTTGGGTGTTAGGTGAGTCATGAACACATACAAAGTGCTGGTTTCTTCAGTCCAAGTTGGATGTTTGTATTTGATATTGGTTTTTATAAGCAAGAATCCACCATCGTCAATATCCTCTCTCTGAATAAAAAAAATCTCCCCATTAACGGGAGCTATCACCTCAGTGCCTGCTCCACCACAGAAATCCATTCCTTCATGTCGCAAGATCCATCTTGCCGGAGCTCCGTGTTCCTTGGATCCAGGAGTAAATGCTTTGTACGGCTGACCTGCATAATTTGTTTTAGAAGCGTAGTCTGTGCATGGAAATACGTCAGAATAATCTTGAGCACCAATGACAACCTTGAAAGGCTCATATTTTCCAATTTCCTGCGAATGTGCTGCTGAGACCAGCACCGCAATAAACAAAGCGATGATTTGGTTTAATTTCATAATCAATTTTCTTTAAAAATTAACTATACCAATTAAATTGATCAGAATTTGACATCCTGAGCGTCACGTAAATAGACGGTGCCAATACCTAACTTGCCGCCCTCGACACCACGACCAGCGTCCCAGTCTTAAGTCGGCGCGGCATCGAGCAGTTGATGATGTTGCGGGGCTATTGTTGACCGTCCCATTATGTGACGCTGAGATAAAACTCAGGTAATTTAGTCATAAG
>Ga0114962_10005039_pt1 | contig 10398 bp, 10 predicted proteins | sample C_130820_MF_Meta_FD_87017 | JGI IMG/M metagenome (GOLD analysis project Ga0114962, IMG submission 87017) | Freshwater microbial communities from Lake Croche, Canada to study carbon cycling - C_130820_MF_MetaG | ecosystem: Environmental > Aquatic > Freshwater > Lake | place: Lake Croche, Canada...
AAGGCTAAACACATAGTTTCATAGACGAATAGAAAAGACATAGTCTTATTTTTTTTGTTTTATGACTAAGAGTAGGTCACATAGGAATACTACTTCGTAGTATTTGGGACGTATTATTAAATGCCATTTTAGGGATAGACACATAATTATTTTTATACAAATACTTATTAATGTATATAGCCAAATGACTTTTTGTTCCTTGTTTTTTGCCTAGAATGCTTTGTGGTAAAGCTTTGCATTATTTTTTCATTCAAAACATGTAATCTCAATAATAGATGTATTTAGTTTCTACACCAAGATTATTAAGGGCATTTTATCCAACATTGATTTGGCAGATGGATACACAGGATAAATGCTTGTATTTAACCTTCGATGATGGACCACACGAAACCGCTACCCCATTTGTATTAGATACTCTTAAACAATTTGATGCGAAAGCTACCTTTTTTTGTATTGGAAAGAATGTCTATCAGCATAAGTCTTTATACGACAGAATTTTGGCAGAAGGACATACTGTTGGAAATCATACACAAAATCATGCAAACGGATGGGATACCAATAATTATTACTATATCAAAGATGTTCAGATAGCAAGCGAATTAATTCACTCAAATCTTTTTAGACCGCCTTACGGTAGAATAAAACGTTCACAAATAAATGTATTGCAGAATAAAGATGCTGATTATGAAGAAAATTCCTCATTTAATATCATCATGTGGTCAGTATTGAGTGGAGACTTTGACCAAAAGATTTCAAAAGAAAAGTGCTTGAAAAATGTATTGAAAAATACAGAAAACGGAAGTATTATCGTATTTCATGATAGTGCAAAAGCTTTTGAAAATATGAAATACGCCCTTCCTAAAACTTTAGAACATTTTAGTAAGGAAGGATTTCAGTTTAAAGCAATTAACATTTGATTCTTAGGTTACTAACAAGCACAACGTTTAAAATAATGGTATTCATGTTTCTATTAAATGACTTTTAGATAAAAGAAAAGGTTAAACACATAGACTCATAGGACCATAGAAAAGACATAGTTATATTCTATGTTTTCTTAGTACTTGACAAAATTTTTTTGTAAAAAGATTATCAATTGATGAACCCGAAATTGGAGTCAGCTAAAACCCCTACATTATGCAAATTCATTTTTCGTAGTTAACAAATCAGTCTTTTTTGAAGCACTTAATGAAATTGACCTATACTTTAACGCATTTATTTTCGATGATTATCCAATCTTTAACAATACTAGTAGGTAGAGTAGTATCTTACAACACAACTTATTCGCTAGTGGGAGAAACGCTATTAGTTCAATTTGTTATTTTCTATGTTGTTACATAATTTTATACTTATTCCACTGCGATTTTATGCATTTCTCAATTCAATAATTCATTTCTCTCTAAATAGTCTCGTGCTTGAGTATTTTCAGCAAGTTTATATTCACATAAAAATTATCTCTGCCTATCTTTTTCTTTTCAACAATCCCTATTTCAATCAGTTGCTCCAGGTATCTTATGATTGTGTTTCTACTAAGGCTCAAATCACCCATTAAGTATTCAATCTTTGTGTAAGGATACCTAAAAAGATTATTAATTAATTCAAGTGAATAAATCTTGTTTGCATTTTCTTTAATAGTTTCTGTATGCTGATTGATACAATTACTAATTTTCAATAGCATATCTGTTGTTTCTTTTGATGTTTCCACTACCGCATCCAACATATACAATATCCACTCCTCCCATAAATTCTCTTTCCTTACCAAGTTTAATAACCTGTAATAATCGTTTTTATGTTTAATGATGTACCTGCTCAAATAAAGAATTGGAAGCGATAAAAGCCCCTTATTTATTAAGTAGAGTATATTGACAATTCTACCTGTCCTGCCGTTACCATCATAAAAGGGGTGAATGCTCTCAAATTGTAAATGAATTATTGCCATTTTAACAAGTGGATCTGCATCCAAAACATCATCTACATTGATGAATTGCTCCAAGTTATTCATTAATACTAAAATAGTTTCGTAGTCTTGTGGTGGTTCATAAACCACATCGCCTGTTGCATCATTCATTAGTTTTGTTCCCGGCAATTTTCTAAATCCAGCATTGTTTTTCTCAATAATGGATTGTATTTCCAAAATATGATTTAGCGTTAAAATGCCATTTTTTTGTATTAATTCCACACCTTTAAGTAAGGCATTAGAATAGGTATGAACCTCTTTTGCGGAAGAAGTAGAAAAGGCCAAAGTGTTCCAATTTGACTGATACACATCATCAAAAGTTGAAATGATGTTTTCAATAGCAGAACTTTCTTTAGCTTCTTGTAAAACAAGTGTTTCAATCAATATATTTGGATTAGGAATAGTAGCCGCAACTCCTTTCAGTTCGCCCAAATACTTATGTGCTTCCGCAAGTTTTTTCAAAATGGGTATCGTTTCAAAATTAAAATCCACTGGCAGCGTGGTTATTTCACCCATATTATTCATTTTTCGAGTTATTTCATACAAATATAACCCAATTATATTTAATAATGGGTTGTATTGAAAGCAAATAGCCCATTATTTGAAGGTTTTGATATATGTTGGCGTGGATTTCAATGACTTTGGGGTACAGATAGCCACTAGCGGATGATTCACAGCTAGTCTATGAATGTCTCGAAGCCTGGTTGCATGACTCCGTCATGGACTTTACGTTACTAAAGGTTGAATAAATAGGAGTGGGTAATTTATAATGCTAGTTAGAAATTAAACTAGTTTCATTATAACGAAACCTCTATTATCTTTGTCCAGATAATCAAAAGAATGGACAAACTATTTGATATAATATTTCTAGAAGAAGCATTCGCTTTTTTAAGGACGCTTGATAAGAAGCACTATGAAAAAATATTATACAACGTCCGTAAAGCACAAACTGGAAATGACCCAGAACTTTTTAAAAAACTTACAGATGACATCTGGGAATTAAGGACATTGTATCAAGGTTCGCAATATCGACTACTTGCCTTTTGGGATAAAACCGATACTACGAACACTTTAGTAATTTCTACACACGGGTTTATTAAAAAACGTAGTAAAGTTCCTGAAAATGAAATCTTAAAAGCTACGCACATCCGTGCAGCCTATTTTGATGAAAAAGATAACCTGATTAAAAAGAAAAAGAAATGAAAAAATACGCATTAGACGAAGTTCAAGATGAACTTATTGGCAAAATCGGCACTGCAAACAGAGATAAATTCGAGTACGAATTAAAAATGGATTTAATTGGAAAAGCAATCAAACAGACACGTCAAGAACGCCAGATGACTCAAGAGGAATTAGGGAAACTTATTGGTGTACAAAAAGCTCAAATTTCAAGACTTGAAAGTAATGCCAGCAATGTAACCATAGATACGTTGATGAAGGTTTTTGCAGCATTAAAAGCAAAAGTGAAATTGCAGGTAGAACTACCCAACTTAAACATCAGCGTAGGACAATAATACTAGGAATTGGTAGCGCGGTTGACAGTATTTAGTATTTAATTTAAAAGAAAAGAAAATGGAAAATACGTTGCTTTTTGTATTTGAATGGATAGCGTAAAAAAACAACCTTAACTTTGGAAAAAATAAATAGCATGGGATTAATATACGCAGATATTGAATTGATAAATGCAGATGATTTGGCGTTTGTTCGTCGTCATGTAATTGGAGAGGAGGAGGTAAAGAGAATTAAGGTAAAAATGTTGGTAGATACAGGAAGCATTTATATGTGTATTAACGAATCTGTTCAGGAGCAATTGCAACTTGCAATTGTTGAAAAAAGAAAAGGTCAGTTAGCCGATGGTAGAATTGTAGAATATGAAGTAGCTGGGCCAATTGAGGTTAGATTTAAGAATAGAAGATGTGTTGTTGATGCAATGGTACTGCCTGGAGATAATGAAATGTTGTTAGGCTCAATTCCTTTAGAAGATATGGATGTGATGATTCATCCTTCCAGACAAGAATTAATTGTAAATCCAGCGCATCCCTACTTTGCACAGATGAAGTTGAAATAAAATTGACACCGCTAGTCGCCATCACAACTAATCTATGAATGTCTCGAAGAATTGTTCTTTACGCTGTTTTAAAATGTACATTACTAAAGGTTGAATAGATAGTAGTTGGAGAAAATTGTAAAACAATTTTAGGACAAGTCAGTATTGAAATGTGAGGTTAATCAATAATAAATGACCAAAATACCTCCAACCAAAATAATAATAACTTCCTACATAGTGGCTATATTTGTGAAATGATGCAGTTGACAACCATAATAAATGAACTAAAGCAATTGAAACCTATACTTGCTGAAAAGTATAAGGTAAGTGCTATTGGCTTGTTTGGTTCGGTGGTCCGCAGCGATGCTACAGCTTTGAGCGACATTGACATCATCGTTGACTTTAGTACTCCCATTGGTATTGAATTTGTAGACCTTGCAGATTTATTGGAGAAAAGACTGCATACACCAGTAGACCTGATTTCTAAAAAGGGTATCAAAGAAAAATATTATGCAGCCATAGAGCCAGAAATTATTTATGTCTAAACGTACGCCCTACCTCCTCATTGAAGACTGCATAGAGAGCATTCAAAAAATATTTTCCTACACATCAGATATGACATTCGAAACATTTTTGAATGATAGTAAAACGGTAGATGCAGTAATCCGCAACTTTGAAATAATTGGAGAGGCTACAAATAGATTGCCAGACGATTTCAAAGAAAGATGCCCAATATTGACTGGCACAAAATAAGAGGCTTCAGAAATAGAATCGTACACGACTATATGGGGATTGATTATTCGATTGTATGGGAAATAAGGAATGGATTTTTACAAGACCTCCTAAGTAAATTGAATAAAATTACCAGCTAGTCCATGAATGTCTCGAAGCCTTGTTCATGACTCCGTCATGGACTTTCCGTTACTAAAGGTTGAATAAATAGGAGTGGCAACCCTATCCAATTAATATACACTGGCTATTGTCAACACCCCTCTATGGTTTGTTTACCGACCTAACTAGTTCACTCAAAATTAGATTACAAATTCCTTAATCTTATACTGGTACTTCTATTTTATGGATTACTGTTTATGCATTTGCTTCCTCTCCTATTCCAAAGACAAAGGTCTATACAAAATGGTTACATTGGGGTGCTCCCCTATCTTCGCAGCATGTTACCACCATCACTCATCAGGTCGTTACAAGGTATAGTAGGGTTTGACCAATCTCTTTTTGAAGCGGTGCATCAGTCGGGAGAACAAGTCACCTCTATTCGTATCAACACTGCGAAGAATACTACTTTTAGTACGGATGGTATACAAGTTCCCTGGTGTAAATATGGGTATTATCTTCCGAAAAGACCCTTTTTTACATTTGACCCTAGTTTTCATGCGGGGGGGTATTATGTGCAAGAAGCGAGTAGCATGTTTTTATGGGAGGCCCTGACCCAAACAGTTGGTACCCATACAGCAGGATTGAAAACATTAGACTTGTGTGCCGCCCCAGGAGGGAAAAGTACGCTACTGGCTAGTTATTTTACAGATGGGTTGGTTGTAAGCAATGAAGTAATAAAAGCCCGAGCAAGTATTCTGGTAGAGAACATCACTAAATGGGGTAGTAGCAATGTAGTTGTAACAAACAATGATCCTTCCCACTTTAGCGCACTTACCAATTATTTTGATGTAATTGTAATAGATGCGCCTTGCAGTGGCAGTGGCTTGTTTAGAAAAGATCCTAGTGCAATTGAAGAATGGAGCGAAAACAATGTGCGCTTATGCAGTCAGCGTCAGGAAAGAATTGTTGCAGATATATTACCGTGTTTAAAACAGGGAGGACTGCTGCTTTATAGTACTTGCAGTTATAGTAAAGAAGAAGATGAAGATATGCTGGACAAGTTTATGATGAGCTACAACCTTAAAAGCAATAGAATCTGTATAGAAAACACTTGGGGAATTGTTGAAAGCCAATCTGAAGAAAAGGGGGCTTATGGTTATAGATTTTATCCCTACTTAACCAAAGGAGAAGGATTCTTTTTTGCAGCATTCACCAAGCAAGATGGCAATGAAAGAGATTATTATCAGGAACAGAAGCTAACAATTCCCAATAAACCTGAGCTAGATGCTATTAACAACTTTATGCCCTTACCATATGACTTTTCTTTGTTTAAACAAGGAGAATGCATTAAAACAATACCATTAGCGTTTTATTCTGATTTGCAAATTTTAGCTAAACAATTATATATAAAAAAGGCAGGTATAGAAATTGGTACGATTAAAGGAAAGGACATTATTCCTCATCACGAATTAGCTATGAGTCATTTGTCCCTTAATCATTTTAACTCTTTCAATTTAGATGAATTACAAGCATTACAATATTTGCGTAGACAAGACTTTTTTGTAGCCGCTAACACAGGCTGGAATCTGATGACTTATTGTGGATTGCCATTGGGTTGGGCAAAAGTTTTACCCAATCGACTGAATAATTATTATCCTCAAGCTTGGAGAATTCTAAAAGATTAATTTTACCTAAAACTCATTTTGTTTATGCCTTTTTTTTCTCTTTACAAAATTGCAACACTTACTATCTTACTATTCTTGAACACCCTAATTATACAGGCTCAAACAAATAGTTACGCTCTTCACAAAATAAAGAAAGGAGAAACCCTGTCAACTATTGCAAAGGCAAGTAAAACGACTGTTACTGAACTGATGCATCTAAACAATTTAACTGGCAAAAGTGTGTTGAGGTTAGGCAAAAACATTAAGATTCCACTTAAGCAATCGAAGGTCCCCACTCCTGCCGAACCTCAAGTAATAGTTACACCTACAGCTTCATTAGAAACTACAGAAAAAGCCCCGAATTACAAAGAGCATATTATTAAACCAAAAGAAAGCTTTTCTTCAATTGCCCGACAAAATGAAACTACGGTATCTGCTTTGATGAAGTTGAATGGATTGAATACCAGGAGTGTATTAAAACCTGGCGAAACCATCAAGATCCCCATTAACAAAGAGCCAGATACCACTCCACCGGTAGAAACGATGTCAATGTTGGTAACACCCGACTCTAGTTTGGTGCATTCCGCAAACTATACCATGCATGTGATAAAACCTAAAGAATCGTTGTATTCGATTGCAAAAGAAAATCATACCACCATCGGTACAATCATACGATTGAATGGAATGAAAAGTAAAAGCAACCTGAAGGATGGAGACAGCCTGAAAATACCTTATAAAGCTACTGTTACAACTATCGAAGCCCCAGTAACCCGTTTGGCTACTAATGAGGCAAATACCCCACAGCAACCAGCCTATTCAGTACATATTATAAGACAAAAAGAAACCTTACACTCACTAGCAAAGGCTAATCATACAACCATTGTTGCCATTATGCAATTGAATGACATGAAAACAAAACGTCCTCTGAAACGCGGAGAAAGTATTAAAATACCTGCTAAAATAACGCCACTAGCTATTACAAATCCCTCAGAAGTTGCAGCAGTACCTAACACTACCCATTTAGAAACCAACAATACAGAACATATTATAAAGCCTAATGAAACCTTGTCATCTATTGCCAAGACCAATCATACGACCGTTGGAGATATTATGCGAATGAATGGTATGAACTCCAAAAGTGTGTTGAAGGAAGGCAGCATTTTGAAATTACCTGCTTTGGGAGTAAAAGCAAACAACGTACCCTCCACTGTTTTGCCCAATTCGGGTTCTATGGTAAAAGCTTCAGATACTATTAATAGTATAAAAGCAGTAGTTCCCATGGTAGTTACTACTACAAGACCAATTAAATATATAGTAAACAAAAAGGATAATCTTTATAAGATAAGTAAACAATTTAAAACGACAGAAGCACAGTTGAAAGAGTGGAATGGAATGAGTGATAATAAAATAAAACCCGGGATGGGACTCATCGTTGGACAGGAAACGGTGACAGGTTCTCCTTTTATTTCATCAAAAGACTCGATGTTAGTTTCTATCCAACAAAAACAAAGGCCTTCCTTTCCTATCACAACTAAATTATCTAAGGACTCTACGCGAGTGGTAAAGGATAGCATCCCCCTAAACGTATATAAGCCTCGTGCTGATAGTTCATTTAACAACACTACTAAGAATGTACATGAAAGCATTGACAAGAGTCAGTCGTTGGACATTGTAGATCCTGCTCCTATACCCAAGTATGCTAAATATGTAGATCAGGAAGGATTTTATGCGGTTTACTTTGATAGAAAACATTTAACAGATCATCCTACTATCGGGGACGCATCCGCCTTTAAATCTACAAGTGGGTGGGATGACAAAAAATATTATATCCTAATAAACGACATCAATCAAGGCGCTATTGTACATGTCACTTATAACGATAAAAGCATTTGTGCCAAGGTAATGGGGCCATTACCTCCAGTAAAAGAAGACAATGGGTTGGTAGCAAGAATTAGTACTGCTGCTGCAGAAGCACTAGGTGTGCAAGAGTTGGTGAAGTTTGAAGTGACTATCAATTACTAAGAAATAGTTGTATTTTGAGTCAAATACAAAGTAAGGAGGAGGAAAAACAGGGTGGTATATTTTTTAACAATAAATAATACGCATATCCTATGCCTTAAGACAAACATCCGAAGAATAATTTTAGAATTTGTTCTTCCACATCATGCTTTCAATAGGTTTGTTGGGTTGCCCACTATATTTAGCATTCTTTTTTTGATTGTATTTAACTTCGATTACACCGTCTACAGGAAAATAAATCAACTGTCCTATAGGCATACCCGCATAAACACGCACAGGCTGCTTACAAGATATTTCTAATGTCCAATTACCGCAAAATCCGACGTCTCCTTTGCCTGCTGTCGCATGAATATCAATCCCCAATCGACCCGTACTAGATTTACCTTCGAGAAAAGGAACATGTGCATGGGTTTCCGTATATTCTTCTGTTACGCCCAAATAAAATGCTGTGGGTAAAAGTAGAAACCCTTCGTCTGGAATTTCGAAATATGTAATAGTATTGTGTTTTTTTGCATCTAGTTCTAGAGAATCGTAAGTAGCCAACCATTTTCCAAGATGTACATCATAACTGTTACTGCCTAAGCATTCCCTTAAATAGGGTTCTATCCGGATAGTGCCAAGCGATATTTCTTCCAAAATGCGAGAATCTGATAATATCATTACTATATTGATTGTTAAAGGTGCAAATAAAACTAAAAAAAGCAATGTGACAATGTTTATTTCGATAGTATAGATAAGAAAGCATTAGAGCGAAGAAAACTAACTAGAACCTAAACAAACAGGTAGTTTATTGTAAAAGGAAATAAAATTTCTGCTTATGATTGCAAAATCACTTGAAAGAAAAATATTCTTTAAACATCCGTTGGTTTGGCACGAAGCAAATATTGATGTCAATGTTTTTAACAAAGAATGTTTACAAGCATTTTTAGTTAATTGTTTAGATTACCTATTTGAATTTATTTGAAAAGATAATGGCCAATTTATCAGTCATAATCAAACGCCTAAGTCAAAAAAAATTAACGTAGTTACAAATAATAGTAAACCGCATAAGGAATATGAAATAATTAGGTCAACAGTTTCCAAGTTTACCTCAAATAAAGAGTCCCAAACAGTTTAAACTATTTGGGACTTTGCTATATAAACTATAACTTATAACTCTTGATTATCTCGCAACATTCACCGCTCTCTTTTCTCTGATTACAGTTACTTTAATCTGACCAGGGTAAGTCATTTCTGTTTGAATCTTCTGCGCAATTTCAAAGCTAAGTTTGTCGCTGTCGCCATCTGTTACTTTATCCGCTTCAACAATCACACGTAGCTCACGTCCGGCCTGAATGGCATAAGCTTTTTCTACACCCTTATATCCTTGTGCCAACATTTCAAGGTCTTTAATACGTTGAATGTATTGTTGCATAATCTCACGTCTTGCACCCGGTCTTGCACCACTTATGGCATCGCAGGCCTGAATGATTGGAGAGATTACATATTGCATTTCCATTTCGTCGTGGTGTGCACCAATTGCATTTACTATAGCAGGATTTTCACCGTACTTCTCTGCTAGTTTAGCACCTAACAATGCGTGGCTCAATTCAGTTTCTTCATCAGGAACTTTACCAATATCATGTAACAATCCAGCACGTTTTGCCAGCTTAGGATTCAAACCTAATTCTGCCGCCATTATGCCACAAAGGTTGGCAGTCTCCCTACTGTGCATCAACAAATTCTGCCCATAAGAAGAACGGAAACGCATACGACCAACCATTCTTACCAATTCTTTATGCAAACCGTGTATACCCAATTCAATTACGGTACGTTCTCCAATCTCCAACACTTGTTCTTCTAGTTGTTTGCGGGTTTTCTCAACCACTTCCTCAATACGAGCA
>Ga0114962_10005040_pt1 | contig 10397 bp, 9 predicted proteins | sample C_130820_MF_Meta_FD_87017 | JGI IMG/M metagenome (GOLD analysis project Ga0114962, IMG submission 87017) | Freshwater microbial communities from Lake Croche, Canada to study carbon cycling - C_130820_MF_MetaG | ecosystem: Environmental > Aquatic > Freshwater > Lake | place: Lake Croche, Canada...
CAGAAACCAACAACTGCCGAAACGCACGCTTCGCCTGTAAGGCATCAGCGAGCATCACGGGACTCACCTGCTGGGTAGCAGATTTCCTAGGCGACTGGCGAGGAGCCGACGTGTGACTCACGCAAGCGGAGAGTGTCAGCCCCAAGAGGACAAGGGCCAGTAGCGAGCGAGGTCGCCGGCCAGCCCTTCCCAAAATCTCCATGGCTTGATCGTAGGACTCCGCCAAGCAAGGGGTTTTGCCCCTTGCTTAGCCTTGCGTTGCCGCGATCGAGAAATCGTCAAATTCGGCCGCTGCCGCTCGCGCTGGGAGAAAGCGGACAGCAATGACGCCACCGATAAAGGCTACGCCTGCAGCGGTAAAGCAAGCGATATTGAATCCAGCCATAAATGCCTGATTTGCACCCTGCGCCAAAGCGCTTTGTGCCGAGCTCGGAGCGTGGGAAGCAACCTGAACGGCCGCTGCCATGGATGCGCTGGCCTGATCAACAAAATGCGCTGGAACCCGATAGTGCTGCCAGAGCTCGCGAAGCTTTGGTGCGTAGAGCGACGCGAAGACCGAGCCCACCACAGCCACTCCTAGCGTTCCTCCGAGCTCACGCGTCACATTGTTTACCGCTGAACCCGCACCAAGCTGCTCAGGGGTCAGCGACTCCATGACCGCAGCCGATGCTGGCGCGGTAATCGACGCAAGTCCCAAACTCAGCATCACCATCGAGATCACCAGAATGCCAAGGTAGGAAGATTCAGCGCGTAGAAAGCCCGCCATAAGCATGGCGGCCGTCATCATGAAGAGGCCGAAACTCACCACAATCTTGGTACCAATCTTCAGCGCAAGTACAGCAAACAGGGGCGTTGTCGCCGCCATGGTGATGGCAAAGGGCAGGGTGCGAACTCCGGCAGACAGGGTGGAGTAGCCCTGCACGAGTTGGAAATATTGCGTGACCAAGAAGATGAAGCCGAAGAGCACAAAGAAGCCCACCGCAATCGCCATGGCACCCGTTGAGAAACGCGCATTGCGAAACACACGGACATCAAGCATGGGGCCTTCTGTGCGCAGCTCTAGGAGAACAAAGAGTACGAGCAGGATGATGGAGATGACGTAGGCAACGAGAGCCTGCGGTGAAGCCCAGCCCCACGTGGGGGCCTGGATGATCGTAAAAACCGAAGCCGTCACTGCGCTTGAGCCCAGGACTACTCCACGGAAGTCGAAGGAGTGCGAGGACGGCGACTTGGAGTTTGGGATAAGGGCATGTCCCAAGATCACCGTGGCCAGGACGATGGGAACATTGACGAGAAATATTGATCCATACCAAAAATGCTGCAGCAAGGCGCCGCCCGCTATCGGACCGAGTGCTACGGAAAGTCCTGAAGTCGCCCCCCAAGCCCCTATGGCTTTGGCCCTATCTGACGGATCCTGGAAAATATGCGTGAGGATAGCCAGCGAGGCGGGGAAGACAAAGGCGGCGGTAACACCCATCAAGGCGCGAGCAGCAATCAGCTGGCCAGTGCTACTGGCAAATGAAGCAAGTATGGACGTCAGCCCAAAACCAACAAGGGCCCACTGCATGACCGTTTTGCGGCCGATGCGATCTCCCAAGGCGCCACCAAAAAGGAGCAGTCCTGCGAAGGGCAGTGAATAGGCATCAACAATCCACTGCAGGCCAGAGTTTGAACTTTTGAGACTGTGTGCCAGTTGTGGCAAGGCGACATTCACAATCGTGTTGTCAACCACAACCAAGAACACGGAGAGACAGAGCACGGGCAGCACCGCCCAAGGGCTCCTTGATCTTGGCCCTGAGGCTCTCTGAGCGTTCAATGCACCTGCTTGCCCCATGGCTTGCCTTTCTCTGCAATGCTGGAAAAGCTAAGATTAGCACAGTGTTCTAGTTGAGTAGCACAATGACCTATGATCAGTGCATGCTTGCAAAACTCCTTCCAGCCCCGCGCAGCACGCCAGGTGACTTGGCGGCCAAGGTGCTCGAAGCCGCGGGGAAACTTCTTGAAGATCAAGGACTCCATGCCCTAACCCTGCGACGAACCGCGGAGCTAGCGGGCGTTGCCCCCATGAGCATTTATCACCACTTCGGCTCCAAGGACGGTTTACTTGACGCCCTCCTCTTCGAAGCCTTCTCCACGCTTGAGTACGAATTGCGCATGGTGGGATCTCATCCCGACCCGCTGTTGGCCTATGCCCAATCAGGCGAGCGCTACCGCTCGCTGGCCTTCGCGCGACCGGCCACCTACAGACTGATGTTCACGGGAAGCGGTATTGGCTTACATGCCTCCGAGGAAGCCAGCTCTGCGGCGCTCAAGAGCTTCGCTGCACTGGTCGCCACCTGCCAAAGACTCCTGGATGCCAAAATCGTCACAGAGCGCAGCGCTATAGAAGTTGCCCAGATCACCTGGGCATCCATTCATGGTTCGGTGACCCTAGAACTCGCTGGGCTCGACTTCACCGGTGGCGCTTACCCGGCCCTGGCTGAGGTCTTACTTGCGGGACTCAAAACCCATCCGCGCCCAGATTTGCCCTAAAGCTCCGAGATATCTTGGTGGCATGAACTCCCCGGAGATCCTTCAATCGCGCGTCTTCGATGAATCCGGACGAGAGCTCAAGGGTCTCGAGCTCCACGTGGATCACCGGGAAAGCGCCAGGCAGCTAACGCTCATCAAGCAATCAGGGGCCAGCGCAAAGCCCAAGAGGGTCGACCTGCTGCTTGACCAACAGGCAACGCAGATGATTGAACAGGGCTGGCAGTCCTGGTCCACCGTGCGGCGCAGTTCGCCTAGCGACATCCGTCGCGCTAGAGCCGCTGCACCGCGCTGGTATCGCGCCGAGATGATGGCGCAGCCTTCCGATGCTGGCCGGCGAGTCATTGCTGACGGGTTCATCAATACCGATGCCGGCTTGCTTGGCGTCGTAGAGCCTTCCGGCCCGCTAGCAAGTTTCAGCGTGGATGAGCAAGCTTCGATCACCCTGAGTTTTGACCTCGAATCCCATCCCCTCGAGCTCGGCGAAAGCCTGCGCCTAGGGACGCTTTACGGCGACGACCTGCATGACCAAGTCGCAAAAGCTGCTGCGCGCAATGACGGCCCCTCGCTGTTGGGTTGGTGTAGTTGGTATCAATATTTTGCAGAAGTCACCCCCGCACACATTCGCGCCAATATGAGTCTTGCCAACCAACACGGCCTCGACCTTGTCCAAATTGATGATGGCTGGCAACGCGAAATTGGGATCTGGGATCAACAAAGTGATCAGTTTGATGTACCCATCGAAAGCCTCGCTAAGGAAATCGGTGAGCTTGGCATGCGAGCAGGAATTTGGACTGCACCCTTTCTCGCCACTGCTGGTGGTGAACTCGCGAGGCGCCACCCTGAATGGTTGCTACGAGAAGCGCACGGCATGCCCCGGGTGGCGCTACAGCACTTCGGCTGGGGTGGGGAGGCAGGTCGAGTCTTCGCCCTTGACACCACCCGCGAGGACGTCCTCGACCACCTCCGCGAGACCTACGCAAAACTTCGTGCAAAAGGTTTTAGCTACTTCAAGATTGATTTTCTCTTTGCCGCTGCCATAGAAGGTCTCCGTCAAGGCGGCGACCGCGTCCTTCGTCAAGAGGCACTTCGCATGGGTCTCGCCGCAATCCGAGAAGGTATTGGTGAGGATGCATTCCTCCTTGGCTGTGGCTCCCCTCTGGTGGCGGCCGTCGGGCTGGTGGATGCAATGAGGGTCTCTGAAGATGTAGCCCCCTATTGGCAGCCCCGTCTCTATCCGCCGGGTTTCCCTGAGTCCTCCGTGGGCTGTCGCAATGCGGTCGAGCAGAGTGCCTTGCGCGCCGAGATGCACCGTCGCTGGTGGATCAACGATCCTGACTGTCTCCTGCTGCGACCCAGCGACACCCAACTCAATGAGCACGAACGTGCCGTATTGACTGATGCCATCTTGGGCATTGGTGCCTACTGTGTGCTCTCTGATGATCTCTCGCTCTATGGCTCACCTGAATGGGCGGAAGTTGAACGCATCAGGGAACTCATTCCTCAATTGGATAAGCCCCTCAGCATCCCCGACCCCTTTGCCACACCGCTGAGCGTCGAAGGCCCCCATCATCGTTTGGATATTGACTGGGAAAGCCCAAAGGCGCGACTAGCGCTGCTTTAAGTACCCAGGGCTAAGAGCAGGCCCTGGGGATTTTCCATGCTCAGGCGCAGTGCGCTGAGTTTCACCCCGAAGCCAAACACCTTGGCCTCTTGGCGAGGGTCAACCTGCAAGGAAACCATCCCTCGCGAACCGCCGTTCACGAGCCAGCGCCCACGCCAACCGTGAACTCCCCAGCTCGTGACCAAGCGAGTGTCGAGCTCGGCCTTCGTGATCGTGGCGCGTTCAATTCGCGCAGAAAAGCCAAAGCCCATGCGCACCTGAATACTCTCCTTGCTCACTGCGGCCCAACGCCTAGGTCGAGTCGCTCCCAAGAAGATCACCAGCAGAGGACCAATCCATCGGCTCACGGAAATTTCGAAGCGCTGTGCTTCGCTCACGAAGTGGACAGTCCTCGCTCGGCTGCCAATTTCGCTTGGCGCTCACGACGAGCTTCTCCGCCAATGACGACGAACTCTCCTTCAGCTTCAACCTTGACGACACCACCTTGAAGAAGGCGGCCACGTGGCTTTACGCGGCGTTCACCAAGCTCTTCAATCCAGGCTTCAAATTCGCATTCCTCATCAAGCATGGTTGGTTTCAGGTAATTGATCTTCAGCCACACCGTTGGTCCAGCTACCTGGGCAATATGGTTTGCCGCCGTCAAGACGAGATCGAAGGCTGCGGCAATGGCTGCACCATGAACCCAGCCCGGAGCGCCCTCGTAGGCGTGAGCAAACTTGCATTGTCCATAGGCCCGCTCCCCTTCAAGCCAGATTTTCACGGGAGGCGCAATGGGGTTGTAGCGACCCACCACGACGTCGTAGGGCATGCCATCGGTCATGACCCAGCCGTCCTCGGGAGCGATCTCGTCACCCGTCGGTATGACGAAGCGAAAATGTCGGGGGCTGGTCTCAAAGGCTGCGAGGAGGTCTGCGGCGCGCTCTACCAATGCCGCCGATTCAGCCAGTACTGCTGCCGGTGCATCCACGATGACCTGCAGATCAATCGCACGCCGCAAGGCGTCCGTAAGTGCGCCAAGTTCTGCTTCGCGGCCTGCGACAGCAGCGTGAGCGCTGGGTCGAGCCTGAGGGCTAGTCGTCATGGAGCACAAGCCTAGAGAGATTCAAGCCGGGCTCGGATCAAGGCGAGCCCTCGGGCACTCAGGGCGATAGGTTGGCCCTGCGTCAGAAGGGATAGCGCATGCCTCAGAAGATCTACATCCACGAATTCATCGAGATCGCTGGCCATAGCCGTGCTCGCTACATGCACCACATGACGGCAAACTGGGTCCCCGAAGCCATCCGTGAGCGAAATCAGCGCTGCTTTGGCGTCTTTGCCTCCGTGGGTTCCACCGGTCCCTGGCCTCAGGTAGTCAACCTCTGGGAGCTCGACGATTGGGCGGGTTTGGCCAGCAACTTCGCAGTTGAACTTGCTCGCCCCAATCGACAAGACCCCACCCTCGAGGCCTGGTGGGAGCAAGCTGCCTCCCTGCGCCGCGGTGGCATGGATCGCATCTGCGTTCCAGAAGTTTGGACTAAGTCCATTGACGAACTCACCACCGAAGGCTTCTCGGGTGCTTGTTACGTCCATGAACAGCTCGTGGGCCCTCCGGGGACTTCACGCGATGCCCTCGATGCGCTGAACAGCATCGGCCGAGATGCACTCGCCGAGTCCGGTGGACGCCTCTTTGCCGGCTTTGACGTTGCCATGCGCAATGGCACTGAGGCCATCAGCCTCGCAGCATTTGATGCTCTTCAGGCCTGGGCTGAGTATGAAGATGCAGCTATGGACCGCCAGCAACCTTGGCGGCGCTGGCTGAGTGCTCAGGGAATTCGCCAAGAGCGCATCCTCTTGGTGGATGCCCCGCTGAGCCCCCTCCGCATCGGCCGCCAACCCCAGGAAAGCGACCGATTGCCACTCGAGCAGATTTCCGGGTGACTAGGTCTCGCTTCACCGTCGCCGCTGCGGGCAGCGGGCTCAAGGCTGATCTTTCGGTGGATGCTGATCTCTTGAACAGCTTCGCCAAGGCCGCGGAACTCCTCGGCCTGCCCGGCCTGGAAGTTCAAGGTTTCGAAGGCAGCGCAGTGCAGCAGGCCCCAGCAGCAGCACCCAGCCAGGCACTCATCGAAGCGGTGCGTTCATTGCGCTCGGCCACGGTGCTGGTGGGTAGAGGCCTCCTGGATCAGCACTACCGCGAGTCTTTTCAAGCACTGGCGAGCCGCCTTGGCTGGGGTGTCCTCAACACCTATGACGTCAAGGGTCTGTTCCCCTGGACAAGCCCTCATCACCTAGCCAGCGTGGGCCTCCAAGAGCGCGACCTTGAGCTCTCATCCATCCCCAAGGGGGCCATCGTGGCAACCATCGGCCTAGACCCTTGCTTTGCGTGGTTAACCGCAGGTCGCAGCCGCCTGGAGATTCCCCTCACCGCGCTGGCTGGCCTTGTGGAGGCCCTCGGAGATCTCGGGCCTGATGCCTTGGCGGAGCCCATTCCGGCCTTCCCTCCGCTGCGGCGTCTCCTCGCCGAACTCACCGAAGAAGGTTGGGCCGCTGACGCTTCGGTGTCTCCAGCCCAGGTCACCCGAAATTACGCAGCGCACACGGCTAATCAGGGTTGCGTGATGAGCAGCTCAGGTCTGCATGCGTATTTCATCGCCAGAACGCTGCCCAGCTCACGTCTTCGTCAAGCGATTGTTCCCCTCAGCGCCTGCAAGGATGAAATCGCCATCGCCGCGGGCATCTTGGTCCAACTCATCGAAGGTGGAAAGGTGATCGTGGCGATTGGCGAACGTGAGCGTGAGGTTGATGCTGCCGACCGCATGGCCCTCGTGGCCAGAGCTCACGGCTGCTCGCTCATCATTGAGCGATGGCGTGAAGCTGAAGGGGGCCTTGATGCTGACGCCCATGCCGAGCGGCTTTCATCTCACCAGGAGGGAGAGGTGGCTATGATTGATCTTCCCGTGAGCGCTGAATGGCTCCCCTCTTATCTCTTGGCGGCGGGAAAGATCCTGGCCTTCACCTAGTCAGCGCAACACACATGTGTGGTCAGGGCTCCCCCATTGAAGGTCATGGCATCACTAAAGGCCGTCAAGACATCGAGCTGTGTGCCGAGGCTGTCGGCATAAGCACGGTGAAGGTTTAACACCAGGCGTTCCTGGTCAGCCCAGTCAGCAAAGCGACCCAAGGCACAAGCATCTGCAGCCTGGAGGACCGATAGGCCATCGCTCAATCCCCGCTCTGCCGTGGCCTGCACCAGCGCGAAGTATTCCTCGTGCTCATCTAGGACGCTGCTCAAGTTCTCGCGGCTCACCAAGGGACCATGTCCTGGCACCACGATCAGTGGCTCCATCTCCGCTATCCACTGGAGTGCGCGTCGCGCGCCAGTGATAGACCCAGCAAAAACCAAGGGGGTCAGGCCATGAAAAAGTAAATCACCACTGAAGAGCACTTCAGCTTCAGGCAGCCAGGCCACGAGATCGCCTTGCGTGTGCGCGGCGTAACCGGGATGCATGATTTCCACCCTGATGTCGCCGACATCTCGTTGGCCGCTTGACGCAACAGTGCTATCGGGAAGGCGACGAGCACTCACGCCCCAATGGGGAACTGGCTCCCAAATGGGCGGACAGCCATCAATGACAAAATCCTGAGCCAGATGCTCAACCATCACCGGGTGGCCGATGAGTTCGGCTGCAGCAGGCAAAAGAATGTTGCCGTAGGTGTGGTCACCGTGTTCATGGGTATTGAGCGCATAGCGAATAGGCGCATCAGGGCAAGCGCGTTCTGCGGCATCTAAGAAGCGCTGCGTGCGTTCAGCTGTTGCACAGGTATCAACAATGAAAGAACTTCCTCCATCACTGATCAGTCCGGCATTGTTGATCCACCAGGAGCCATCGGGCTGTATCCAGGCATAAATGCCCTTGGCGAGTTCCTGGAGATTGCCTGCCGATGGGCCTATTGCCTCAAGGTGCCGGTGATTGCCCAATGGAGGAGATTAGGCAATGACGCCGTCGTCGCGCAGCTGAGCAATTGCTGCGCTGTCGATACCAAGTTCTTTACGGAGAACCGCTTCGGTGTCTTCGCCCAGCCAAGGCACTCGGCCATCTTCGTGGGGTTGCCACGAAGAGATCCGAACCGGATTACCCGGAGTTAGCACCGGCTGCTCCACGCCGTCTGTTCTGGCTATGGAAACCACCATGTCTCGAGCGAGGAGATGAGGATCAACCACGACCTCTTCGTCGGTGAAGCAGGGTCCCGCCGCGACCCCAGCGGCCGAGAGCGCTTCGGCTGCCTCGATTTTGGTTTTCTGTGAAGCCCATTGCTCGATCGCAGGGCGAAGGACTTCTTCTAAGTGCTCTACCCATCCTTGACGCGTCGCGAAGCGAGGATCGTCAATTAATTCCGGATGCCCAATGGTCGTGAGCAAGGCGTGGAACTGATGCTCACGCCCGGCTTGAACAATGAACCAGCCGTCGCTGGACCGAAAACCATGCATGATGAGTGCGGGAGCGGCTCCGCCCTTTTGGCCCAGTGACCAAAAATTCATCACGATATCTGTCATGGCAACGACGGCATCGAACATCGCAATGTCAACTAATTGCGCTTCTCCGCTGCGATCACGCTGGCGCAGTGCCGCCAGCACACCCACGACGGCGAACATGGCTGCGCCGATATCTCCCAGAGCTCCCGCTGGAGCAACGAGGGGTGGTTGATCTCCCATGCGCTTGAGTTCATAGACCCCCGACATGGCCTCCACGATGGGCGCAAAGGCTGGCCAGTCTTGGTAAGGCGACTCCACCGTGGATCCAAAGCCGGAGATCGAAAGATAAACAAGGTCTTCTTTGACCGCCCGCATCTGCTCATAGCCAATGCCGAGGCGATCTGCGGTTCCTGCCTTGAAATTTTCGGCCACCACATCAAAACCCTTAGCCAGCTCGAGCACGAGATCACGGCCACGAGGGTCCTTAAGGTCCACGCAGATGGATTGCTTGTGCAGATTGTTACGCAGGAAGGTCGCCCCGACGCTACGACCCTCGGGGTCCAACATTGCCGGCAAGGATCCGCGACCCTGGTCGCCGCCCTTAGTGTTCTCGACCTTGACGACCTCGGCCCCAAGACGAGCAAGGAGTTGCGTCGCATAGGGAAGGGACTGCATCTGTTCTATTGCCAGAATGCGGATTCCCTCCAGCGGTCCTCCCTTGAGAGGCTCAGGCATCGCTTAGAGCCGCTCGAGCACGAGGGCTGAACCCATGCCGCCACCCGCACACATAGCCACGACGCCAAGAGGCTGACCGACACGCAGGAGTTCATTCAGCATGGTCACAATCATCCTTGCGCCGGTGGCGGCAATGGGGTGACCGAGGCTGCAGCCCGAGCCGTTTACGTTCACCATGTCCTCGTTAAGGCCAAGACTGCGTACCGCCGCGACGGGAACGCAGGCAAAGGCTTCGTTGATCTCAAAACGCGCAACATCAGCCTGGTCCACTCCCGCACGTGAAAGCGCTAGGGGAATCGCTTCGATGGGTGCTAGGCCAGTGCGCTCAGGGTGCACGCCCACAGCTGACCACCCACGAATGCGAGCAAGTGGAGTGAGGCCGTTGGCCTTCGCAAATTCAGCGCTGGTGACCATGACCGCTGCTGCTGCATCATTGAGTCCAGCTGCATTACCGGCAGTGACGGTGGCGTTCTCAATATTGGGTCGAAGCACGGGCAGTGCCCCGAGCGAGTCCACGGTGACGCCACGACGAGGGAATTCATCGGTGGTGAAAAGGCCACCACCGGGCAACTCGACGGGAACAATCTCATCCTCAAACCAACCCTGGTCAATCGAGGCCAAAGCGCGCTCGTGACTGCGCGCAGCCCAGGCATCGACATCGTGACGGCTGAGGCCGGCAATCCTTGCGGTGTTTTCACCCACGGTGGTTGCCATGTCATAGGGAGGTGCTTCATCCATAGCCGGGTTCGCTGGGCTCATCCACATCTGGTAATCGCGGGCGGAAGCGGGAATCGACTTCAACTGCTGGGGCATGGAGGACATCGATTCCGTGCCTCCAGCAATGATGGCGCTCCCCATTCCCGAGACCACCGTTGCCGCTGCCGTTTGCACCGCAGCCATACCGGCTGCACACCAACGGTTGAGGGCAAGGCCTGGAACCTGGTGCATGCCGAGAGTAACCGCTGCATGGCGGGCGATAACGCCACCACCCTGCAGACTTTCGGCGAGCACGATGTCATCAATGAGCTTGCGATCAAGGCCAGAGCGCTTGGCTAC
>Ga0114962_10005041_pt1 | contig 10389 bp, 5 predicted proteins | sample C_130820_MF_Meta_FD_87017 | JGI IMG/M metagenome (GOLD analysis project Ga0114962, IMG submission 87017) | Freshwater microbial communities from Lake Croche, Canada to study carbon cycling - C_130820_MF_MetaG | ecosystem: Environmental > Aquatic > Freshwater > Lake | place: Lake Croche, Canada...
CAACTGATAGTAAACATTTACATCATTCTTTTGACCAATACGGAATGCTCTATCTTCAGCTTGTTCGTTTTAAATATAAATATTCTTGAAAAATAAGTAAATAATGTTTGTTTTTTTTAAAGTTTTGTTATATTTATTATTGTGGGAACAATGTTCCCACAATAATAAATATAAAATTAAAAATATGAAAACAGAAGAAATTAAGATTAGAATATCAACAACATTTAAACAAGATTTTCAAGAAATTTGTGAAAATGAACAAACAACTATGTCTAATAAGATAAATGATTATATTTTTGAAGAGATTAAAATTAAAAAGAAAAAAGATTTGGTTGGTCAAATAATGATAAAAAAACTTATAAAATTTGGTGTTATTAATACCAATGGAAGACTTTATACAAAAGATGAATTGGTTAAAGTTAAATTAAATGATGATGGTTTTGAATACACAGAACTAGACAAACTAAATTCAAAAACATATTTTGGTCAATTTGGGTATGGTCATGATGATTCAATAGTACACAAATATAACGCAACACATTCTATTGAAAATTTTAGAATTGAAGATGATTGGTTGATTGGCGATGTTAAAATATTAAACCCTTCAATCATACCAATTTTAGATAAGATAGTTTTTAGACCTCGTTCATATGGCGAATTAGATGATAACGGTGTTGTTAAAAATTTAGAAATAATAGGATTTGATGCCATTTTAATAACAGACGATTCATTTAAACAAGAATAATTATGGAAAGTAAAATATGTAATAAATATTTAATTGAAAAAACAATAAATGAATTTCATAAAAACGGTAAAAATATTTATTCATTATGTAAAGTTTGTAAAAATGAATATAAAAAAGAATATAATATAAAGAATAGAGAAAAAAGAAAATTATATCGCAAATCTAGAAAACATATAGGTTTATGGAGAAGTTTGTTGAAAATGTCTTTATGGAGATTGAATTCAAGAAAAAATGGGAAAACAATTGACTTATTGGGATACTCAGCTAATGAATTTAAAACACATATTGAATCTTTATTTACTGATGGTATGTCTTGGGACAATCATGGTGAATGGCATGTAGACCATATCAAAGACGTTAGTTTATTTAATAATGATGATTTACCAAGTGTGGTTAATGCATTATCAAATTTAAGACCTATGTGGGCTACAACAAGAGAGATAAATGGTATTATTTATGAGGGTAATCTAAATAGAAATAAACACAGAAAATCTAAATTATAATTCATCGTTAAGTATTTTATCTACTAAAAATTCAGTTTCATTTTCATTTTTTTTATCACCTAATATTGCATTAATAACCGATTGTTTGTTTTTTAGTGTTTCCCACATACGAGTAGATATGGTATTATCAAACAATTGATAGTAAACATTTACATCATTCTTTTGACCGATACGAAATGCTCTATCTTCGGCTTGTTCATTGTCACCAGTAACCCAAGAGAATGAATTAAACACCACTACGGTGGCTTCAGTAAGTGTAATTGCCACACCAGCTGATTTTATGTTGCCTATAAATACCTTTACTTTTGAATTCTTTTGAAATGCATCGACTGATTTTTGTTTTTGCGTTGTTGACATTGGGCCATTATGCGTAACCGCTATCTTTCCAAAGTGTTTTGCTAGTATTTCAAGCTCTTCAGTGAAGCTGGTAAAGATAATTACCTTTCTACCCATATCAATAGCATTCTCAACCATCTCAATTGTATGAGGAATAGCAGCTGCCGCAATGAATTGTCTTAAAAGAATTAGCTCCACAAGGTCTTTTTGTAGATTCCCATTTCGTTTACCTTCAGAAGTTCTCTTCAATAGGTATTCTTCCCATAGATTTTCGTATTGACTCCACTCTTTTTTGTCCAAAACATGATACATAGGGGTAATAACTTTGTCTGGCATATCCAAAACATCAGTTTTTAACCTTCTCATGATGATATTTTTGGTCTTGGAGGCCAATTCATCCAAATTACTAGCACCATCAGTTATCCATATCTGTCTTTTTTGACCGTTTTTAAGGGTTTTAAAGAACTTTTTACCATCACAGTATCTTACTGCATAGTGTTTCCAATTTTCAGCTATAGGTGACTTGATTATCTTCAATAAATTGAAGAAATCCATGGGTCTGTTGGCCACTGGGGTACCAGTTAGTAACCATACTTTGGATATATTGTGTTTTACAGCTAATTCAACCATGATTTTACCACGAATACTATCATTATTCTTCAAATAATGAGCTTCATCTATGATTGCAAGGTCAAAATTGGCATTGGATAGGTCTCTATTGATAGTTGACATCTCTTCTGGTGTCAATTGTCTTCTTGCTTCTACCAGAGTGTGAAAATTCTTAAGAATATCAAAATTTATGATGGTAAATTTGGCTTCAGACCATTTTTTACCGTCAATAATGGTCGTATCTTTACAAAATACATTGATTTCACGCTCCCAGTTGATTTTAGCTGAAGAAGGACAAACAACAAGTATTTTTTTAGCACCACTTTCAAGGGCTGCAATGATAGATTGGGTGGTATTGTGGGTTACAATGGCATGTTCGGTAACATACAACTTATCTAGTGTATCAACAGCAATACAAACAGCTTCACCTTTACCAGCTGGTTCAATGTTTTTGATATATCTACCAACTTTATATTTATTTGGTAGTCTATAAGTATCAGCTTTTCTTTTAAGTCTAAATGGGTTAAATTCGCTTGGCATTTTAATGTTTAACCTATAGGCTTTTTTACATTCAACAATAGTACCGTCTTCTTTTTTATATTTACCAATTTTGCTTTTTTTTCTAACAATACCACCTAATGAATGAACAATTTCAGCAACATCATCAGCCAATCTTTCAGAAATAGTAGAATATTCAGTACCGTTAAATTCACCATTTTTTGATTTCATACAATGACCATCAGTATCCATAAGACCTTGTAATATAGCAAGTCTATTTTCAATGCTGGAATATTTGTAGATTTCTGGAATAAATTTGGTACCAGACCTAGTATTTTCTAAACCTAATTCTTTTATATCTGAAGCGTGATAATTAATATACGCTTTTCTTTTATTATCACTAATTTTATGTTCAGTTAATATAACACCATTAAATAATTCATCAAAATCATCTTTATGTAATTGAATCGCAATTGCTGATGATTTGGTGAAATAGCCATCACCCAAAGATAACCCTAATAAATAAGGTTCAATAGGTAAAATATTATTATTTTCAAACTCAATTGGTTTAACAATTGGTATTTGCCATTTAGAACCACCATTTTTTTGTTTATAATACGTTTTAAATTTATATGGTCGTTTTTTGTTCCACCCAGTTCCTATTTGTTCTAAAACCAAATTTTTATCTAGCATCTGTTCAGTGCTAATAGTAATATATCTATTTTCTCTATTTTTAGAGTTTTCACCAGAATTACATGAAGACACATTCCATAAATGTTCTTTGCCAACCAAAATACTATATCCATCATTAAATGTTATTTTATATAATTCTTTAACACCTTGTGGGTAAACACCTATAACATTACACGGTTTACCATTAGAACCAATTATTTTATCACCAATTTTCAAATCACCAATTTTATACCTTCCGTTAGGTGTAAATACTTGATTGTCAATCATTTCCATTTTACCTAGCCCCATATCGTCAGCTAGAATACATCCGTTTCTTGATAATAAAAACTTAATCCCTTCTTCTTGATGTTTGTAAAGTTTCTTCTTGGTTTTGGCCAAAACCTTGTTGTATTTTTCAAAATCAACTTCTACTTTAATAGGTTCAAAGTATGGGTCATCGGTTACCTGTGTTTTAGGTAGCCAATACATTTTTGATTCTACTTGGTTTTTTTTAAGTTTTCCATAAACATGATAAGATTTATCAGTTTCAGCTAGTATAAATTCAATAAGGATTTTTTCTGGGGTAAATGAAACACCGTCTTGTTTTTGAAGTTCTTCACCCAAGTATTTTGTTATTCCTATAACCCTATTGATTAAGATTGGTTCTCTTTCATGATTTTCAATAATATACTTGGATTGAGTTTCAGTAAGTGTTATTTTTCCATTTTTAACGAACTCATTCTTAAGTCTTAGCAAATAAGGGTTTATTCCGCTATAGTTTTCAAGTAGCGAAACTGCTGAATGTCCCTTGATATCATTTAAATTTATCAAATATTTTGTTTTATCCCTAGTAATTTATATAAATATAGTAAAAAGTTTTTATAAAATCAAGTCTTTTTATCCAATTAACCAAAAGATAAATATTTATATAGAAAAAACAATGGATAATAAGAAAGTTGTACCTATTACAAGAATTAACAAGTTTTTTTCAGAAGAAGACTACCAGTTAGAAATAAGTATGGGCCGTGAAGTCATTGAGGGTGACGGAAATTTCACTTTGATTCTCTATAGAGTTGATAGACAATTAACTGAGTATGATAATCTTTATGGTGAGGCGACCAAAGATGGTATAAGATTTTTCTCACCAGTTGAATTGAAAGTAATACCTATTTTGGATGAACCAGAGAACCAAACTTATAATAAAAATGGTAGTTTAAGGTATATTCAAGATGGTAATTTAAAATTTGGTATTTATGATGCTCAATTAAGTGAATTAGACACTGAAATAAGCTATGGTGATTACATAGGTTATCCAGTTACAGAAACTGAAATTAGATATTTCAGCGTTGTGAATGACGGGGTTAAAAATTTTGACAACAAACACACTATCATGGGATACAAAGGTGCATTTAGAACTATAAATTGTGCACCAGTAGATAATACTGAATTCCGTGGTATGTAATAACAAAGACGTAATATTTATAAAATATGGCAATGCCAAAAGGATATAAGACAGACATCAACATCGTTAGTGGTAAGATTGGCCCAGAAAGAAGACAAGAAATTCTTGATGGGATAGCCGATAAAGGCACCTTCTTACCTAGAGGCGTATTGGAAGAAGATATGGACCAAACTTTTATTGAGTTTTTAGGTTCTGATAAGGGTTTGTCTATATCTATTGACGGCAAAAAAGTACCAGTTGTGTTTTTAACAATACAAAGATGGACTGAATTTACCAAAACATGGGAATTTTCTGAAGAATACAAAAATATTGAAATGCCATTTATCACTGTGGTTAGAAGACCAGATATTCAACAAGGTCAAAACCAAGCTGGTTTATGGAACATTCCAGGTGGTAGAACCTATACATACATGAAAGTACCTACATGGGATGGTGTTAGACATGGTATTGATTTATACAAGGTTCCACAACCAACACCAGTAGATATAACTTATGAAGTAAGATTATTCACCAATAGAATGAAAGATTTGAACAAATTCAACAGAGTTGTTCAAAGAGCGTTTCAATCAAGACAATGTTACATCAACGTAAACGGTCATCCAATGCCTTTGCATTTGGAAACAATAGGTGATGAGAGCAATATTGACAACTTTGAAAGTAGAAGGTTTTATGTTCAAATGTTTGAAATGAAATTATTGGGTTACATATTGGATGAAGAAGATTACGAAGTAATACCAACAATCAATAGAATGATTGCTACGCTTGAGGTTGATGAGAAGAAAATCTATAATGATATAATTTTTGAACCAATCAAAAAAGGTCATCAAACTGTTTATAATTTTGTTTGGAAACCTAAATCTGATAATCAGTTTACATTTACAGCACAATATGATGTTTCATTTACACAATTAACCAACGTAGAAAACTTAACTAGAATAATTATCAATGTTAACAATTCAGTTGTTTTTGATGGAACAGTTTTATCAACACCTTTAAATCTATTTGCAAATGATGTAGTAAAGGTAAAAGTATATAAAAACTTTCTAACAATTGGGAAGTTTACATTAATCGGAAACACAACAGCATGAGCCACGTAGGAACAGGATATGATATAAACCAGACATTTATAATTGAGCCACTAGATAATGCTGTGCCAATACTTAGTGCGTGTACTGCATTGTACACAAATAACATTTTGTCATGTAGCGGCAATACTCAAATATTTTTGGGTGCTGGTGTTATTTCATTTGATGGAAATTTGTATACCAATGATAATTTAAGTGCCAATACAATCAATGCTTCGACTTATTATAGTGGTGGTACAAACTTGATTGATATTGTTTCTTTAAATACTATTACTGGTGGTACGTTCAATAACAATACGGATACGCTTACACTTTACAAACAAGATAATTCTACTGTTGTTGTTACTGGTTTTACCGACTATTATACAACAGGTGCCACACTTATTGGTGATACGGTTTATTTTGATAGAAATGACCAATTATCAGCTTATACAGTTAATTTAAGTTCTTTGGTTGTTAATGATAAATACGTAACTGGTGTTACATTTACCGATAACCAATTAATTATAGCTCGTAATGATGGTGTTAATTTAAACACATTTATCAACACATTTACTGGATTGACAGTTAATGGTATTTTAAATGTTGATAGGTTAAACGCAAATGTTATTTCTGCTACTACTATATCAGCAACAACGTTTTATGGTGATGGTAGTCATCTAACTGGTCTTGTTACACAAGATACACGTGTAACTGGTTTTACTTATACACCAAATACTTTTACAATTTATGATACAACTGGTGGTACATATTCTGCATCTTTTAACGAAGTAAGCGGACTTACTATTTCTGGTCAACTTATATCTGATTCAATAAGTGCAAACACAATATCAGCTACAACATTTTATGGTGATGGTAGTAATTTAACTGGTCTTGTTACACAAGATACTTACGTTACAGGAGGTACTTATTCCAACGGTACTGCTATATTCACCAATAACACAGGCGGTACATTCAATGTATCTGGTTTCTATACTGGTTACACAGCTCCTATTGATGTTTATGTAACTGGTGGTACTTACTCTAATGGCAACACAACCTTTATAAACAATACTGGTGGTACATTTAGTGTAACTGGATTGACAACTCCTTTTAGTGGGGGTAGTGTAACTGGTTTAACAGCAACTACAATAAGTGCAACAACGTATCAAAATTTACCACTAGATATACATGTAACTGGTTTTACTTTTAACAACGGAAATTATGATATAACCATCAAACAAAATGATGGAAGTAGTTATACTCAAAACTTATCAATTTTAGCTTCCGATGTAACTATAACTGGCGGTACTTATAACCCTGTTACTGGTATTGCTACGTTTGTAAACAATACGGGTGGAACATTTAACGTGACTGGTTTTTTGACTGGTTATACGGATACAACTGTAAGTGCTTTTACATACAACAACGCAAACACATTTAAAATTGATTCGAGCAACGGACAATCTTTTTCAGCAACTATAAATTCTGTAACTGGTTTGACTGTTAATGGTTCATTATCAGCAACTACTTATCTAGGATTGCCTTTGGATATACGTGTTACTGGAGGTACTTATTCTAACGGAACTGCTACATTTACAAACAATACTGGTGGTACGTTTAACGTATCTGGATTTAAAACTAGTGATGTATTTGTTACAGGAGGTACTTATTCTAACGGAACCTCTACCTTTACAAATAATACTGGTGGTACATTCAGTGTAACTGGGTTTACTTTGCCTTATACTTTTACTGGAGGTACGGTATCTGGTGCGACTCAGTTTACCAATGGTTTAACAGCAAGTACTATATCAGCTACCACAATTACAACTCCAAGTATGGTTGCAAATTCAAATGGGTTGACAGCAAGTACTATATCAGCAATAACTTATTTAGGTTTACCTAAAGATGTGTTTGTAACTGGTGGTACTTATACCAATGGTAATGCAATATTTACCAACAATACTGGTGGAACTTTTAATGTTAGTGGTTTCTCAATTGGTGGCGGTGGTGGTCAAATATTTTATTTGAATCTTTCACAATCAAAAAATGGTAACAGATATTTGAGTACAACTGCCAGTACTGCTGCTGAACAATCAAGTGGTGTAACCATAAACAATGGTGCAACAGGAACAATAGCATCATTTCAATCAGACGTTTTGGGTGTTACGCTAATTCCTGGTGGTGTGTGGTCATTTTATTTGCATTCATATAAAAATACTAATAACGCAAGTTTTCAAATTTTTGTTGAGGTATATAAATTATCAAGTGGTGGTACATCAACTTTATTGTTTACAACTGACCCAGCAGATGTAACAAGTAATTCACCTAATCCATCAATGCAATTAACTGATGTGTATTTTAGTGGTTCTCCTGTTGTTGTTACTGATAGTATAGTTTCTGTTGTAAAAGCTACAAATACTGGTAATCAATCAAAAATAATAACACTTGTTAGTGAAGGTCTTCAACATTATTCATATGTTGTTTCAACTTTACCAACCCAACAAGGTTTGACATGTGATACCTTGAGTGGTTGTTCAATAATTCAAACAATTCAATCTAATCTAAATAATAAATTAGATAAAAGTGGTGGGACAATAACCAACAATTTGGTTATTAACGGTAGTTTATCTGCAACTACATATCTAGGCTTGCCTACCGATATACGTGTTACTGGAGGTACTTATTCTAATGGCAACACAACCTTTACAAATAATACTGGTGGCACATTTAGTGTTAGTGGTTTTACTACTCCATTTACAGGAGGTACAGTAAGTGGTACAACTTTATTTACAAGTGGATTAACAGCTACAACTATATCAGCAACAACTTATTTGAATACACCTTATTGGACATCTGGTTCAACAGGTGATTATTCAATCAGAGCTAAAAATGATAGTTCTATAGACGCAACTGGAAATTATTCTTTGGCTGAAGGTTATGCTACAACAGCACAAGGTGTTGGTGCACATGCTGAAGGTGGTCAAACTACTAGTATTGGTATTTATGGTCATGCCGAAGGTGGTAATACAACAGCATATGGTGATTGGAGTCATGCTGAAGGTGGTAATACAACAGCATATGGTGATTTGAGTCATGCTGAAGGTCTACAAACAACAACCAACGGTCCACACGCACATGCTGAAGGTAATTCTAGTGTTGCATCTGGTGATGCAAGTCATGCTGAAGGTCAAAACACATCTGCTAATGCCCAATCCAGTCATGCTGAAAATTATTATACTGTATCAAATGGATTTGCAAGCCATGCTGAAGGTGGTTTGACAACAGCACAAGGTAATTATTCACATGCTGAAGGTGCTAGTTCAACAGCTATTGGTAATTATTCACATTCTGAAGGTAATACAACAATAGCTATTGGTGATGAAAGCCATACTGAAGGTATTAGTACAAGAGCTTATGGTGGTGCAAGTCATGCTGAAGGTAGTTCTACAACAGCTGGTTTATTAGGTTATGTAGCTATTAATCTTACAGCAAATAGAATTACTTTAGATTACGGTGATATAAGTGCTTTATTTAACGCTGGTGATTTATTATACTTAAATGATTACGATTATGATAATAATATTGGTGTAATTGCAGATACTGTTGTTGCTTCATCTTTTGATGGGTCTTATACTTATGTTGATATTACTCCAAGTGTAAATGATACCACTACTTTATTGGTATCTAATATAACCAATCCTGTTGGTGGTGATACATTTATTGGTAATCAAACACACGCTGAAGGTTTTAACAATAAAGCTTTAAGTAACTCAAGTCATGCTGAAGGTGAAAATACAACTGCTTTGAATTATGGGGCACATTCTGAAGGTAATTCAACAACAGCTCAAGGTTATTCAAGCCATGCTGAGGGTGGTGCTACTACAGCCAATGGTTCTGCTAGTCATGCTGAAGGTTTTGCTACTACAGCCAATGGTTCTGCTAGTCATGCTGAAGGTGCACTTACAACAGCTAGTGGTATCTATTCACATGCTGAAGGTTATGGTACAATAGCTAGCGGTTATTATTCACATGCTGAAGGTTTTTATACAACAGCTTTGGGTAATTATAGTCACGCTGAAGGCCAAGGAACAATATCTAGCAATGAAAATTCACATTCCGAAGGTTATTATACAACAGCTAGTGTTGCCTATTCACATGCTGAAGGTGCACTTACAACAGCTAGTGGTGCTCAATCACATGCTGGTGGTTATATTTCAAAAGCTAGCGGCCAAAATTCATTTGTTCATGGTTCTGGTTCAACAGCTAGTGGAATCAATACAGTTGTATTAGGTGGTGGTATTATGGGTACAACAGACAACACGGTTTATGTACCTTATTTTAACATAAAATACCTAAGTGGTGGTACCAGCATAAATAATTTAGGTATTGACGCTAACGGTTATGTAGTTTCTGGTACAACTAGTTCTAATTTTACAGGAGGTACGGTAACTGGTGCTACTTATTACAGCAATGGATTAAGTGCAAATACATTCAGTG
>Ga0114962_10005042_pt1 | contig 10388 bp, 10 predicted proteins | sample C_130820_MF_Meta_FD_87017 | JGI IMG/M metagenome (GOLD analysis project Ga0114962, IMG submission 87017) | Freshwater microbial communities from Lake Croche, Canada to study carbon cycling - C_130820_MF_MetaG | ecosystem: Environmental > Aquatic > Freshwater > Lake | place: Lake Croche, Canada...
ACGGTGCGCGCGAAGCTGCTCCCAGAGTTGTACGAGTGCTACGACTGTTCTGTTACACTGTCGGCGAACCCTGATATCATCTGCATCGTGACCATGAACTAAACTAAAAAACCAAAAAACAAAAATGAAAAACAAAAAACAAAAAAATAAAATCAAAAACAAAAACAAAAAAAAAAAAACAAAAAACAAAAAACCAAAAACCAAAAACCCAAAAAACCAAAAAAGAAATTTTTTGGTTAACGGAACTCTATCAACTGAAAAATTGATACATATATCTATAGTAATGTTAAAGTACAACAATGTCCACTAAAAAGCCCAAAGAACCCAAAGTGGCAAAGAATCAACAATCGATAACATCCTTGTTTTCGAAACTTACAATTTCGAAAACAAGTACAGACGTCACACACGAAGTAACGGAAAAAGCCCCAGAACCGATGCCAATGCTGACAAGCGAAGACGATGCTATTACGAGATTTTACGCATCTCTCACGCCAGCAGAACGTATAGCGCACGAAATCGCCGTGGAAAAACTAGGTACAAGTTACGACGTTGTTCGTACTCACGGGTTCCAACGGTGGCGCTCCGCTCGCAAGTAGAGCCTTAAACAGATACACGGGTTTTTTTGGCGAATCGGTTTGAATTTCAGAAATCCACGTTCGTAAATATTTATTACCATCAAGAACATTCGTGGATTCTAATAATTGTTGTAGTGGTGTCCAACAGAGGTCCGCAATTTCGTACGAAGGTCCAGCGCGCATATTTTGTTTGTTTTTTTCGTGTTTTAAAACAGCATAGCGAAATAAATAGGATTGAGAACCTTTAGTAATTTTAAATACATCGGGTTGTATCCAGTAGTCATCGGTTGTCAAACCTGTTTCCTCTTTAACTTCTCGTATAGCGGTACTAAGGTCAGACGTATCGTAGGATTCACGGTGACCTTTAGGAAATCCCCACTTGCGAGAACGCGCATCATGAACGAGCAAAATCTGTTTGAGGTCGGGAGAGAGAATGAGTAATCCGGCACCGGCATAATTCATTCGGATTACCTACTGTTCTATAGATTTTTTCGCCTTAGGTTATTCGCAAACTAAAAATCACGAACGATTTTTACGCGTTTTCTTTCCTGCAATTTTTTTACCTGCTGCGCCATCACGTTTCACACATCGATTCGTAATCGGATTGAGGATTTTTTCAGCCGGGCATATTTTAGGAATAGGTTCTAAAAGTGCAGGATCAATATGAAGAGCCGCTGCGACACGTTTTCCCGCTGCACCCGTAAGTTTTACGCAACGTCGGGTTTTCGGATTTCGTATGTATCCAGGCGGACATTCAATAGGATTCGCTACGGGTGGCGCACAGACACCACCTTCCGCAACACGCCCGATAGCGCAAATTGCGGTCGGATCCGCAGCGGCTAAAACAAGTTTCGGTTTTAGAACTTTATTCGCATGAAAATCCTTACGTTCCTGAAACAATTTCACCTTACTGACTACAGCATCAGGACCCATGTATCGCGATTTCACGGCTTTATTATCATAGAACCTGTACGAATCTTGCCAACTGTATAAATGTCTAGCACCATGTACCATACAATAACCGATAGCTGTACATTGACGATTGTTTATTTTGACCGCTAACATTTTTTCTAACCAATTGTATAAATCTACAGAAATATAATCATATTTGTAATTGAGAATATAATAAACGAGTTGTGCTAAATCACGTTCCTTACGAAAACATTCGTTTCTTTGAGAGTAGTACAGACCGGCTTTTATTTCCAAATCACCCCACTTCAAACAGCTGAATCCGAAATCTATGAGTTTATAGATGCGTTTATTCGACGCATTACGTGTGAACATAATATTGTCGGGTTTTAAATCGCGATGATTGAATTTTAGCTGTTTTTGGAAAAACGCAAGACCATCTGCTATTTGTGAAAGCATATCGGGTACTATAATATTGTTCGTTGATGGCGAGAGCACATCCATTAAGTTATGAACGGTATTATCCATCATTTCTGTCACAATAAACGCGGTGTGTAAGGTAAAATCATAACCCACTTTGTAAATTTCTGGAACAAACGGACCGTTCGTTTCGTGCCGGCTGACTTCAGCCAACAGAATTTGTATAATAACCTCACGTAGCACCATTTGTAAATCTAAGAATGATGTTACATTCTTGACCCATTTGACAGCAACTATAGTTCCATCGGGAGCCGTACTTTTATAGGTTGTACCAAATGTTCCTGAACCTAATTTTTTCTCAAATGTATAACGAACGCCGTCGATTGTAACGCCTCCAAATGCTGCTTTTGTAGGCGTGAGTTTCTCAGCACCAATCGTTTCCCAGTCTTTCATACGAGAATCTAGAACAGTACGAATACCATAGGGAGTTAAATCGAGTGTTTTTCCGGACATATACTCTAGAGTAACAAGTGATAAAGTTTTACAACAAATCATCCCTATCAAATTTTATGCAACCAACATATAACAACAATGTCTAATAATTCCGGTTGCGAATTCAAACGATGCCCTATGAACTTCACTGGTCCGCATGTGTTTATAAACAGTAAAAACAGGAAGATGCAATATTGTAAATTATGTGGCTGTATGAGAGCTAACAAAAATGCCTTCACAAACAATACAACCCGGAATAAAAAGGTTCCTAAGATTGTGAATATGTTTCCTAAGATTGTGAATGGGAGAGGTCGTAAGAGCACTCGTAAGAACAGTCGCAAGTAAATGTGGAAATCCCATTTTGCGGTTATGTTGTAAAGTGTGTTTCCCTTTGCGCGACTACAAAGTTACGTAGCGCACAGTTGAAATCTGTAAATTTCACAGTATTGTAATACTATGAAATCTATACTCAACCCTCATAATACTTTCAAAATCTTAGCGCCGTCTACGTATAGTTCGTTTTCGCTGTGTTGCGGATTTTTTAGTGCTTTTCCATCGTTTGACATTTTTTCTGCTACCGCCAGCAGGAGGAGGCATAGACATAATAAGACGCAAATCAACACAGTCTAGGAGTATGAAAAAAAGGTCTGAAAGTTCTCTTTTATGAGCATCAATGCGTTGATTGATATCAGTGTGTGGCGGATCCTCTACATAAGGAGCAAACACTTCATCGAGCATGGTTGAAAAGTGCCGAAGGTCGGGTTCTCCTGCTAATTTTGTTGTCATATACCGCAACAAGATTCTGCCTGGAATCCTTTTAATTTTACTAGCAAGCTCTCTATGAATATCATCACCAACAAGATCCGCTTTTAATTCAAAATCATTAAGGTGGTTCATATACGAAATTTCATCAGCGCAAAGAAACTGCGAAAGATCTTGAGTGTAAATATGTTGCGCTAGGGGTAACGCTCGTCCCGGTCTTTCCAGGGGTAACGCTCGTTCGTGTTCCATTCTACTATGTTTTTTTAAAAAAACGTATATTACAATACAAAAAACATAACATCACCCACAATACATTTTATGCGTCCTATATATAAACAATGTCTAACAATTCCGAATGCGAATTAAAACCATGCCCTATGAACGAACAAGGAGCGCATTGGTTTATAAATAGTAAAAACGGAAAGCAGCAATATTGTAAATTATGCGGCTGCATGAAGAAGAAAAATAATAATACTCGTAATAACAAACGTAATAAACGTAGTAACAATACCCCTAAGTTTCCGCATATGTATAGCCGTAAGAATCGTAAGAACAGTCGCAGAAACTAGTCGCATAAACGAATCGCAGAAACGAATCGCAGAAACGAATCGCAGAAACGAATCGCAGAAACGAATCGCAGAAACGAATCGCAGTAAATACCCGGGATAAAAAATGAACCCGTTTCATATCCAAAAAATATTTTATACACCCTACCCATCAAACACTGGCGTACTCTACATTCGCGATCTCCCGGTCTGCGCTCTATAGGCAAATCAACCTATGGCGTCACTATCTTCCAACCGTAACACCATTTTATGCTGTAAAATGTAATAACGACCTACGAATGATGCAGTGGATGAAAGATATCTATCCAGCAATGGGATTTGATTGCGCATCCATACGGGAAATCAATGATGTATTGTCCTTCACAAAAGCGGACGATATAATTTACGCGCAACCGTGTAAGAAATATGAAGATGTACTTGCGGCGCAACGTAAGGGTATTGGCGTTACGGTGGTAGATTCGGTGGAGGAAGTGGAGAAGTTAGAAGGATGGCGGGGCGAGGTGTTGGTCCGGTTGCTGGTCAGTGATAAAGACAGTAAGCAACCGTTCGGTAAGAAATTCGGGGCTCCGATGGAGTGGCTACCGAATATTTATAAAGCAGCGCAGTCGTTGAGGTTAAATATGACAGGATTTAGTTTTCACGTCGGCAGTGAATGCCTAGAGCCGGCGCAATACGGAAATGCGATAGAAGATTGTAGGAAGGCACAGGATATCGCAAGTAACGAGGGATTTGAAACATCCGTGATAGATATTGGTGGTGGTTTTCTCCCGGACGAGCCGTCGTTCTCCAAAGTAGCCAAAATCATAAATCGCGCGAAAAACGAGCATTTTACGAAGCCGAATGTACGATTTATAGCGGAACCCGGGCGCTTCTTAGCTATGCCTACGCATACGCTATTTACGACGGTGATTGGTAAGAAACCCGTATATCCACCGCCTAAATCGGATAAAGAACCAAAATGGCGTATTACGATTGATGAATCGGTTTACGGGTCGTTTAGTAATATTCCGTTTGACCATCAAAAGCCGGAAATGGAACGCATGAGACCATCATTGGAGAATGAAACGAAACGCCCCACGATTCTCTTTGGTAGAACATGTGATTCTGGCGATTGTATTAGCGATTCTATTCTTTTACACGATTTAGAAGTCGGTGATGTGTTACGTGTACCGAATATGGGCGCGTACACAACTGTGACGGCTACAGAATTCAATGGATTTCCAAAACCGATAACGGTTTATGAATATTCGGAGCAGAAATATGAAACGCATACAACCTAAAGAAAAAAAACTAAGGAAAGATTGGGAACAACCTTAGTTCAGTGGTAGAATGATTCGCTTCCAACGAATAGGCACGTGTCCGATTCACGTAGGTTGTAGTTTTTCATTATAGTATCTATATTGAAAAACCAAAAAACCATTTTAGTAAAGTTTGAGGAAGTCAATAGCCGACATAGTTTTTGTATATTTGTAACGTTTATTCATCCAACAATGATAATGAAGTATATCCTCTTTTCGCATGACTATTTCACTATGATGACGATGCGGTGTGATTATAAATTCATTTTCCGCAACTTTCTCCGTATGTAGTATTGTTTTTGTATATTTATCTTCACCGATATATTTAGCCAGTTCAAGTATATTGTTGTCGAGTATATCATTATCATTTTTATTTGTTAGAATATTACTCCGAAGAGTTATTGTACTGTACTTTGTTAAAAACGTTTCTATGTTCATGGGTTTCATCGTCGGAATATGTATAAATTCATCCGCATCAATCAACGCGATATGCTTACATCTGTGTCTGAATGCATTGACACCGATATGCAATGTTATTCGTTGTAGAGAATTCCAGTGTTGCTTGTTTAACGGCGAATAGGGAAAATCCACAACCCACACGCGTCCTTTGTATTTTTTACATATTTCGTCAGTCGAATGTGCTACAATACAGTTTTCCAACGATTCGTTTAAAGTATTTGATTTATTGGCATCATTGTTAAAAATGACGATTCCAGAAAATCCTATTTGTATATTGTACTGAATCCATTCATCGAGTCTATGGGAATAATCTTTACATAACGTACTTATTATCGCCGATGTATGACTCAATTTCAAATCACAATTCATAAATGGAAATTGTAAATGAATATCCTCAAACGTCGTTGTGGCTGTTTTGCTTACAAATGTAATAGTGTCTAACGTAGAAACTTTCCCTTTCATTGTAATGAAAAAATCAGACCGATCGGCACAAAAAGTCACCGTAAAGTCAGTGTCTTTAAGTTCGATTGAATCAAAGCGATTGCGGTATTGCCCATAGATTGTAGTTTCATCAAGTAATGAATCATACAAACAAACTGTATGAAATAGAAGAATCTCCATTGATTGTAGCTTCTATTATAGTGTTGAAAAATTTCATAGTATAGATGTATACTAAAAAATAATAATGTTATTGTGAGGGATGGGGATCGAACCCATGACAGTTACCTACAAGAGCTTAAGTCTTGCGCCTTAACCACTCGGCCACCCTCACACCTTTCCATCTTAGCTTGGCTTTAAGCCTCAATTTTGTTCGTGCTGTAATAGATAACGGCAAAAATGTTGTGTGATTTAGTTTTTTCTACGGGTTATATAACTACGTCGCAGCTTACGATTTGCTCGTTTGCGGCTACGTGGTGCTTTATTCGCAAGAGATAAACCACCGAGCGCGTTTGCTGTTGCATTGACTGCTTCTGGTTCTGGTTCTGCTTCTGCTTCTGCAACTCCTTCTGCCCCAACAGTTGCCGATCTAAGTGCCACAAAATTCGCACTAAGCGCATTCACAGCCGCTCCTCCTGGTAAAAACCGGTGGATATCTGCTTCTAATAAAGCCACAGCTTCATCAATTATACCGTTCAAACTGTGTGCTATGTCATATTTGAATGACTTAATACGCTCAATCAATGGTGTTGTTACAGCAATTGCCGGTATAATTTCATCAGAGTCAGGGCTTTTAAAACCCTTTAGAATTTCCCGAAGTATAGGTAGAATATTGGTAAAGGTTTGAGGAATGTTGGCTGAAAATTCGCTAACTGGTTGAAACAGTGCTTCTAGCGGTAGGACTCTAGTTTGAAAGGATTCACCTGTAGAACGTTTGGTAGTTTGAAATACTTGAACATGAGTATTTAATCCTTGGTTCACAATTAAATCATTTCCAACCTCTTCAGATAAGCCAACTATAGGTCCTTCTACAGGAGGTGTTATATTTTCTTGGATAATACGCATTATTAATCCAATAAGTATTGGATCGCGTAAAAAACATCCAATGTAAAAGAGTTCCTTCAAAATGGCTCCGTGTGTTACTTGAATCATCTGTATAAGAAGAGGTTCGTCATAACGACCAATATTTGAGAGTACATATATAGACGCGGCTGTTAAAAGAGTTCGGATGGTATCGCCTGTCCAGACTTGTATAGAAGTTTTACTAACATGTGCAAATCGCACACCCGAGAATAATTGTAATCCGAGTTGCAAACCGTAAGCCATTCTTTCCACTTCTACGCTATGTGGTACCTTACCCGCTTTAGCCATCTCAACCACCTCGATAAACGCACTTGGACCATAAAATGTACCGGGTTTCGGACCAACGATTAAAACCTCAAGTGGCGTCGCAAGAGTAATACCGGCACTTGCGATGAGTGTGCTAAATTTTCTACCATTGACTTCAGCGCCAGATAAAATATTTGTTAAGAGATGTTGTAGAGTTTTGGTTAATTTTCCTCCTAGGACTGCTTCTCCTGCAACTCCAGCAGTTTCATCCACCGTACTTAAACCTCCGCCCAATCCTAAGCTGATACCAACATGCTTTCGCAAACCAGCATTTATTGCTAGAGCACTATTTGCTGCTGTAACTCTTACGCTGAACTTATCTACAGGCACAGGGTTGTAAATTATCCAATGACGCTTCCCACCTTTCGTGGTTGTTAAGTCGGTAAGCTCACCGCGTTCAAATTTATATTGGTTTGCTTTACAAAAAAACTCATATCCGCCTGTTATATTATCGTCTATAGGCACGACAGGTTCCTTAACTTCTTTCCACTTACCTTTATTTGGACCACTTTTTACCTCACGTTGGAGAGTCATTGCTATTCCTGATTCTTTATTCGCAATAAGTAATCGTACGAACGCTTGTTGTTCTTCACTAAATGAATCAAAGCAAAGAAAACAGTTTTTGCCTCCCCACGAATTAACGTCTTTAATCACAACGCCTGTAAAAATAAGATGATAGGCAAATTCCGATTCTTTTCCTTCATCAATGGGAGTTGTAGGAGGCAAAGCACCTGGTGTCAAACCTGTGAATGTTTTTATGAAATAATCGTTACCAGGTATGAGGTCAGCACGAGATAAAACCGCTCTATATTCGCGTGTACTTGGTGCCTTTTTAGCCTTTGTATAACTTGTTACACTCCCAACACTTTCGTTATTATTTGTCGCGCCTGTTCCTGCGCCTGCGCTTGCCTTTTTAGACGACATTCTATTCTTTACATCATAAAAGTAAAAAACACAAAAACAAAAACCAAAAGGTCTAAAGATACCCACCAAGAATTACTTGGCGAGGTTTCATAGTATAGATGGTTAGTACACAGGATTCTGATTCCTGAAATCCTAGTTCAATTCTAGGTGGAACCAAACCACGAGGTCCGTTATATCAGTTGGTAGATAGTCACTCTTATAGATTTAGTTCTATGCTTAGGTAGGTGAATGCCGTGAGTTCGATCCTCACACGGACCATTTTTTCACATTTTCGTAAAGTGTGAAAAAATGAATTACATTCCAAACTACATATAGAACGTAAATGAAACTCGTGATTGTTGAATCACCGGCAAAATGCGCCAAAATTCAGGGATATCTTGGGGATGGCTACACGGTGAAAGCCACGATGGGACATATTCGTGCATTAGAGGAGTCGTTAGATAGTGTAGGAATCGATAAAGGCTGGGAACCTACCTATAAGGAGATTGCGTCTAAGAAAGACGCGATAACGAAACTTCGTGCCGCAGCGAAAGGATGTGAGGTTATTTTAGCCGCAGATGACGACCGGGAAGGCGAAGCTATCGCGTGGCATACGTGTTTTATTCTCAAACTCAATCCGGCAACTACAGAACGTATTGTTTTCCATGAGATTACAAAACCAGCGATTCTTGCCGCAGTGGCGAATCCACGCCGTCTAGATATGAATAAGGTCAATGCGCAACAGGCGCGTTCTATGTTGGATTTACTGGTAGGTTTTACAATTTCACGGGTCCTATGGAATCGTGTAGCACCTAAATTGAGCGCAGGACGTTGTCAAACACCAGCATTACGGCTTGTCGTTGAGCGTGATGCGGAAGTTGAGAATCATAAAGCCGCCGCATATTGGCGATTATCAGGGGAATGGAATACAACGCCTACATCGTCATTATCACTCAAAGGCTCGGCAGATAAAGACCTTGCAACAAAGGACGAATCCAATATATTCTTACAATCTGTTGTTTCAAAACCAGAGTCCATCATCCTATCCGTAAAAGAATCCGTTAGTATTAGTAATCCGCCGAAACCACTTATTACAAGTACGCTACAACAAGAAGCCAGTCACCGCGGTTTATCACCGAAGGTTACAATGCAAGCAGCACAGAAACTCTATGAAGCGGGACATATCACCTATATGAGAACGGATAATGCGACTCTATCGGTTGATGCTGTCACAGCGATTCGTACATACGTAGAGGCTACGCATGGCGCGGAGTATTTGGGTGTTCTTGCGACTTCAAAGGAATCTGCCACAGAAAAACCAGAAAAACCAGAAAAACCAGAAACAGCTAAAAAAGTTAAGAAAACAAAGAAAGAAGCCGAAAAAGGAGCAGGCGCAGGAGCAGGCGCAGCAGTCGCAGTACAAGCCGCCCACGAAGCCATCCGTCCAACGAAACCGAATGTGAAAGAACCCGATTTGGACGACGCAGCACAACGAACAGTCTATAAACTCGTGTGGCTACGTGCTACCCAGTCGCAAATGGCAGCTGCACAAACCGATATTCGTAAAACGACCCTCGTCATTGAATCGAATAAGACAATTGTTTGGAACGTAGAACAGCAAAAGATGAAATTCGCAGGCTGGCGTATTCTAGAACCTCAATCAACCGAAACAGTGACAGCGGAACAACTAGCGTGGGAAACGTGGAAAACCTTGAAAGCCGGCATGAAACTCCAATGGACCGCATTACACGCCGATGAACAATTCACAAAACCTAAAGGTCGGTTCACAGAAGCGAGTCTTATTGCGGATTTGGAAAAAAGAGGTATCGGAAGACCAAGTACGTTTGCATCGCTAATGTCTACAATCGTAGAACGTGATTACGTAGAAAAGACAAATACGGAGGGAAAAGAACAAGATTCACAACATCTGGTCATAAAACCGAATGTTTGGCCGCCGAAAGAATCCGTAGAAAAACACAAGGTCGGTGCGGAAAAGAATAAACTCAAAGCGACCGCATTAGGTAAATCGGTCAGCGACTTTCTATCCCGTGAATATAGCGATCTCTTTAATTACGAATTTACTGCGACGATGGAACGTAGCATTGAAGAAATAGCGCAAGGAACGTAGATATGTAAAACGCTACTTCAGACAACATGGGATACCTATAAAGAACGAT
>Ga0114962_10005045_pt1 | contig 10386 bp, 14 predicted proteins | sample C_130820_MF_Meta_FD_87017 | JGI IMG/M metagenome (GOLD analysis project Ga0114962, IMG submission 87017) | Freshwater microbial communities from Lake Croche, Canada to study carbon cycling - C_130820_MF_MetaG | ecosystem: Environmental > Aquatic > Freshwater > Lake | place: Lake Croche, Canada...
AAGCAGGATATAAAGCTGCGTATTTGTTTGCAGGACTAATTAAAATATTATTAGAATTATATTGTGATCCTGCGTTTATTACTACAGTTCCAGTAGAATCTCCTGTTTTAATTCTTACTAAGCTGCTAGAAATGTATGTATTCGCTAGTGCGCTTAAGCTATTTTTATTAGTCTCGTATGAGGCTGATAATGTTTCTAAATTAGCTGATACTGTATCAATATTATTAAATAATGTGTTTGCCGCAGTGCTTAAATCCGTTACAGCAGTAGTAAAAGCAGATGCATTTTGATTTACAGTAGTAGTAATTACAGTATTTTGTGTAGGTAATAAAAGATTCTCAAAATTTAATATATGAGTACCAGTAGAAGTTTCGATTAGGATATAATCTCCATTATTAACTTGCGTTAATTCTGGTAAATCTTTAATATTAATATAAACTTCTGTTGCCATTTTAAGTATTTATCTACTTGTAATTTATTTAGCAGATGATAATATATATTAAATGAATGTTTTAATTGGTTGTCTTTTATTCAGAGAATTCACTGGATCAGAGATGTATGTTTTTGAATTAGCAAAAAACCTAGTTAAATTGGGTGTTTCTGTAACCGTTGCTTCTCCGCACGTAGGAGGAAAATTGACTGATTTAGCTACAAAAGAAAATATTAATGTAATTAAATTTGACGAATTAAAAAATATTAATATTAAATTTGATGTAATTCATGCTCAACATACTCCAATTGTAGAGGCTTTAATTAAACTTTATCCAGATACGAATAAAGTTTGTACTATTCATTCTGAAGTTATTTCTTTAGAAAATCCATTTATAGATAAAAGTATTAAAAAATATATTGCGATTAGACCAGAAATTAAATCACATTTGATTAAAAATTTTAATATACCAGAAAATAAAATAGAAGTAATTTATAATCCAATAGATGAAACTAAATTCTTTAAGAAAGAAGTAAGAGATCATAATTCTATTCTTTTTGTTGGAACTATTGATTATCTTAGAAAAAATACAATATATGATTTGGTTGATTATTCTAAATCAATCGGAAGAGATTTATGGTTAGTTGGAAATAATTCTGATAATTATTTGAATGATCTTTTAAAGAATAAACACGTTAAATATGCCAAAGCAGAACAAACAATAGAACGATATACGCAAAGATGCAATGAAACTGCGGGTATCCTTTTAGGTAGAACGACAATAGAGGGTTGGTTATGTGGAAAGTCTGGTTGGATATATGATATTAATGATAAGGGAAATATTTTAAGTAAAAAATTATATGATCCCCCTACTGACTTGGAAAAGTTTTATTCTTTAAATGTAGCAAAACAAATCAAAAACTTATATTAATATGATATCAATTGTAATGCCTGTTTATAATACCCATCCTGATTGGCTGGAACAATCAATAGATTCTTGTCTAAATCAAACTTTTAAAGATTTTGAATTAATAATTGTAGATAATGAATCTACAAATGATTTAACTTTAAAAAAATTAGAAAACTATAAAAATAAAGAAAATATTAAGATATTAAAATGTAACAAACAAAAAAATAAAAGAGGAGTGTCATTAGCTATTAATATGGGAATAGATAATTCTAAATATGATTTAATAGCAAGAATGGATTCTGATGATTGGATGCATCCAATTAGATTAGAGAAACAATATGAATATCTGAATAAAAATCCAGATGTTTCTATCCTTGGGACTCAAATAAAAATAATACAAAATAAACAAATAACAAATCATCCTGAAGTAGTTGATGTTGATTATATTAAAAGAACTAGATCTAGTTGGTTTATAAATCATCCAACAGTTATGCTTAGAAAAAGTATATTTGATATAGTTGATAAATATTCCGAATCACCAGAGATCTTTCCAGAAGATTTGGAATTATGGACTAGATGTTTATTGAAAGATATTAAAATAAGAAATATGAAAGAATGTCTTTTAAATTATAACTTTCATGGGAAAAATACATCGATAATAGATGCCGCTCAAATTGAATGGACTAACAATTTAAATTCATACATCAGTCGTATCTTATGATTTATTGTGATTTAAAAGGTGGTTTAGGCAACATGCTGTTTCAAATAGCAGCATGTCTATCTATAGCAAAAGATAAAGGAACAGAGGCAATTTTTCCTAATTTAAGATCTCATATACATTATCTAAATTCGGAAAATGAGTACAATCCAAATTTAGATTATGCATATGAATACATAAATTTAAATATATTTAAAGATTTAAAATGCATAGAAAAAAACAATTTATTAAAAATATACAATTTTCCATTTAATTATAAAGACATACCTTTGGAAGGTTCTGATGTAATAATCAATGGGTTTTTTCAATCGGAAAAATATTTTAAAAATAATGAAAAATTAATTAGAGATCTATTTCAAATTGATGAATCTATTTTAGATATAATCAATCAGAAATATAAAGATATTTTAGAATTTAAAAAAACTACATCGATTCATATTAGAAGGGGAGATTATTTAAAATTAAATAATTATCATCCTACATTATCATTAGATTATTTTAAAAATGCTATTGATTTAACAAAGGATGTTACAAGTAAATATATTATTTTTAGTGATGATATCGAATGGTGTAAAACAAAATTTCAAGGAAATAGATTTATTTTTATAGAAAATCAAAAGGATTATATCGAATTATATTTGATGTCTTTATGTACAAATAATATAATTTCAAATTCTAGCTTTTCTTGGTGGGGTGCATGGTTGAATTTAAACAAAAATAAGATAATTATTAGTCCAAAACAATGGTTTGGGGAAATGATAAAGGAGGATGATTCTGATATTATTCCTGAAACTTGGAAAAGAATATAATTTATGGAAAAGATATACTCAAAAGTAGACCCGAATAAACTATTGCATGTTATCAATAGATTAGAAGATATTGTAAAAAGAACTGATGTAATACCTGATACAGAATTCATTCAATGTGCGACACTAAGAATGAGTAATGGAACTACATTTAAGCCACATAAACACATAGAAAAAGAAAGGCATTATACAAATAAAATAGCACAAGAAAGTTGGGTAGTTATAAAAGGTAAAGTAAAATGCAAATTTTATGATATTGATGATACTTTAATTGCAGAACCAATTTTAAATATTGGTGATGCAAGCTTTACATTATATGGTGGGCATACTTACGAAATATTAGAAGATGACACTGTTGTTTATGAGTATAAAACAGGACCATATGAAGGACAACATTTAGATAAAGTTTTTATAGATGAAAACATACTATAGCATAAGTCCTACAAATCATGGATGGGGATACGGATATGGATTCTTTTCTAATTATAGAATTTGTTTAGAACAATTAATTGATCATCATGAAAATAAACGTGAAGGAATTCCGTATATTGATTGGGATAAAACAACATGGATAGAAGGATTCAATCCATTTGAATCAACAGAATTTAAAACATCATATAATCCATTTGATGATTGGTTTTATCAGGACATCCCATCTTCTATGGATTTGATAATTAAATGTACAAATCCCCCTAGACCAGATATAATAAATCACGCAGAGCATTATTTTTATGATAAAATTCAATTAGAAAGACAACAATCTATAGATAGGTTATATATAAAACCAAAAGAACATATCACCCAAAAAATAAATCAAATATATGAAAAAGAATTAAATGGTCATAATGTTTTGGGTGTAATGGCAAGAGGAACGAAATACAACTTGCACCATCCTATGTATGGTGTGTTTGGAGTGGATGATTATATTAAAGAAATAGATAAAATTTTAAACAGTCATCCAGAAATAACAAAATTATTGATAGTAAGTGAAGATTCCGAATATATAGATAAGATAGCAAAAGCATTCCCATCTAATTATTTTTTGCCTGATGTTTTCAGAAAAACTGATGAAAGTATGGAATATATAAATACTGTTCATTGTTGGCCTAATGTAAGCACTAAAAGAAAAAATCATTGTAAATTATTAGGAGAAGAAGTAATTATACAAACAAAATTATTAGGAAAATGTGATTATTTGTTTGGTAGATTATCGGGGATATTAACTGGAGCTGTTCTTTGGAATGAAAATTTAAAAAATATATTTAAAATATGACAGAAAGAACCGAAATAATACAACATTTGATCAATAAAATTAAAGCTAAATATTATTTAGAAATAGGACTACTAAATTTAATTTCTGTTGATTTTTTTAAAAAATATTATGAATAAAGGAGTTGATGTATTTCTTGATCAAGATATAAGAATTAAACTAGAATCTAATTGTAGTATAGGCGATCATGTTGCTATAGATAAGGGATTTTATTGTACTACAAATTTAACTGTAGGATCATATACGCACATAGGTCCATATGTAACAATAATAGGAGGAAATAAAAGTTCCTTTACCTCCAAGGGATTTAATAATATAATGGCAGGAGCTAGGATAGTATGTGGATCTGATAGATTTGACGATAGTGGTTTATTTGGTTCTATGATTCCAGAAGAATTAAAAGGAACTCAAATTATAAAACCAGTAACAATGGATTATTTTTCTAATATAGGAACTAATGCTATTGTTTTACCCGGTTCTAATTTAAGAATGGGTGTGTTGTTGTGTGCTGGAAGTTTATTGATGGGTGATACAGAAGAATGGGGAGTATATAAAGGAAATCCAGCAGTTCTTATAAAGAAAATAAATAAAGATAAAATATTAGAAAACGCAAAAAAATTAGGATATGAATTATAAATTAGAGTTTGTTAAAATTTCGGATCAGCATGAATTTGCTGGAGTAGGATTTGCAGGTAATATTTTCATAGTATTAAATGCTTTGTCATTTATATCAACTGAAGATAATATGTATGTGGATATGGAATCTAATGAATGCGTCTGTACGCAACCAGATTTAGATTTGTTTGATACTAAAAATTCTTGGGAATATTACTTCGTTCAAAAAAATTTGGGAGATTCGTATATTACATGGAATAGCTTAAAAGAAGCTAACATTCAATACGAAAATCGAGACATGTTTATGAATCCTAATAATTTTTTGGATTTAAAAGATAAATTTTATAAGAATTTTAAATTAAAAGAAGGTATACAAAATTTAGTAAATGATTATTATACTAATAACATAAAAGGAAAAATAACATTAGGAGTACAAATTCGATTAACTGATATGAAACATTATCATGGTGTTTCTGGATTGGATGCATATTTGGCAAAAATAAAAGAAATATTAACACAAAATCCTAATATAGAACAAATCTTTTTAGCAACAGATGATGGAACTATAATAGAAAAGGTTAAAGAGAATGTAAGTATTCCTGTAATTTATCATACAGATATGTTCAGAGCAGATGAAAAAAATCCTCACATTCATCCATATGATAGATTTAAAAATGAAAGAAAATTTCATAGATATTTTCTAGGTGTGGAATGCATACAAGAAATATTTGCATTAACTAAATGTGATTATATGTTAAAAGCTGATGTTTCGTCGATATCTATTATAGCTTGTATTTTATCAGATAATATTAAACAAATATATAAGCTATGATATATATTATCGGAGATAGTCATGTTTCTGTATTTTCTGGGACAGATCATACGCATGATGGTTTGCGACATATACAACCAGAGTTTGGTACTTGCTATACATTACTAAAAGGTCAACTAAGACCAGTAATAAATAGATTTGAGAAAAGGATACCGAATTTTTGTCCAATAAAAGTTGGATCATATACGGCATACAATTCATTTTCTAAATTAGAAAGAATAGAACAAGCAATTAGTGAATATAATATTTCTTCTAACGATTATATATTTTTATGTTTTGGTGAAATAGATATAAGACATCATATAGGGGTTCAAGCAGAAAAACAAAACATAGATATTATAACATCTATTCAATTATGTGTTGATTCATATTTTAAAACTGTATTATATCTGAAAAACAAATATAAAAATATTGGTGTTTATGCTCCACCAGCATCTTCTATTGGATGGGACAATTCTGGATATAAAGATGTAATATACAGAAATTATATGACATTAGAATTCAATAAATATTTGAAACAAAAATGTCAAGAAAATGAAATACATTTTAAAGACATTTCTAAATTTATGATTCATCCAGATGGAAGTACAGATCAAAAATTTATAATGGATGATATACATTTATCCCAAAATATAATGCCTTTTTTAATGCAAGAATTTAGTGATATTATATGAGATCCATAAATTTAATTGGTGGTGGATTCCACCATAGCATATCTTCTTCTGGGTTTGAATTAAAATACATACAATGGATAAAAAATGAATTGTCTTCTGATGTATGCATGTATGTTGATAGAAACATTATACAAACACCAAAACCTAATTATAAAAATTATGCATGGTTGGCAGAGTCCAAAACAATTATACCAGATGTATATGAATGGGTAAAAAATAATATAGATTTTTTAAAAGCTCATTATAAAAGAGTTTTTACTCATGATGTAGATTTAGTACAATATTCTGATGTATTTTCTCTATGTCAATGTAGTGGGAAATCATTTATTGATGTGCCAAACATTTATAATAAAACTAAACTAGTATCATTAATAGCATCTAATAAAACTTTATGTAAAGAACACTTAATAAGACAAAGAGTAATCAAAAAATTTTCTTCTAAATGTGATCATTATGGTAGAGGTTTTAATGAAATAGAAAATAAAATAACAGGATTACAAGATTATTGTTTTTCTATTGTAGTAGAAAATGCTACTTATTCTAACATGTTTACAGAAAAAATAACTGATTGTTTTTCCACTGGAACTATTCCGATATATTACGGCATGAAAAACATATCTGATTTTTTTGATATAAATGGAATAATAATTTTAACGGAAGAATTTAAAATAGAAGATCTTTCTTTTGATTTGTATTATTCAGAAATGGATTCAGTAAAAGAAAATTTCAAAAGATCTATAAATTTATTATCCGCAGAAGATCATATATACGAGAATTATTTAAAATATGAAATTTGATACGATTTATAGTTTAGGAAGTAGATGCCAAAATTCAGAAATATTAAAACATTATGGATATAGAGAATTTTCTGGAATATTTGATTTCATGAATACTTCGAAGTTTTCTGTATTAAATCATATATTAAAAAATGAATTTAAAGAATTATTTGAAACTTCGAATAATATAAACATTAAATGCGACCAATTAACTATTGATCCAGAAACAGGAGAAAGATTACCTAGTTCTTTCAGAACTATGAATAAATTCTATAATACAAATCTAGATGATATTCATAGTTCTATTTTTCCTCATCATGATTTAACAAAAGAAAAAGACCAAAACCATTTCAAACGATGTGTGGAAAGATTTTATAAATTGAATAATTTTAATGTATTATTCAATTATACTTATAATACTTGGGAGAATACTATTTCTCTGAAAGAAATTAACGAAATCCTAGATTCGTTTAACCAAATATATAAATTCCAAAATTATAGAATATGTTTTATTGGATTAATACAAGATGATAATAACAAATTTAAGTTAGAAACATCATCTAATCTATTTGATATTTGGTCTTTAAAAATTAAAAGAAATAGTTTTAGTGGGGGTTTATTTAATGTAGAACAAGACAATTTAAATTATTTGAAAATAATAAAAACATATCTTTTAAATACACAAAGAATTTCAAAAGAAGATATTGATCTTATAAAATAAAATATTATATATTATATGGACGCAACAGAATCAAAGTATCAGTATAATAGTTGGCCTTTAGGTAAAGTGCCTAAGAATCTTCAGAGAAATGAATTAGACACAATAAAAGAAAATGGATATGCTTGGAAAGATGCTAGGGATGTAATAGATATCTTCGAACAAAAAGTTGCTGAATTTGCTGGTAGTAAATATGCCATAACAACAGATTGTTGTTCTCATGGAGTATTTTTATGCTTGAAATATCTTCAAAGTATAAATGAAATTAATAGCAATGCAACTATTACTATTCCAAACAGAACATACGCATCAATACCAATGCAAATAAAAAGTTGCGGATTGGAATTAGAATTTGAAGATTTGGAATGGAGTGGAATTTACAATTTAAAAGGCACTAGAGTTTGGGATGGTGCTGTTCGTTGGACGAAAGATATGTACATTGGAAATAATAGTTTCCAAGTTGTATCATTTCAGTTCAAGAAACGAATTCCTATAGGAAAGGGTGGTATTATTTTAACTGATGATGAACAAGCAGCTAAATGGCTTAAATTAGCATCATATGACGGGAGAGATTTGACACTTCCATATGATGATCCTAATCATATAACTATGGCTGGATATCATATGTATATGACTCCAGAAGATGCTGCTAGAGGTATAATATTAATGGATTCTGTTAACAAAGAAACTGAAATACACCCAGATAGTGGAAAATCTGATATGTATCCAGATTTATCTAAATTAAAAATTTTTGAAACACATAGATATGAAATATTTGATTCCATATCATATGGTGATTTAGAACCATTACAACCATTTACTTTAATTTATAAATGTATTACAAAAGAAGAAATGGAAAAATATCTTTTAAATACGAAAAAATCTTGTTTTGCATTTGACAAATTAACAAAACAAATATATAATAATGTATCAAAAATATATGAATCTCCTGATAATGGAAAGACCATCACAGAGAGGATATTTAATGGAGATTTAAAATTAAAAAATTATGAATAAAAAAGCATTTATTACTGGAATTGCAGGACAAGACGGAAGTTATTTAGCCGAACATCTATTATCTTTGGATTATGATGTGTATGGGATTATACGTAGAAATTCTACGCCAGAAAATCAACATAACAGAACTGAGCATTTGAATAATACAATTCAATTAGATTATGGTGATTTATCGGATCAAGGAAGTTTAGAAAAACTTTTATCTAAAATAAAGCCAGACGAAATTTATAATTTAGCGGCACAAAGTCATGTTAGAATTAGTTATGATATTCCTCAATATACAGCTCAAACAAACGCTTTGGGTGTATTGAATATGCTTGAAGCATATAGGAATTCTGCTCCAGAAGCTCGCTTTTATCAAGCTAGTTCATCAGAAATGTTTGGCAACTGTATTGATTCAGATGGTTTTCAAAGAGAAACAACTCCAATGCATCCAGTAAGTCCATATGGATGTTCTAAATTATTTGGATATTCTATTGTAAGAAACTACAGGAATGCATTTAAATTACATGCATCAAATGGAATTTTATTTAATCATGAATCTCCAAGGAGAGGTTCTAATTTCGTTACTAATAAAGTAGTAAAGACAGCAGTACTAATTAAATTAGGTTTAGCAGATAAACTAGAAATGGGAAATATGGATTCTTCTAGAGATTGGGGGCATTCTAAAGATTATGTTAAAGCCATGCATCTTATAGTAAATCAAGATAAGCCAGATGATTTCGTAATTTCCACAATGAATACTAATACAGTGAGAGACATGGTTAATCATGTATTTAAAAAATTGGATTTAGATGTTGATAAATATGTTACTCAAAATCCTAAATTTTTAAGACCAGAAGAATTGAATATGTTAAAAGGAGATTCGACCAAAGCTAGAACGATATTAGGTTGGACTCCAGAATATACATTCCAAGAAATGATGGATGAAATGGTTGATCATTGGATGGAGATTTATAAAAAGCAATAATGGAAGAAACAATATTTAATTACATAGATTCGGTTCTTTTTACAAAACAAAAATTAAATAAATTGAATGAAGAAGAAACTCAATTCAATTTGTACATGCTTAATCGTTGGTGTTCTATGTATTCTCCCGACATTACTCAGATTATCAATGAAACGACAAACCGATACAAAGAAATTTTTTCATTAAAGCAAGATCAATATAATTATATTTTTAATATTTTACCAAGAGTAAAAAAGAAACGAATTAATTATATTAAAAAAATAAAATCAGAAGAAGAAAAACAAGACGAAAATATTCCTATTATTGCTAATAATTTAGAGATTTCTCAAAGAGAAGTAAAAGAATATATTGATTTATACAACGAAGCTTTTAAATAAACATATGGCTATAGAATTACCCTCACACATGGATAACGTCAAACATAAAAAAGGTATGATTGACTTAGATGGAAATAGCGAAGGCTTTTTTGGCTTGGATGATTACAAGCTTTCTTTTGTTTTTGATGATATAGTTTTGGTAGAATTTGTTGATGAAGTTGAAGATGCTCAAGGATCTGCTGTAATGCGTAATGGATTGTATGTTCCAACTAATGTAAACACCAAGGCATGGAGAAAGGCTAAGGTGGTGTTAACTGGTCCTAATGTATCCTT
>Ga0114962_10005047_pt1 | contig 10382 bp, 4 predicted proteins | sample C_130820_MF_Meta_FD_87017 | JGI IMG/M metagenome (GOLD analysis project Ga0114962, IMG submission 87017) | Freshwater microbial communities from Lake Croche, Canada to study carbon cycling - C_130820_MF_MetaG | ecosystem: Environmental > Aquatic > Freshwater > Lake | place: Lake Croche, Canada...
AAACCATCACAAAGGAATATCTTTTTATATTGCAAATTAAAGTTTCGTAGGTTTGCCCGATGCAAGAAACTAATATATTGATAAATACGATCCTATCTAAACTTAAAATAGAGGCACTCAATGAGATGCAACAAGCATCTATTACTGCCAACAATCAACACGACAACGTAGTGCTACTTTCTGCAACCGGTTCGGGTAAAACACTTGCCTTTCTATTGCCCATTTTGCAATTGCTAGATGCTGCTAACAAACAAACACAGGCGTTAGTTATTGTTCCATCCAGAGAGTTGGCACAACAAATTGAAGAAGTGTTTAAACAGATGGGAACCGGACTTAAAATTACTAGTTGCTATGGTGGTCATAAACGGGAAACAGAAGAGAATAACCTTATTCAGCCCCCTGCTTTGATTGTTGGTACACCAGGCAGACTGGCAGATCATATTCGCCGTGGTAATATAACCATTGATAGTATTACTACTTTGGTATTAGATGAGTTTGATAAGTCGTTGGAGTTGGGTTTTCAAGAGGAAGTTTCTTTTATAGTCGGTAGCTTGCCTTCCATCAAAAAGAGGATACTTACTTCGGCAACGGAGGCGGTAGAGATACCCCATTTCTTAGGTTTAACAGACGCGGTTCGCCTAAACTATCTCCCTACAGAGAAGGATACTACCAATAAACTGATTGTTCAGAAAGTTTTAGCGCCTGAGAGTGATAAAGTAGATACGTTGTTTAAACTGATTTGCTATTTAGGTAATCGTTCTACCATAGTATTTTGTAATCATAGGGAGTCCGTTAACCGTACAAGCGATTTGTTGCGTCAGAAAGGGATTGTTAATGAATTTTATCACGGTGCATTAGAACAACAGGAGCGAGACAGTGCCTTGTGTAAGTTTAGAAACGGTACTGCAAATGTGCTCATCACAACCGACTTAGCTTCACGCGGATTAGATATTCCAAACATCCGATTCATTATTCATTATCACCTACCTGCCACAGAAGATGTATATGTACATCGAAATGGACGAACAGCAAGAATGGATGCAAGTGGCACAGCTATTTTACTATTGTCCCCTGCCGAAACTATGCCTGATTTCATAGAAGAAGAAGTAGCAGAACTAACTGTACCTTCAAATAGCCCCTTGCCCGAAAAACCAAAGTGGTCAACGTTGTTTATCGCAGCAGGAAAGAAAGATAAAGTAAATAAGATTGATATTGTAGGCTTCTTAGGTAATAAGGGGCATCTCGACAAAGACGATATCGGATTGATAGAAGTAAAGGACTTCTTTTCGTTCGTTGCTATCCGCAAGAGTAAGGTAGGGGAGACCCTTCAACTCATACGCGATCAAAAGATAAAGAACAAAAAAGTAAAGATTGAGATAGCAAAGTAGTTGTTTGTGGATAGTTGTTAGTTATAAGTGATAAGACAAAAGACATAACTCACAATTCATAACTCATAACTAATAACTAATAACTAACCACTAATATTTTGCCCCTTCAGAGCGCCACTGATTGCGGCATCCATAGCACGCTCTGCAAAAGGACGGGTTACTTCATTTAGTTCCTCGGTTTTAGTTTGAATCAAGTTCTTGTCTTCCATCGTAAGGGCTAGTTGAAGTGCCTGCATCGCTTGAGCGGTAACTAATAGTTCTTCTTTTGTAATCAGCGTTGCATTCTTGGTTAGAAACTTCTCGGTAACGTTTAAAATCTGCTCTCCCTCTGTGCGTGCTTCAACCAAGGCACGAGTTTGAATATCGTCTTTAGCATGGGTAATGCTGTCTAGTAACATCTGTTCTACTTCCGCATCAGTCAACCCATATTGTGGCTTTACTTCTATACTTTGTTGTACCCCACTGCGCAACTCTTTGGCAGTAACAACCAATATCCCATCTGCATTAATCAAAAAGTTTACGTCTACTTTAGGGAGTCCTGCAGGCATACCCGGAATACCGGTAAGGTTGAATTCTGCTAGCTTCCTGTTATCCTTCACCAGATCTCTTTCCCCCTGAAATACAGAAATGCGCATCCCACTTTGCCCATCCTGGTAGGTGGTATATTGTCGGCCTACTTTTGTTGGTATCTTAGAATTACGCGGAATCAGTACATCCATCAAACCGCCCATTGTCTCTAGACCAAGACTCAATGGCGTAATGTCTAATAATAAAAAGTCCTTGTTGTTTCCTGCTAAGATATCTGCCTGAACGGCTGCACCCAAGGCTACCACTTCATCGGGATTTACAGAATCATTGACAGGTTTACCAAAGAAAGCACTAACGGCATTCTTCACAGCAGGCACTCGGGTACTTCCGCCTACCATCACGATGGTATCTATATCGGTGGTATTTAGTCCTGCATCTTTCAACGCATTACTGCAACTGGTAATTGTTTTTTCGATGAGGGGAGCGATTAGGGCATTTAGGACAGTAGTTGTAAGTTGTAAGTTGTAAGTAGTGAGTGGTGAGTGGTGAGTAGTGAGTATTGAGTGGTGAGTGGTGAGTTCGGGAAGGGTAAACTCAAAAACTTCATTATTGCTCAAATGCTTCTTTGCTTCTTCGGCGATGAGGCGAAGGGATTGTGCCAATTGCTTATTGGTGTGTAATTCTTCTTCTGTGAGTCCTATCTCTTGTAGCCAATGCTGGATAATTAATCGGTCGAAGTCATCACCTCCTAAATATGTATCGCCATTGGTACTCAATACTTCGAAGATGCCATTGGTGATTTTAAGGATAGAAACGTCGAAGGTGCCACCACCCAAATCATAGACAGCAATGGTTCGCTCATCGTCTTTAGCCAATCCTAATCCATAAGCCAGACTAGCAGCAGTGGGTTCGTTGATAATCCGAAGTACATCTAGCCCGGCAAGTTTTCCTGCATCACGGGTTGCCTGCCGTTGTGCATCATTAAAGTAAGCCGGAACCGTAATAACAGCCTTGGTAACGGGTGTTTTAAGTATATGTTCTGCACGTTGTTTTAGTTCTTTTAATATGAAAGAAGAAAGATCTATGGGAGAATAAAACTGATTACCCACCTGTACTTTCACCAAGCTTTCTGTATTGTCGTCAATTACTTTATAAGTAAAGAAACCCGCATTGTTCTTAACGTCATTATAGCTTTTGCCCATCAGACGCTTGGCGCTGAAGATGGTATTCTGTGGCTCTGTTTCCAGAAAGCCTTTTGCCACTTCTCCCACACTCGCATTGCCAAACTCATCGAAGTGAACAATGCTTGGCACCAAACTACTCGTGTTGTGTTCCTTCAATGCAACGGGCTTTTTAGTTTCGGGGTGAATGATGGCAACCAAACTATTGGTAGTACCTAAATCTATCCCTACAATCATTTCTGACTGTTGTAAACTACCTGTTGCTATATTAATTCCAATCTTTGCCATAACTCTTTTTAATGATTAATGATTAACGTTTAATGGTTAATCTTGTTGCTTATTGGCTCTTTCGAGCTTTTTATTTGGTTCAGTGAGTGCGTCACTTCCAACCGTAGTTCCTTCACTTCATACCGTGAAGGTTTCACTTCCAGCCGTAAGTCTTTTACTTCATGCCGTAAATTGTTTACTTCCAGCCGTTAGCCTTTTACTTCATGCAGTGAAGGGTTCACTTCATGCCGGGGAAGAATTACTGCAAGTCTTTATGGCTGATTTACATCCAATTACTAACTCTCTACTACTTCTGTCTTGCTTATATAGTCGTGCAAGGTTTTATCCAGAAAGGGGATAAAGAACATATCGATGATGATAATCCGCGAAAGACTACGTAAGATAACCCGAAAGAAAGAAGGCTTTTTCCCCTGACGGGTAACGACCTTACTGTAGGTAATCCATTTGCCGGGTGTACGAGCGAAGATGGTTTCGAAGAGGGTATAATAAATGAATACTGTACCAAAAAAGAACCATCCGAAGTTGAAGCCCGGGTAGTGATAAAACTGCACGTAGATGTTCCAACCATGATAACTCAACCCACTGATGATGGCGATGATGAGGGTATCTACCAAAAAATTAAGTACTCTTGTTCCTATTCCTGTCGTTTGCATGGCGGCGAAGTTATCGCATGAGGTACATCTTTCCATACCCTCCTTTAAAATACTGGTCAGTATTTGTTCCTCCGTTGTCACTGCTGTACTTTTCTAGCTTGTTCCCATTCAGTTGGGTAACCACCCTATACAGGTAAACGCCATTGCCTAATTTTGCTCCAAACATATCAGTGCCATCCCATTTATAGGTGGTAATGTTATTGCCAATGTGCAATGGTCCCAACTGATCTTTCGTTACTTCTTTTACTATCCTACCCGAAACTGTCAGTATTTCAATCTTCATATTCTGCGGTACCGTACTTCCTGTTAGGGTAAAAATGAATGCAGTAGAAGTCGTAAATGGATTGGGATAATTGAATACATTACTAATCATTGCCTTATTCACTACCTGAAACTGCACTTTGTACTGCAACATGCCTGCTACCAACCCCGCTTTATTTTTACCAGAAACAATCAACTGGTAAGTGCCATCCTGTGTGAGTGCAGGAGAAAGTATGGATATAGCTGCATTCTCGGCACCATTAGGACTAGCAGGAATAAAACGTAGTGTATCGGAATTGTAGTTGAACTGATGCAACGATCCGTCCGGATAAAGCAACTGAACGCTAATTGCAGAAGTATCTGTCAATAATAAATATTTGGAGTTTTCTACCAGTTTTACCTGAATGTTTGGCTTGCAAGAGATGATATCATTGTTGAGGATATGTGTTCCATCAAAAGTAACATCCAATACAGGTGCAGTATTGTCGGGCATTACATGAAAGCTTTTGTATATGAAATTATTAAAATGATACTGTTCGGGCTGACTGCTATTGGGGTTAACATTAACGTATAGGGTGTTGTTCCCTACAAAATTGGCAGTATTAATGGTGAAGTAAACCACAGCTGTATCGCCTGCAACTAGTTTCTTTAATTTAGAAACGGGTAGCACATTGATGTTGTTATTGTTATCTAGTATCTGAGCCTGAACAGAGATGCTGTCCCTGAAAGTAGTATCACTGATGTTTTTGAAGGCAATTGCCATTTTAATCAACTGTCCAGCCTGGAATGTATCTGAAGTTGTTTTGTTGGTAGAATCCGAAAAAGTATATTGAACATTAGGTGCCATCGCTCCTTCTGGAATGAGATCGGCAAGTACCCTCCAATAACGGAGTTGATAGGGCGACAGATTCAAACTATCTACATTGCGTTGCATCAGTTTGATGTAAGGATACTGCACCGCATTAATAACGGAGATGTCTACATCCTGAACCGTGTTGTTAAAGCTGAGTAATGGCGTTTGATTGCCTATTGTATCTATTCCAATCACATAGATGTTAAAGGAGCTAGTTGGTTTTGCCTGTAATGAACTTCCCCTCCATTTTAGCTGATTCCATCTGGATGCAGGACCAAATTGTGGCGAAGTAACATAACCCAATGTGTCGGTTCCAATTACATTCATACTCAGTTCGGGGGCATCATTAATGCCATCACTAAATAACCATTTAGGTTTGAAAGAAGGGGTTTGTTTCTTATAAATCAAACCAAATGTTCTGGGTTTATAAAAGGAATCTAAATCATAAAAACCCAATGATTTAAAACTTCTGTAGAGTGTAGTATCGCCATAGATGGTAGAGTCCGCAGCCCAGGTACTGGCATAAGGAATATACGGAAGCCCCATATCCCAGTTCATCCTTGCCGTAACAAGATATCCTTTAGGTATCCAGTCCATAAAGTCTTTTGCCGCTTGCCTGCCTGGCGCATCAAATAACTGAAACTCGAAATTGAACTGTGTAAGTGGTTTATCTGGACTAACACAGTTATAAGCGCTACCCATAAACTTCCCGCCCTGATCTCCCGGAATGGTAGATGGTACGGCCTGGTTGTACATAGGCAACAGAGTCATTGGGTCGTAAACGTTAAAAATAATTGAGTGACCTATACAGGCACTTTGTGCTGCTATCAACCCATTGATGAGTGTGGCAAATTGGGCAGGCTCTGTTGCTGAAGTAGGAAAAATCCCCAACCGCATCAGTACATTGTTACTGTCTGGCAAAAAGCCCCATTGTCTGCTCGTACTATCCAGATACATCCGACTCATTGTAGAGTTGAGGTGCTGGTAAACGTGCGACTGGTTGAAGCCTGAACTTGCATTTTTGAGGTAAACAAAACTGCTGGTATTATATACATATGCCCCACTTGCAGGCACTTGCGCAACACGCCAATAGTAAACGGTACTATCTGTGAATGTGAAAGTAGAAAGCGGGAAAATGATGGCCCCTCCACTGGAAGTAACCCTTTGGCTCACCAAGGGCGCATTAAATAACGCACTGGTATCCAACTCCATCACATAGGAATTGGTAGGTGTAAGTGGATTGGCAGTCGAAGCAATCAATTGAATATTTTGTTTGTTTACGATAGCGTAGTTGTAGGGATAAACGGGCGCAATGCCATTGTCGAAGATAGAGAATGAGGTAGTAGAGGTATTGTTGCCAAAAGTTACTTCATCAACCGATTTATCGCCATTAATAGACACTACAATCTGATTGATGCCCTTGTCTCTGCTACCTACAATAGGCACCGTAAGTAACACTGAATCTATAAAAGCAAAGTTCGCTCTCTTCTGGCTATATAAAGGAGCCGTGGTGCCATTGGGATAAACCCTGTTGATGGTCACATTCACAAAAGAATCTGTACTAAATTTTCCAATATTATATAGATAGGCTTTTACTGAAAAAGAAGTGTTAGAGACAGAAAGTATAGATGGACTGATAACTACATTCTGGGGTTCAACTACAAAGTCGGGTTTGCTGCTTGCATAAATTTTTACAGCGGGGTCACCTGCCAATACGGTTTCCTCGGCGTGAGTACGGGTATAATAATCGTTAAAACTTCCACCTGCTGCCCTTTTCAGGGCATCTATGGCAGCTAGCATATTCGTTGCTACGCCATTGTTGTATCCGGTGGTACTTAATGAACGATAAAATCCGGTCGTATATGTGTCCAGATCAGTAGTCAGACCGAAGTGAGAATTGGCAATTACGCCGATAGCTCCCAAGGACGGAGCAAAAAGAAACTTCTCAGAATACGAATTGATAACCGACATACGAGCAGTATCAAACTCAAAAAAGTTACCTACACTACAACCATTTACAAGAAACACAGGATACTTACCTGAATTGCTGAAATTGGAAGGTGTATTTAAAAAGGCATAGTCCACAACGGTAGAAGAACCATGACCAAAATAGGTTAATAAACCTACGCCATTATTAATCAGATTTATCAGTTGTGCATTAGCGCCACCGGTTACAGCCCCTGTAGTCGTCTTGTTGAAATTAAATACGTTAGCGCCAAAAGAAGGTCCTGTAATTATATTTTGATAGCCACTAAGGTATTGTATCAACGTGCTGTTTAGAGAAGCATCATCTGCACCAGCCACATGAACAATGTCCTTCATCCAACTCCTTCCTTCAACTGTTTGTGGCAGCGTTACCTGCCCTTCATATTCCTTTACTTTAGTAAGATAGATATTTACTTCGCCTTGTGTAACCGCAGATACTCGCCCAAAGCCAATGGTAGGATTAGGGTCTTTAGAGGGTGATACCAACATGGCATCTGATGCAGGCCAACCCCACGTGGGAACCAGATTTAGTTTATCGGCAAACGGAGAATTCTGGTTAGCCCGATATTGGTCATAGGTTACGCCTTTGCCAATGAGTATAACATAGTTGGGGGTTTTGGCAAAAGCACTGCTTGCATAGCGTACAAAATTTTTAATACTGAGGGGATGTTTCTTTATCCCAAAGGCAAACTGGTCTTCTAGCTCATCTATATCATAAATCTTTGCATTGAAGCCTGTACCTATTCGGTATTGCTGGTAATTATAGACAGCACCGCCACTAGCAAGTCCCAATACTTTGTTGGAAATAATCAGGTAATCCCCTTGGTTCGATTGCAAGGCATAATTAATAAAATTGCGTTGCTGAAAGCCAGTGATATTGGTTACCCCATTCACAGACGCATCCTCACTCACCAACACATATTCTGTGGTGGAAGTACTTGCAGGCAAGTAGAATTGTAAAGTTCCTGCAACACTTGTATTTGCTTTGAAGTACTGATTATTGGTAAAATCATACAACACAGGAATTGCAATACCTGCATTAAAATTGGTAATCTGCAGGTAATTACTTTGTGAAGAAGCTGGCAAATTAAAAGAGAAACTAGATTGCCCCCCAAAGTTGAATAACCTAGGATAAGTTATCTGAATATAATTACATACAACCACATCAAAACTATTGGACGTTTTAATAGTTACATTCAAGCTTTTAACCCCTCCGCTGAGTGTGGTAAGTGGCAACAATTTGGAGACCACCAAAGGAGTTAAGTCATTTAGAGTGCCTGAAGCTACGTTGGTATTGTCATTGCTGAATGCCAGTTGAATACTTCGTTGTCCATTGATGGTGGTTACAAAAGCACCCTTTAAGGTTGCAGAATCACCAGTTGGTGCAGGATATAAATTGCTTAAAGGGATGTTAAGTGGAGATGAACTAGTGATGTCTTGCGATCCCCAAAACTCTCCCAAATCATACGAAGAAGAATAAACATATTCACCTGCATTTTGGGCAAAGCCGGGATTTATTTTATTTTCAAAGTCAATGGTTTGTGTATAGTCAAAGGAAGCTAATGGCGCAGGCGGGGTTGTAGGAATATCGTTCTGCGCCAAAGTAAACCGAAGGTTTGAAGTTACAGTGGTATTCACCGTCAGGAAGAAAGCCGCTGTATCTGTCTGCAAGCTTACTCTGTCGCTCAGTTGAAAAGAAGGGTCTTTGTATAAATATGTATCAGCTTGCCCATCATTCCGCTTGCCCCAAAACTCTATATAGTCACTATTACTCAATACGCCTGTGGGAATACTCGTATAGAGAGGCACTTGCTTACCGTTGCGCCACAGTTGAAACTGCTCTACGGGAGTCGTCTGTAGACCAATAGAACCAAGGGCATTTTGATTAATTCGACATAAGCCTGTAGAGCCGATCTTAAACTTATAATAGGTTTTGCTGTAATCAATCCATTCGTTGTTAAATGGCTGTTGAGCAATAGCTTTAAAGGCTAGGAAGATAAAAAGAACAATAAAAAGTTTGCGCATTGTATTGAGGTGAAAATTTATTTACTACTTAAATTAATCTACTTGCTGTCAAGTGTTGTTTGGAAGACTATTAATTTAAAATTATACGCATCTACGAACTGTTTGAGTAAATAATGATGCAAGTTTAGTAACTATTTTGCTAATAGAACGGTTTTATTCTTATTTCGAAAGAATTAATCACCGATTAACCTATAATAGGATGAGGTTTGTAGTGATTTTGTTGCTTTTAAATCTTAATCAATCTTAGTATGGCCCTATAAAAATTGTATTTATAACTACGGAATACCAAACAGTTTAGTGTATCCAGAATTTGTCTGCAGCAGGAATGTTTTTATTTCTACAAACTTTAAAGGGATCAAAATGGTGTTTGCCAAACAGATACCATGCCACTGACGATACATAAGATTGTGTGTTTGCCCCTTGCCATAGCAAACCGCCCCCATATCCCGATCCTAGGTTGGTTGCATAAGGAATGCCTTGGAAATTGCCGTTTGATGTGTTGGGGATAATTGTCTTTTCTATTTGTGATAAATAATAATCCGATTGGGTGGTTTGTCCGGCTATTTCAAAAGCCACTACCATTTCTCCCGTACCCTCTAGCCAGATGTCATCTTTATCTTCATCAAAACAATAGCCGGTGATGGTGTTTCCAGTTACGGTTGCTACTTGTGTGGTCAAGAATTTATTAGCTTGTGTCAGTACGCCAATAGGGCAGTCGGGGAAAATGCCATATCCCCAGGAGAAGTTATCAAGCGCAAATAAATATTGGTTATTGCCTGGCCAAGCCAAGAAGCATTTATTGGTGGCATCCCAACGTTGATTCTTAAAATAAGTAAGCAAATTGGTGTGAAAGTTATCATACCCCTCAATGGCAGCAAAAGCATCCATATTTCCTTCGGTAATCTTGCCAATCTGTGCATTACCAGCATCATGCCCACCCCACAATCCCCCATCCGTGTCTTGTAAGGACCTTATCCATTTATTCAACTGCAAAATCAGGTTGGTATATTTTGTACTGCCTGTTTTGGCAACATAGTTATCTAGTGCTATTAATAGCCAGGCATTGTCTCCAAGCCACCTTTGGTTGTTTGGGTTACCATTCAAATCCCTGAATTGCGAGAACCCACCCGTGCCCAGTTGCAATTCGGAAACGATGCGGGCATTAAAGAAATCGAATATCCTTTCGGCTTGCGGGTAGTTGGCAAATTCGGTATATACC
>Ga0114962_10005050_pt1 | contig 10378 bp, 12 predicted proteins | sample C_130820_MF_Meta_FD_87017 | JGI IMG/M metagenome (GOLD analysis project Ga0114962, IMG submission 87017) | Freshwater microbial communities from Lake Croche, Canada to study carbon cycling - C_130820_MF_MetaG | ecosystem: Environmental > Aquatic > Freshwater > Lake | place: Lake Croche, Canada...
CTTTTCCGTATGCATCATCGCCACTGAACTGCACGCCGTTCTTATCTACTTCGGCATCAGTACCTGAACCAACATTGCGCCATAACCAAAGATTCCAACCGGTGTAATCAGCGGCGGGGCGTTGGTAGTGAACGGTTAATTTCACGACTGTCGGATTGGCAGCGGTTGCAATTGCAGGCAGACCTATTGCAGCCATAACCGCGATCGCAACGAGGGCGAATGCGCGGCGCCAGGCAGTTTGGTGAGCAGGGGCGGATGGGCGGACCAGGGTTGAATTTCTCATAGGGCAAAAATAGTCTTGCCAGCGCTAAATTGATATGTAATCAAGACTGAAAGGGCAGGTGTGTGTAACAAGAAGTTAACGATTATAGGAAATTTAGAATTTTTATAGGAAAGCTAGAAAGTGTGATTTCCCGGCACAGGTTTAAGTCAAAAACCAACGCTCTTATATCGCAGTCTAATTAATCCACAGAGTTTCGGCAGTTCGATTAATTAAAGTGAATCGATAACTACCTTCGCGACATGTCAGAGAATTCGATTGACCCAACCAATGTTTTCGGTCCATTGACTGAGTTCATCGACGATCCTACTGTCGAGGAAATCTGGATCAACACCCCCGAACGAATCTTTATCGCTCGCAATGGCCGCTCAGAATTATCAATGTTGCTCCTTAGCGCCGAACAAGTGCGCAACTTAGTCGAGCGCTTATTACTCTGGAGTGGCCGCCGATTAGATCTTTCAGTGCCATTTGTCGATGCCCGATTACCTGATGGTTCACGGTTACATGTGGCAATTCCTGAAATAACTGCGGCACACTGGGCGGTAAATATCCGTAAACATTTAATGCAGAAAGTCTCTTTAGATCAATTAGCTCAGCGCGGCTTTATGACTGCCGATATGGCCGAGCTGTTGCATCGCGCTGTAGCTGCTGGCCTAAATATCTTGGTTAGTGGTGGAACCCAGGCTGGCAAAACCACCATGTTAAACGCTTTAGTTTCGACAATTCCGGTCGGCGAGCGAGTAATTACAATTGAAGAAGTTTTCGAGTTGGCACCAATTTTGCCTGATGTAATTGCCATGCAAACTCGTAGCTCGAATCTGCAGGGTGAAGGCGAAATCACGTTACGGCGACTAATCAAGGAATCCCTTCGCATGCGACCATCTCGCATTATTGTCGGAGAAGTTCGCGAATCTGAAGCTCTCGATTTATTGATTGCGCTAAATTCTGGTTTACCTGGCATGGGTACCTTGCACGCAAACTCAGCACGCGACGCGATCGCCAAGTTACAAATTTTGCCGCTGTTGGCTGGTGAGAATATTTCACATCGCTTCATTGCGCCAACTATTGCGAGCGCAATTGATCTAATCGTTCACGTAACGCTTGATCGAAATGGTTTTCGTCGCGTAAGCGAGATAGCTGTCGTTACGGGCAGGGTTGAGAATTTAAATCCTGAAGTTGACTCATTGTTCACTTGGAACACTGAAAGCCAAAGTTATGTGCGAGGTCTTGGTTCCTTGCCGCATCCAGAGCGGTTCGTATCGACTTCGACGAGTCCTGGATCATCGATCAATCTTGGAGTTGCCTCCCAAAATAATGTTGAAAATGTAGGTCACGAAAAGAAACTAGCCGTCAATATGAGTCAGGGAAAGAAGCTAAGCGAAAATGTAACTAATGAAATGAAACTAAGTGAAAACGTAACTCAAAACAAGAAACTAATCAGTCGATGAAAGTATTAAGTCGATTGACGACAATCCCGCCAAAGTGGCGTCAAATAGCGATTTCGGCCGTAGTGGGGCTAGGCGTTGGTTTTGGGGTTACAGTCCTTAGTTCGTCCACTTCGATAGCAATTGCGTTCGCAGCCATGGGTGGCGTTATCACCTATACATTCCTGCAATCCGCCGCCAAGCGAAACGAAACGAAGTTTGAATTGCTATGGCCAGATGTAGTTGATCACTTGATTACCGGTATTCAATCGGGAATGTCTTTAGTCGAGGCGCTTTCACAATTATCCGAACGTGGTCCACGCGAGTTAGCTCCTTATTTTGCCGAATTCAATCGGCGAGTTCGCAAGGACGGCGACTTCACTTCAGCCATTACTTGGTTACAGAAGCAGTTCTCTCATTATGCCAGTGACCAAATTTTCGAAGCGATAATTCTTTCACGTTCCTTAGGTGGCACTCACTTGCTGCAAATTTTACGTATGGTGGGCGATTTTATTCGGCAAGATCTCGCTCTGCGTAAAGAGATCGAAGTTAAACATGGTTGGATTAAAAGCTCAGCACATCTTTCGGCGGCAGCACCTTGGTTACTTTTGTTATTACTCTCTACTCAACCATCGACGGCAACTGCATATGCAACAAGTACTGGTGCAGTAATTCTTGTTACCGGAATTTTCATGACGGCAATCGCGTACCTTTGGATGAATAAATTAGGCGCTCTACCCAAATCACCAAGAGTATTTGGGGTCGCCCAGTGAACACTTTTTTCATTTCTAGCGCGCTATCAATTTCCGGAGCTTATTTGTTGGTAGTCAATGAGAGTGGCGACGAAGCAAAAGCGTTTCGTATGAGTAAGGCGAAATTTCGTAAAGTTGCGGCCAATCTTGACGATCGAAGTAAATTGCGAGACCGGCTGATTGAATTAAATCGGGTTGGAAAAAATGACTATCTAGAGTTTCGCAGCAGTCAGATTTCTACCTCAGCCCTAGTTTTCTTGGTCGCTGCACTCCTTTTTTGGGCTAAAAGTGCCTCCTTTATTGGCTCTTTATTAGTTGCCACCATGCTGGCTTTTGGCGCGTTCACAGTTATTGATCGCAATCTCACCAAGTTAGTTATAAAGCGCAGGGCGCAGTTGGATGCCGAATTTCCAGCGTTAATCGAGATGCTGACTTTATCTATCTCGGCCGGTCAAACCCCGCTGAATGCTATGGCTGCAATAGCCACCCGTTCAAACTGCGAGCTGGCCAAAGAATTCGCAGTAGTTACTCAAGATGTTATTGCAGGTGCACCATTTCATATTGCCCTTGATTCGATGGGACGGCGGATTAAATCGGTAACTATTAGACGTTTTATCGACGCGATGATCACTGCAATGTTACGAGGTGCGCCAATTGTTGAAGTACTGCAACGACATGCGCAGGAATCACGGACAGCCCATCGCAATCAGATTATGGCCGCAGCTGGCAAAGCCGAAATTTCCATGATGATTCCGGTGGTATTTCTAATCTTGCCAGTTTCAATGCTGTTTGCCCTTTGGCCATCACTTTCAAATCTCAATGGATTCATGTAATCAGCAAAAAAGTCAAGATTGTAAAAGCAGATACCCAAAATAAAAAGAGAGAAGATGAAATGAAGAAAGTAGTAGTAACTAAAGAATCAACAAATGAAGTTCAGAATCAAAAAAATATCATTACTGACTATTCCGATTTGGCAACCTTGGAATCCGAAACAATTGAATATGTAAATCTAGCCCAAACCAAGCAAAGTGATTCGCCTAAGCAGTTTGTCGCAATGAAATTTCTAAGCAAGGCAGAAACCGCAATGACGAGAGCCGCCATTGAAGCTAGCCGCAGAATAAATCGTTTCCGCGAATCTGAATTAGTTGCCAAACTTAAGGATGAACGCGGTGATGTACCCGGATGGGTTCTAGTAGTACTTATGACAACTGGCTTAGTGACAGCGATCTGGACTATCGCTGCACCGCGCTTAACAGCGATATTAAAAGGCTCGCTAGATGCTATGAACGGTATTCGATAATGGTTTTATGGCTTCTATCTGGGCTAACTCAAAAGCCAAGAGGTTTACGTTGGCTACGCTGTTCTTGGCGGCGGCAATCACTCAAAGTCAGGCGCAAGCATGACTTAGCTGAGTTTGCTCGAAAGTTAAATGACGAACGCGGAAGTGTAGAGAGTGCATTAGTAGTTATTCCGCTGATGACCTTATTCCTAATTACTTTTCAATTAGTTTTAGCGATAAATAGTCGCAACATTGAAGCTGCTTATGCCCAAAGTTCAGCAACTCATAGCTCAATCACGGGTAACTTTGAAAGTGATGACCAGGTCATTGACCTGAATTCGGCGGATGCCTTTAATGATTTAAAAGCAGTAGTTTCAACACGCACGCGTGAATTGCCACATCTGGTTCCTTTTCTTGGAAGTCAAGATCGAATGACACACGTTCAAGGCTTTTCTATCCTAGAAAATCAGGGTTAATGAACTGGCGACTTCGTAATCCAAAGCTAGTCGTCTTTTTGATTCGTAAAATTAGAGAAGAAGAGGGAAGTGCAGTTCTTGAGTTTGTGGCGTTGGCACTGCCGCTATTTGTGCCAGTCATCATTTTTTTGTCTGGTTTTGCCTCAACAAGTAATGATGAATTTATTGTGCGTACGTTGGCTCGCGAGAGTGTTCGGGCATACATTCTTAGCAACAACGATTTAACTGCCACAATCAATGCAAGAAACACTATGCAAACCGGAGCTCACGAACTTGGCCTTGATCCAGAGCGAATTGATGATCTTTACTTTGCAGTAGATTGCGTTGGATTTCTCTGCATCTCGCCTGACAACAAGGTTGAAGTTACAATTACGCTTAAGAGTAAAGATGGCAAAAGAGTTAGTACTGCTACTGCGCGCGAGACTGTTTCGCCATGGGTTTAATCGAGAAACTAAAACGGGAAGATGGATCAATCTCAGTCCTGGTATTTGGCTTATTTGCCATTGTTTTGCTGTCTTCCGTCGTGCTGACTGACATCTCATCGGTAATTGTTGCTCACAGGTCATTAGTACAAGCGACTGAATCTGCCGCGCAGAGTGCAGCGCACGCACTAGATCTTGATACTTATTACAAAGGAAAACATTCAATGCTCTCAATTTTGGAAAGTAATGCAAGCCCTGAGATTCCAATTGATTGCGCTAAAGCGAGCGAGCGTGCGACTGAAACTTTGACCGATATAACTAACACCTCAAACCAGGGTTTATTTAGAAGCGACAATCACTTATTGCGCCCCGAGCTTTCTAATATTCGAATCAGCGAATTTCAATGTAATGGAACCCAAGTTCTTATAACTGCATCAGCAAAAGCCTGGCTTCCGATTTCACTTTCACTCTTCTCCTTTGAAAGTGTTGACCTTTCAGCCTTTGCTGGTACTACTAGTGTTAAGAAGCGCGTGCTATCGCTATTCGGAATTTTGTAGATTCTCTAGTTCTAATTGATTCACCGTTTTTATAAATTGAGATTAAGACAAATGGCTAAAACCTTCGAGTTTCTTGCTGGCAGCCAATGGATAAGGCCAGTTTTTGCTTCCACTAGACTCACCTCATGGCCGCACGCGAATACGATCTAGAGATTGCTGCAATTGATGCAACTCTGGTCTCGATTGAGAAGGTATTAGACCTTCCAAAATTGCGGGCTTCGGCAATCGAACTTGAGGCAGCAGCAGGTGTTTCTGATCTTTGGGATGATCCTGAAAATGCCCAAAAGGTAACCAGCCGTTTATCGCGTGTGCAATCGACTATTAGTCGCTTAGAAGGATTACGGCGTCGCGTTGAAGATATGCCCATCTTGCTTGAGCTAGCTAATGAAGAAGGCGATGAAAGCGCACTTGCTGATGCCGGAGCAGAATTAGATTCGGTTAAGAAAGCTATTGGCGAACTGGAAGTTCAAACACTGCTCAATGGTGAATATGACGAACGTGACGCGCTGGTAACTATTCGTTCCGAAGCTGGCGGAGTTGAAGCAGCCGACTGGGCCGAAATGTTGATGCGTATGTATTTACGTTATTGCGAACGCCACAATTTAAAAGTCGATGTGCTAGAAACTTCTTATGCTGAAGAAGCCGGAATCAAATCAACAACTTTCCGAGTTTCTTCACCGTATGCCTATGGCACTTTGTCAGTTGAGCAAGGAACGCATCGACTAGTTCGTATTTCACCGTTTGATAGTCAATCACGTCGCCACACTTCATTTGCGGGTGTTGAAATTGTTCCGGTAGTTGAGCAAAGTGATGCGATTGAAATTGATGAAAAAGAAATTCGTGTCGATGTTTATCGCTCATCTGGCCCTGGTGGGCAAGGTGTTAACACGACTGACTCGGCTGTGCGATTAACTCACATTCCAACTGGCATCGTAGTTTCCTGTCAAAATGAACGTTCGCAAATTCAAAACAAGGCAACCGCAATGGCAGTTTTACAATCGAAATTATTAGAACGCCGTCGCCAAGAAGAACAAGCGAAAATAAATGCGCTAAAGGGCGATAATTCAGGCTCTTGGGGAAATCAGATGCGCTCATACGTATTAGCCCCTTATCAAATGGTTAAAGATTTGCGCACCGATTATGAAACTGGAAATACCAGCGCAGTTTTAAATGGCGAAATCGATGAATTTATCGAAGCTGGAATTCGCTGGCGTCGCAGCAGTTAATTTCCGCCGAACTAAGCAGATTTTTAGTATTACTGGTCTGCGCGAAAAGTCGCTAAGTAATCCGCTATTTGTGATTCTCGGCGTGATTTCACAGCCAAAAAGCGAGTTAGAGCGACCGTTTTGCGCTGCTTTTACCTAAACTAGGAGAGTTAAGGCAGGTGCTCATGATGCGCCAGCTCAAGGATGTGTTCGTCGAATGCAAGGAGTTGAAATTGATTCGCTTTGAAAAGGTCAGCAAGACCTATCCGGGAATGGATCGAGCGGCGCTGGAAAATGTGGACTTGGAAATTACCAAGGGTGAGTTCGTTTTCTTGGTTGGTCTTTCAGGTTCTGGTAAATCAACATTCTTGCGATTAATTTTGCGCGAAGAGCGACCATCGACTGGCACGATTCATGTTGCAGGCAAAGATTTGAACACGTTGGCAAATCATAAAGTTCCAGAATTGCGTCGCCAGGTCGGAACCGTATTCCAAGATTTCCGTTTGCTGCCAAATAAAACAATTGCTGAAAATGTGGCATTCACATTGCACGTGCTTGGATATTCCCAGAAAGAAATTAATCGCGAAGTTCCTGAAGTGCTTGAACTAGTTGGTTTGGAAGACAAAGCTGATCGCAAACCCAATGAAATCTCAGGTGGCGAGCAACAGCGTGTAGCAATTGCGCGCGCATATGTAAGCCGTCCATTGATTTTGATTGCCGATGAACCAACTGGAAACCTTGACCCAAATACCAGTGTCGGCATTATGAAATTGCTTGATCGCATCAATCGCGAAGGCACCACGGTTTTAATGGCGACTCACGATTCTGGAATCGTTGATCAAATGCGTAAGCGAGTTATCGAACTCGAAGGTGGTCAGGTTATTCGCGATCAAGTTCGTGGCGTTTATGGATACACAGGTTGATGATGAATTTTCCACGAGTTCAGAGAAATATTTCGATCCAATTAGTTTTGCGAACCAAGGGATAGGGGCAAATAAATGCGCGCTAAGTTTTTAATGAGCGAAGTCGGCATCGGCTTGCGCCGAAACTTAACCATGACTTTTGCCGTAGTTGTGACAGTGGCAATCTCGCTATCTCTACTCGGCATCGGGCTACTTTCTAACGCTCAAGTCGGCGCCATGAAAGATTATTGGTACGACAAGATTGAAGTTTCAGTGTTCCTTTGCGGCCCTTTGAGCGAATCGGCTTCTTGCTCTGGTGGCGTGGTAACAACAGATCAACGCTTGCAGATTCAGAAAGATCTCGAAGATTTAAGCGTGGTTGATAGCGTTTATTACGAGTCTCAATCAGAGGCCTTTACTCGCTTCCAAGAGCGATTTAAAGATTCTGCGATCGCTCAAAATGTTTCAGCTGATCAATTGCCAGAGTCATTCCGCGTGAAATTAAAGGATCCCACCAAGTTCGCCGTTGTCGTTAGCGCATTCTCTGGTCGTCCGGGAGTTGATGTAGTTCAAGATCAACGTACAATTTTAGAAAAGTTCTTCCGCTTGTTGGCCGTACTTCGAAATGGCGCGTTATTAGTTGGCTTGGCTTCAGTATTAACTGCTGCGCTCCTGATTAGCAATACGTTGCGTATCGCGGCATTTAACCGTCGCCGCGAAACCGGCGTTATGAAACTAGTTGGCGCATCATCATGGTCGATTCAATTGCCATTCTTGCTCGAAGGAATTTTCTCGGCATTCATTGGCTGGGGATTAGCAACCGGATTATTGGCCGCACTTAAAAGTGTTGTCGATAGCAAAGTTGCGCCTCTTCTTACTTTCACAAAATTCTTTGGTTGGAATGAAGTCTGGATTGCCTCAGGTTGGTTATTGCTAACTGGTATCGGCGTTTCGACACTTGCCTCTCTCATAACACTTCGTCGCTACCTCAAGGTCTAACGCCAAAAATCGGCGGTGCATCGTGGTGAGCAAAACAGAGTTAGCAAGTCATAGAACTTGCTCTTGCATCTCAATTTTCGGACTAGGTGCATCGTGGTGAAAGAAGTTGGTAAGAAAGTAATCGCGCAAAATAAAAAAGCGCGCCACGATTATTCGATCGAAGATGTTTTCGAATGTGGAATGGTTCTAACTGGCACCGAAGTTAAATCACTTCGTGCCGGACGCGCATCATTAATTGATGGCTTTGCCATGATTGAAGATGGTGAACTTTGGTTGCATGGTGTTCATATTCCGGAATACACCGAAGGTACTTGGACGAATCACACCCCTCGCCGAAATCGGAAATTGTTAGTCCATAAAGATGAGATCAAACGCCTGCATGCGAAAGTAAAGACTGGCGGACTTACCCTGGTCCCGCTTTCGCTTTATTTCAAAGACGGAAAAGCCAAGATTGAGTTGGCCGTAGCACGCGGTAAGAAAGCGCACGATAAGCGCGCATCGCTCATGGAGCAGCAAGCGGGCCGCGAAATTGAGCGTGAAATTTCACGTCGCAATAGCGGTAAAGCTGGTCGTTCTAGCAAATACGACGACTAGTTGCAAACGCTACTTAGTCTGAACGCTGATGTTTCCAAGATTGCTCACCGATCAAAGCTTCGAAAATGGAGATAAAGCACATTTTCTACGCTTTATCGGACTTCGTTTAACTTTAGTTATCGCTTCCTTCTAAGCGTAAAACTCGCTGGATTAGATTCAAGTCGCACCTCTGCCTTACACTTAGGGCATCAGCGTTTGTTTAAAGCGGAAATATTTCCGCGATTAAATCGACCCCTGATAAAACAATTAAATAGCGAAGCAATATTGCTTCCACACCCATGGGGGTGAACGGTCTCGACTTTGGATGTTGGGATAGGGGAAGCGGGCCGAGGAAGCCAGGATGATCTCGTAAACCAATAACCTGTGCAAAAAATCAAGCGCCAGTACAACTGCCGCTGATTACACCCTAGCTGCCTAAGCTAGCTCTGTAATCCGTTAGCCCAGAGCTCCGCCTTTGGCCTGGGATCTAACGCCGACAGAAGGCTTTTCATGAAGTTGGCTTTGCGAACAACTTCGGAGAACAGTTTCGCAAATGAGTTTGTCGGGTACTTGTGTGTAAGAGATCCGGAACTGAGAAAACGATAAACGCACTACGCCCGTAGAAGCCCTATGTCAGTACCGAAGGACCCGGGTTCGATTCCCGGCACCTCCACCATTTTTTATTTAGTGCTGCCCATCTGGGCCATTACGTCTATCACCACGACGGCCAAAGCCATTTCCTTTTGGTTTTCCGCTTCGCAAACCATCTGGAAAATATTCGCGCTTTACTGCAAAGAATGCGGTTACAGATCCAAAGATCGCCATCAAGCTTGCGCCAATTCCAGCATTGGCAATAAATAACATAAAGGAAACCAGGCTTCCGAGAACTGTTAACAGCGTGACAAAGATGCGGCGAATAAGTGCAATGCCGTCATTAGTTTCTTCACGATTGATAACTGGTAACCAAGTTAAAAATAGAGCGATCGGTCCACTAAATACTGCGATCCCTAAAATGATTGCTACGAGGATTGCAAGTGATTCCATAGTTAAAGGTTAGCCCAGGTTTCGGGAGTTGCAGCGAATAAGTCCATATCTATTTGCTTTCCATCGGCGCGAGTAACGCGATTCTTCAACAAACCTTCGTGTTGGTATCCAGCGCTAAGCAAAGTCTTCTTTGATGCCTCGTTATCGTTATCGACTAGACCTGCTAGCCGACGGAATCCGAACGTTTCAAAGGCATAGCCAGTAATCATTCGAGTTGCTATCGCTGCGAATCCATGACCGCGGACAGCCTTATTCAACCAATATCCAACTTCGCCAATGTGATTATCTGACTCAATTGCATGAATTGAGAATGGCCCAATAAAAGTTTCACCATTTACTAAAAGCGCATCGGTGCTAACTTGCTTATTAACTGTAAATACCCAGTGGATAGCTTTACGCTCTTCGAAAAGTTGTGGAGTTTTAGTTCGAACAAAACCTTCTGCCAACTCTTTGGTGTAGTTAGCC
>Ga0114962_10005052_pt1 | contig 10376 bp, 10 predicted proteins | sample C_130820_MF_Meta_FD_87017 | JGI IMG/M metagenome (GOLD analysis project Ga0114962, IMG submission 87017) | Freshwater microbial communities from Lake Croche, Canada to study carbon cycling - C_130820_MF_MetaG | ecosystem: Environmental > Aquatic > Freshwater > Lake | place: Lake Croche, Canada...
AAGCTCGGTGGAGTGCTGAGCAAAGAGCAGGTGCAGCTTTTGGCCGATGCGGCCTTCAAGCAAGGCATCATTCAAAAAGAGGTCACACAAGAGGCGGGTGCTTTGTATGACGACTCTTTGACCAAAGAGATCAAACGTTGAGTGTGGGGCGATCCGTTCTCCCTTGTCCCTTGGAATTTCTCGACCTTTGCACTTGATTGGTGAACCAGCATGGCTCAAAGCAGACTTCAAAAAGTGATGCTCGCCCTCATCTTGCCACTTGCCGTGGTGAGCGTGTGGCAGTATGCGGGCTCGCAGCCCAATATGGCTGGCATCGTGCCCACACCGCTGGCTGTGGTCTTGGGGTGGCAGTCTTGGATATGGGGGCATGCTGGTTTGGGCTTGAATCCATACTTGGGCACGTGGGTCGCCAACGTGAGCTACTCCAGCTCCCGTGTGCTCGAGGGCTTCGTCTGTGCAACGCTCATTGGAGTGCCCTTGGGGTTGATGCTGGGCTGGAGTCGTCTGGCCGCCCAGTTGGTGGACCCCATGATTCAAGGCTTGAGACCGATTCCGATCACGGCTTGGTTGCCGTTCTCGATCGCACTCTTTGGCATCCGCGATGTGGGGTCGATTTTTTTGATTTTTCTGGGAGGCTTTTACGCCATCGTGGTCAACACCACCCAGGGGGCTCGAGATGTCGAGAAAAACTTGGTGCGCGCAGCCCTCATGATGGGGGTGAATTCGCGCCAGTTGCTCTGGCGTGTGGTGCTGCCAAGCGCCATGCCCAATATTTTCACAGGTTTGCGGGTAGGGCTTGGCATCTCCTGGACTGCTGTGATCGTCTCAGAGATGGTGGCGGTCAAGTCCGGTCTGGGCTATGTGCTTTGGGATGCGTATTACGTGGGGCGCATGGACATTGTGCTCGCCGACATGGTCTCCATTGGTCTCATGGGTTTTCTCTCAGACAGCCTCATTGTGCTCCTTGAGGGGCGAGTGTTGCGTTGGCGCTTCCTTCAAAACCACTGATTGGATCCCTCATGAGCAAGATCGATATTTTGGGTTTGGATAAAACGTATGCAACACAGCCACCGGTTGTGGCGCTCAAAGGCGTTGATTTGACCGTCCACTCGGGTGAGTTTGTGGCCTTGCTGGGGCCTTCGGGTTGTGGCAAGTCAACGCTATTGAACATGATCGCAGGCTTTGAGCAGCCAAGCTTGGGTGAGCTCTTGGTGAATGACCTTCCCGTCCACGAGCCCGGTCCCGAGCGAGGTGTGGTTTTTCAAGAGGCCGCTTTGTTCCCGTGGCTGAGTGTTTGGGACAACGTGGTCTTTGGCCCGCAGGTGCAAGGAGTGGCCAAGTCGGTGTACGAGCCGCGTGCCAAGGAAATGCTCAAGATCATGGGCTTGTCTGCCTTTGAGTCTTCTCTGCCCGTGCAACTCTCGGGCGGCATGCGCCAGCGCGTGGGCATTGCCCGAGTCCTCACCATGGGGTCCAAAATTTTACTCATGGATGAGCCCTTTGGGGCACTGGATGCACAAACACGGCTGAGCATGCAAGAGTTGCTGTTGAGTGTTTGGCAACAATTGAAACCCACGGTGGTGTTTGTCACGCACGACATCGATGAGGCACTTTTTTTGGCCGACACCGTGTATGTGATGTCTTCGAGGCCAGGCCGCATCCAAGCGCGCTTGGAGGTGCCCTTCGAGCGGCCACGCCAATTGGAGTTGACCACGAGCTCGGCGTTCAATCAAATGAAGTTGGACATCTTAAAGCAAATGCGCCATTGAGACCCATCCAGAAGGCACCCCACATTTCCCCTTTGACACGATCGTTCATTTTCTTTTTCTGCAATCTCCAACACCAGTTGTTGAACTTCAACTCATTGAGCATTTGAATGGCAAATCCAAGAATTCCTTACCACTTCTCCAACGACGGCCCACACTTGAAGCCCCACGCCGAGGGCTCGATCATGGTTCACTTGGTGGTCAATGTAGAGCATTGGCAGTTTGATGCGCCCATGCCGCGCACCATCATCACACCACCCCACGGCAAAGAAACCGTCCCGGATGTGCCCAATTTCAGTTGGGTGGACTACGGTATGCGGTGTGGCCTGCCACGCATCATCGATGCCATTGTTGAGCGTGGGCTCACTGCCTCGACCAGTTTCAACGCAGGCGTGATTGAGGCCTACCCACAAGCTGCACAGGCCATGCACCAAGCCGGTTGGGAATTCATCGGTCATGGTGTGCACCAAAAGTCACTCAACCACGCGGGTGCTGAAGCCGAAGTGGTCAAAACTGCTTTGGACATGATCGAGGCCTTCACCCATGTGAGACCACGGGGTTGGTTGGGGCCTGGACTCAGAGAGAGTCACACGACGCCAGAGACCCTGGTGGGGGAGGGCATCGAGTATGTCTTTGACTGGGTGGTGGACGATGTCCCCAACTGGATGCACACCCAAAATGGTCCCCTGCTCAGTTTGCCCTACAACTTGGAGATCAACGATTCGATCATCTATGCAGTGGAGAAACACTCTAGTTTGGAAATGCTGGAGAGAACACGCCAAACGTTGGCGCTTTTTGAGCGCGAGTCACTCAAGCACCCACGGGTGTTGGCCATTGGGCTGCACCCCCATTTGATCGGGGTGCCTCACCGCTTTGGCTCCTTTGAGCGCATGCTCGACTTGCTGATGGCCAGTCCCCAAGTGTGTTTTGTGCAAGGGCACGACTTGGCCACTTGGTATGCTGAACAAGTCCCAAGGCCTCTGGTGTGAAGGACTGGGTGCCACACGCTGAGGTCAATGAGCCTCGGTGTGATTGACATTGAATAGTTGCAAAATTTTTTCGTTGAAGGATTGAACCATGGATTTGAAACTCAAAGGCCAGCGCGTCGTGATCACCGGTGGCTCCAAAGGTATTGGTTTGGCGGTGGCCCTCTCGTTTGCCAAAGAAGGGGCAACGCCCATTTTGGTGTCGCGCACTTTGGCCAGCATGCAAAATGCTGCTCAAGAGATCAAGGCCCAAAGTGGTGTTGACTGCGAGTTGATCGTGGCCGATATGGGCGCGCGCGGCAGTGCCAAGGCCCTCATTGAGCAATGCGCAGAGATTGATATCTTGGTCAATAACGCGGGTGCCATTCCTGGTGGCAGTGTGCTCGACATTGATGAAGACCGCTGGCGTGAGGCTTGGGAGTTGAAGGTTTTTGGTTACATCAATTTGGTGCGAGAAGTTTTGCCCCAGATGCAGTCACGGAAAAAAGGCGTCATCGCCAACATCATTGGCATGGCTGGTGCGGCTCCCAGGAATGCCTATCTTTGTGGGTCGACCGCCAACGCCGCCTTGATTGCGTTTACCCAAGCTGTTGGAGGCGCGAGTGTTGCCCATGGAGTGCGTGTCTTTGGTGTGAACCCGTCTCCCACCCGCAGCGAGCGCATGCAAACCATGCTGCAAGCGCAAGCCCAAACCAAGTTCCAAGACCCATCGCGCTGGATGGAGTTGACCCAGAGCATGCCCTTTGGTCGCATGGCCGAGCCTCAAGAGTTGGCCGATTTGACGACTTTTTGTTGCTCGCCCTTGGCGGGCTATTTGAGTGGCAGTGTGATCAATGTCGATGGCGGTCAGATGTACACCTGAGTTGCGTCGTTCAAGTGCCAATGCGCCTCCTGCGCTTGTCCGGCGCAAAGAGTTGTCGGTGCTAGAAGTTCAATTTTTTAAATTTGCTTTTCTTTTTTCTTTTTCTTTTCCTATCATCCCATGTTCAATTCAACACCCAACCCCTTGCACGACTATCCTCAAATTCGAGAAGGTGTTCGCGCCTTGGTGTCCCAATTTGACTCTCGCTATTGGCAAGACCTGGATGAAAAACGCGCCTTTCCTGAAGCCTTTGTCACGGCTTTGACCCAAGCCGGGTGGCTCAGCGGTTTGATCCCGGAAGAGTACGGCGGCTCCAATCTCACCTTGGCCGAAGCCAGTGTGGTGATGGAAGAGATCAACCGTGCGGGCGGCAACTCAGGAGCGTGCCACGGGCAGATGTATGTGATGGGCTGCGTTTTGCGTCACGGCTCTGAGGCGCAAAAAAAGGATCTCTTGCCCAAAATTGCCAGCGGTGAGTTGCGCATGCAAGCCATGGCGGTGACCGAGCCCACCACAGGATCGGACACCACCAAGCTCAAGACCTTTGCCACGTTGAAGGGTGACCGCTACGTGGTGAGTGGACAAAAGGTGTGGACGTCTAGGCTGCAGCACTCAGACTACATGCTGCTATTGGCAAGGACCACACCTTTGGACCAAGTGAAAAAGAAAACCCAAGGACTCTCGGTCTTTTTGGTGGACTTGCGAGGTGAGGTCGGTAAAAGCATCACAGTGCGCCCGATTCGAAACATGGTCAACCACGAAACCAATGAGATCTTCATTGACAACTTGGAGATTCCTGTGGAGAACCGCATCGGCGTTGAAGGCGAAGGTCTCAAATACATTTTGGATGGGCTCAATGCCGAGCGCATCTTGATTGCCGCAGAGTGTGTGGGTGATGGCTATTGGTTCTTAGAGCGTGCTTGCAAGTATGCCAATGAGCGCGTGGTGTTTGATCGGCCCATTGGTCAAAATCAAGGCATTCAGTTTCCCTTGGCCAAAGCGTATGTGAACGTCGAAGCTGCGAGCTTGATGCGTTTCAATGCATGTGAAGTGTTTGATCGCGGGCTCAACTGTGGCGCCCAGGCCAACATGGCCAAGTTGCTCGCAGCCGATGCATCCTGGGAGGCTGCCAACGCGTGCATTCAAACCCATGGTGGTTTTGGTTTTGCGGCGGAGTATGACATTGAGCGCAAATTCAGAGAGACGCGACTCTACCAAGTCGCCCCGATCTCCACCAATTTGATTTTGTCTTACGTTGCCGAGCGTGTTCTTGGTCTGCCCCGTTCATATTGAACAGGTTTTGATTGTTACCTTTTATGACAAAACCCATGTCCCCCGACTTTACCCATCCTTCTCAGTCAAGCGCCGTGATCGTGGTGGGCGCCGGACCTGTGGGGCTCTTGTGTGCTTTGGTGCTGGCACGCGCTGGTGTGCCGGTTCTGGTGCTCGAGGCTGAGCCCAGCACCACGCTGGATCTGCGAGCCGGTACCTTTCATCCGCCCACACTTGAAATGCTTGAACCCTTGGGGGTCACCCAAGCCATGATGGCGATAGGCATCAAAGTGCCCGTTTGGCAGAGCCGAGACTTGGAGGCGGGCTTGGTGGCCGATTGGGACATGGGGGCATTGAAGGACGACACCCCCTATCCTTACCGACTTCACTTGGAGCAGCATCGACTCACCCCCATACTTCTTCAAATGCTCCAGGAGCATGCTCACGCTCAAGTGCTGTTTTCCCATGAGTTTGTGGGCTTGGATCAAAGCAGCAGTCCAGGCGTTGTCAAAGTCCAAGTCTTGGATCGTTCATCTGTCAATGCGCCCCAAGGGCGAGCAGTCGAATTCACTGCCCCTTGGGTGATCGGGGCGGATGGAGGCAAAAGTTTGGTCAGAAAGTCGGTCAATATTGAGTTCGATGGCTATACCTGGCCCGAGCGCTACAGTGTGGTGAGCACCACTTTTGACTGGGCTCCACTGGGGTATGCGGACAATGCCTATATCAGCGACCCTGAGCAATGGGTGGCTTTTTTCAAAATGCCCGATTCTGGACCGCCAGGACTGTGGCGAATGACGGTCCCGGTTGGCACAGAGTTGAGCGATGAAGAGGTCTTGCACCCGAGGTATGGCAACGCCATTTTCAATCGTGTGCTCAATGCCAAGACGCCCTTTGAGTTTCCGATTGTTCACCAAAGTGTGTACCGAGTGCACCAACGGGTGGCCAAGGAATTCCGCGTCGGGCGAGTCCTCTTGGCTGGGGACAGTGCCCACGTGAACAATCCCCTGGGTGGTTTTGGGCTCAACAGTGGAATTCATGATGCGATGAATTTGGGTGAAAAACTCGCCCAGGTCTATCTTGGCGCGAGCGATGAGTCTTTGCTCGAGCTCTATGTGCGTCAAAGAAGGACGGTCAACATGGAATATGTGCAAGAAATTTCCATCAAGAACAAGCACAATTTGGAAGAAAAAGATCCGGTGAAAAGACGTGAACGCATCGCACTTCTCAAAGGCATTGCACAGTCGCGCGAGAAAACCCGCGAATTTTTGCTCACCTCATCGATGATCAACAGCATCAAGAGGGCCAACTCCATCACTTAGTTTGAGTCCCAAGCGGGCCTTTGGGTTTGCGTTTGGCTCAACTTTTGCATGGGGTTGTGAATGATTCTTGTTTCGTTTTTTTTGGAGAAGAAGATGTTGAATTTTTCAAGTGTTTTATCTGTTTGCAGTCGTGCAAACACAAGGAGTCGCCGCCAACTCGTGCTTTCTTCGTGTGCGCTGCTGCTGGGCATGGGATCGACTGGGATGATTTTTGCCCAATCCGCTGCTTCAAGTGGAGTGGGTGCTCAGGCTGCAGCGAATTGGCCCCAAAAACAGATCAAAATCATCGTGCCCTTTGCCGCCGGTGGCAACACCGACGGCATCTCTAGACTGGTGGCCGAGCGATTGAGCCACGCCATCGATCAACCCGTGATTGTAGAAAACAAAGCTGGGGCCAATGGTGCCATTGCAGCAGAGTTTGTGGCCAAGGCGCCGGCCGATGGCTACACCTTGATGATGGCCGCCATGCCGGTGCTGGCCATTTTGCCCTCCATCACCAAAACTGGCTATGACCCAAAGAAAGATTTTGTGCCCATCAGCATCATCGGGAGCAACCCCTTTGTGATGGCCATCAGTAAATCGGTTCCTGCCAGTAATTTGAAGGAGTTTGTGAGCTTCATCAAAAACAATCCAGGCAAATTCAATTATGCTTCTGGCGGGTCGGGCAGTGTGTCTCACTTGTCGGCCGCGTTGTTTGTCAAACGCGCTGGCCTGGATATGACGCATGTGAGTTACAAAGGCGGCGGCCCTGCAGTGGCCGATTTGCTGGGAGGTCAGGTGCAGATGTATTTTGGTAATTTTTCTGAATTGGCTGCCCAAGCGTCTGGTGGACACATCACCATTGTCGGTGTCTCCAGTGATCAGCGTGCCAAGCAACTCCCCAGCGTGCCCACGTTCTCGGAATCTGGTTTCCCAGGATTCAGGACAGAGACTTGGAATGGATTGGTGGCACCTGCATCCACGCCCGCATCCATCATCAACAAATTGGCGCCCATCATCAAAGACATTGTGGCGCAACCCGACACCCAAGCTCGCCTCAATCAAATGGGTGTTGACCCCATGGGCAACACGCCCAGTCAGTTCTCGGAAGTGCTGTTTTCTGACATCGTCACTTGGGCCGAAGCGGCCAAAGCCAGCAATTTAAAAATTGAATAACCCGGAGTCCCGCATGACCACTGCCAATGTGACCCACACAGTCAACGCCATATCGAGCACCGACTCCTTGGCCACGCGCGCCAAGGTGGGTGTGGTGGTGCCTGCCACCAACACGGTGGTTCAACCCGAAATGGAAGCCATGCGTCCGAGTGGTGTCACCAACCACGTCACCCGCATGCTCTTGCCACCCAGACCCTATGACGATCAATCGGCGTATAAAAAAGCCCTTGAAACTGAAAAAGGGCATTTGGAAGAGGCGTTGGAGTTGGTGATGCTGTGTGAGCCCCATGTGGTGGCGCACGGTCACTCCATTCATTCATTCAGAGGCAATGCCGAGACAGCACTGGCTGAAGAAAAGCGCCTGGAGTCGTTGTGTGGTGTTCCCTTTATCACGCCATCACGAGCCGTATTGGCGGGCTTGGAGGCTTTTGGGGACATCAAACGGATTGCCATTTTGACCCCTTATTGGCCGCCAGCCGACGAGATGATCGCCACGTTTTTTCGTTCATGTGGCTACGATGTCGTCAATACCCACGGCATGAAGTCGACTGGGCCGACAGCAGTTGCACGCTTTACATCAGCACAAATCATGGAAGGCTTTGATGAGGTCGATGATGAGCGGGCTCAAGCGCTCATTCATGTGGGGACCAACTTGCCTGTCTCCGCTTTGACGCCCAGCATTGAAGCCAAACACGCAAAGCCATTGATTGGTGTCAATGTGGCGACGTATTGGTTGGCGCTCAGGCGATTGGGGATTCAAGACAAAATTCCAAACATGGGAATGTTGGCTGAAAAGTACTGACATGGATGCGCTCTTTGATTTGGCGAGCGAAAGATTCATTGGGCAAGGTCGATACGCAAACTCGGACCTCAGCGTGCTTTCTTGCCATCGATTGAAGCGTCAGTCGTGATAAAAATATCCGTATCTTCAATGTATTTCAACGCCAGTGTTTGTGCCTCGGATTCGGTTTTTCCACAAGTCATCACATAGCCAATGCGTGCTGAGTTTTCAAAGGCGGGTATGACCGGATCGCCAACTTGTTTGAAAATTTCAACGCATTTGACATTGGGATCTTCCCAATTCGGCGGTGAGATGCTTTGGACTGTGCCTGCAATAGGAGACGTGAACCAGCGAGATACTGCGACTTGATGGTCCTGTGTGTCGTTGAGCCCTTGTGGCCAGCGTCCAAGGTGGACGTCAATGAGGTCTGAGTGGATAGAGCGGTTCAAGGCGAAGCCCACCAGTCGTGCAATCTTGGCCCCCACAAGTCTTGGATTGATTTCAATGAGGCGAGGACCGTCTTGGGTCAGCATCAACTCAATGTGAGTGGCACCACAATCAAATCCGACAGCATCGAGCATTGAAAACACGTACTTCTCCAATTGTGCGTGCGCTTGAACCCATGGACTGAAGCATCCGCCTTCAATGGCAAAGGAGGGTGGAGGAAACATTTTTTTGATGTTCACGCCCAAAAAACGATGTTCCCCTTGGAGTGTCAGTGTGTCAACGCCTATGAAGCTGCCCGTCATGTACCTCTCCACAAGCAGTCGATCATTGGCCATGACGCCAAGTCCATAATGCGCTTGGCTTGGCAGCATGATCTCCACTGGAGTGACCAAAGGATCCAAGTCCTCTGGTGTTTGAAGCACCACGACGTTTTGTGAGCCGTATCCGTCGGCGGGCTTGATGAGCACCGGTAGCCCCAAGCGAGCCACCGCATCCTTGATCTCTTGCGTGGTGGTGGCCAATGCAAATTCGGGCTGAACAATACCCTGGTTTGCCAATCGCTCTCGAACCAAGTATTTGTCGCGCAGCAATATGGCGCTTTCAAGATTGACATACCCTACACCCAGGGCTTTGGCGAGTTGAGAGGCTTCAAGTAGTCTGATCTCAATCAAGCAAAGAAGCGCATCGATGGGTTTTCTTTGATGTGATTCGAGGACGGCAAGTTCGAGCGCTCGGTAGTCAAAATCCTTGATTTCAATGAGCTCCAAGGCTTGCTCTAAATAAGGGCGCACGCTCGCTTGCGAGACATACAGCTCAATGTCAGAAGTGACAAACACATAGCTGTCACCTCTCTTCAATGCAGCGTGCAAGATATCGCTGTCGTTACCCCCAGGCAAATCAATGACCAGCAAGTGGGACATGGTTGGCACTTTCAAGGGTTGATTGAGTGCACTTTATCAGATGCTGTGTGGTTGTTGCTACTGACTTCCTTTGGGTATTGAAGCCTGCAAAGCAATGCGGTTCAACTTTAAAAATTAAAGTAACTGGCCTGCAAGCCGATCATATACGGGTAAAAGGCATCCAAGGGTTCTAATTCTGAAACCAACGCCTTTTTGAATGGGAGAACAATATGGGAATGCGAATTGGATCGGGCGCTGGTGCGGCCATGGCCCAGGTGGCTCAAAGCAGTGTAGCTCAATGGCAGCAAGCCAAAGTGGCAATATCTGCTCCCGCTGCGCCTGTTGCACCTGCGGCTCCAGCCGCAGCATTGGTTGCAACGTTGACCAAAGGCAACAATGTCAATGTGTTGGCCTAATCGCCCTTGTTTTTGAAAAGCGTCAATGATCCCTATTCAACAGTGGAAAAAGGCGAATCGACGTTTTAAATTATTGAATGGTTTGGTGATCCACCGGTGCCCCCAGTTGAGCATACCTTTGCCCTGTGTATTTTCATCACATGCTTTTTTTGAATACAAAATAGCTCTTATTCCTTTGTCCCAAGTTGTCAGTGCTCCTGGGAGTTTTAATTAGGTCAGCAACATATGCTACCCATGGGATAGAATAATTTTGGCGCTTTTGCCTTGCACAGAGAGTTCTCCCCATGTTGAAAAATGCTTTGATTTGCTCATTGTTGATGTCTGCAGGTATTGCTGCATTTGCTCAAACTGCTGCTACCCCCGCCAAGCCTTCGGCTCCAGCCGCCGCACCCGCACCCGCTGCCGCACCCGCCGCTGCTCCAGCAACTGCACCTGCTGCAAAGCCTGCGGCCGCTGCTGCTGCTCCTGCAGCC
>Ga0114962_10005053_pt1 | contig 10374 bp, 6 predicted proteins | sample C_130820_MF_Meta_FD_87017 | JGI IMG/M metagenome (GOLD analysis project Ga0114962, IMG submission 87017) | Freshwater microbial communities from Lake Croche, Canada to study carbon cycling - C_130820_MF_MetaG | ecosystem: Environmental > Aquatic > Freshwater > Lake | place: Lake Croche, Canada...
AAAAACATCTATTGTTCAGAATGCTTGGAAACGCAATCAAAATTTACATTTACACGGTTGGGCCTATGATGTTAAAGATGGCTTAATCAATGACCTAGGGGTAAATTTTAAAAATACCGATGACTTACACAGTGTTTATCATCTAGATTAATTTACACTGTACTTTTATTTCCTGTTATTTTATTTGACATTGCATTGTCAAATTTATTCGATGCATTTATTGTTTTTTTACTAAATTTAAAGAACGAAAAAATGCTTTATGAATAAACTATTTACATTAATTGCTTGCCTTTTAATTTTACAAACCCAAGCGCAAACAACTACTAGTAATTATACACCCACCCCCGGCAATGTAGCTGCTAGAAATGCTTTTCAGGATCGAAAATTTGGAATGTTTATTCATTGGGGTGCTTCCAGTGTATTAGGTGATGGTGAGTGGGTAATGGAGAATCACGGCATTCAAGCCAATGATTATAAAAAATTATTAAAGCTTTTTAATCCCATCAATTTTGATGCTGCAAAATGGGTGAGCACTGCAAAAAGTGCAGGCATGAAGTACATAGTTTTTATTACAAGACATCATGATGGATTTTCTAATTGGGACACCAAGTTTTCGGATTGGAAAATCACCAACACCCCTTATAAAAAGGACGTCTTAAAAATGTTGGCGGCTGAATGTAAAAAACAAGGCATTGAGTTGGGATTATATTATTCCACTTTGGATTGGAGTAGAGACGACTATCCTTATGAAACAGGAAGGACTGGAAAAAAAGCAGGACGTACCCAAAAAAGTAATTATGCTTCTTATTTGCAATTCATGAAAAATCAGTTAACCGAACTACTCACTAATTATGGGCCTATCTCTTGTATTTGGTTTGATGGACATTGGGACCAGACCAATCCTGAAGGTGCAGCTGACAGGAGTTCTAGAATAGATTGGAAATATGATGAAATTTATGGACTTATACATAAGCTACAACCCAATTGTATGATTGGTAATAACCACCATTTGGATCCAATCAGTGGGGAGGATTTTCAAATGTTTGAGCAGGATTTGCCAGGTCAAAATACAGCTGGTTTAAATTATCAAACTGCCTCTCCTTTGCCTTTAGAGTCCTGCATTACCATGAATGACGCATGGGGGTTTAGAATTAATGACCACCATTATAAAACATTTAAGGAAGTTATTAAAACCTTGATCGGGGCAGCTGGTCGCAATACCAATTTGTTATTGAATGTGGGTCCAATGCCAAATGGAGAAATTGGCAAAGAGTTTACCGATACTTTGGCGATGGTAGGTAAGTGGACCAAACAATTTGGCAACACTTTTTATGGCACCCGAGGCGGCCCTATGAAAGCGGCAACTTGGGGTGTAACTACCCAAAATAAGGACTTTGTGTATGTACATATTTTTGAAAAACCCAATAATAATATCATCACTATTCCAGGTGCATATAATGCATCCACCATACTGGTTTTGAACAACGGAAATTGGATCAAAGGCAATACAGTAAAGGGTGAATTACAAATAGATGTATCCAATTTAAAATTAGATGGACCTGATACCATTTTGAAAATTTCTAAGACTAAGTAACAATTTGGTAACATAGAGGTAATCTCTATTTAATATCAAACGTAACAATTTGGTAACTTTGAAACAGGGCTTGTCATTTCATTATTTCTTTCTTTTGTGGTTCAAATTAAGAAAAAATGAAAAAGCTTTTAATGTTTATCGTTTTAGGATTATCCCTAAACAATGCATTTGCGCAAGAAACATCATCCACATTGAGTGGTCGTGTTACCAATGAAAAAAATGAGATAGTAGCAGGTGCTACCATCAAACTAGTACACGTACCAACGGGTGCTACAACAACTTTTCAATCTAATTCAAAAGGATTATTTGTTGCCCCTAACTTAAAGCCAGGTGGACCATATTCAATTAAAATTAGTTCAGTTGGTTTTAAAGACCAGGATTTTAATGATGTGAACCTAACCTTAGGTGCAAACCCAGATGTAAATATCGTATTAACTTCCAAAGTGAATCAGCTTTCAGAGGTGGTTGTTAATACCAACACCCGCAAAAAGGCCGAAGGTGGAACCACCATTGGTATTAAGCAATTAAACGGTTTACCAACCTTAGGTAGAAGTTTAAGTGATTTCACAAGGGTTACACCGCAAGCAAATAACAACTCATTTGCAGGTTCAAGCTTCCGTTATAATAACTTAACAATTGATGGTGCCATCAACAATGACGCGATTGGTTTTAGTAATAGTTTTGGTGGTGTGAGCGGTGGTGGTCAATCTGGTGCTGCAGGTGCAGGTACAAGAACCAATCCTTATAGCTTAGATGTGATACAAGAAGTACAAGTTCAACTAGCACCTTACGATGTTAAATTAGGAAACTTTACTGGAGGTAGTGTAAATGCGGTAACAAAAAGTGGTACCAATGAATTTCATGGTAGTATATATAGCTACGGCCGTAATGCAAGCTTAGTTGGTAAAAGCGTTGATGGATTAAAAACACCAATTGCTTCTAGCTTTTATGATTATCAAAATGGTGCTACGATAAGTGGTCCAATTGTAAAAAATAAGGCTTTCTTTATTTTGAACGTTGAGCAAACGCGTCGTCAAGAGCCTACTTTCTACAATGCAGGTGACAAAGGTGCAGCGGTTACTTTAGCTGATGCAACTTCTATTTATAATCAATTAAAAAATAAATATGGTTATGATGCAGGTGCTTACCAAGGCGCATATAACTTATTTACCAATAGCGATAAGGTATTTGGTCGTTTAGATTTTAATTTAAATGATAAAAATACTTTGACTGTTCGTGGAATTTTCACAAAAGGTTGGGGTAATAACTTGGAAAGAACAAGTACAAATTTCCAATTTGGATCAACGGATTTCACACAACATACCGATAATATTAACTTAACTGCAGAATTGAAAACAAAGTTCAACAACAATGTAAGCAATCAATTTAATGCTAGTTATATCAATGTACATGAATACAGAGACTTCCCAGGAACATTGTCTCCATTCATGGATATTGGAGGTGGTGCAGTTTGGGTTGGTACTTGGAGAGAAGCTTCTATTTATAATATGAAGCAGTCTACCTTTGAAATTAGTGATAACTTAACAATCACAAAGGGTATCAATAAATTTACCTTAGGTACGCATAATGAATTTTACAATTTGAACTATGGATTTATCAATTCATGGAATGGTCGTTGGGAATATTCAAACGTTGCTAACTTCTTAGCAGACAAGCCTAGCCGTATCCGTGGTGCTTATTCAAACAATCCAAGCTTGCCAAATACTAGGGATGCGATTTACAACAATTCACCTAGTCCATACAATGTAGCATTAATGAGTGCTTATTTTCAAGACGAGATTACAGCTAGCCCTACCTTTAAAATCACTCCAGGTATTCGTTTAGATTACCCACAATTAGGAAACAATGTGCCTATTGATGCTGGATTTGCAACAGCCGTAAGCAATACTTCAAATGCAACCTATTCAGCAACTCCATACAATGCATATACAAATAAATGGTTAGGAACAGCAACTATTTCTCCAAGAGTAGGATTTACTTGGGATGTAAATGGTGATCAATCATTTATTGTGAGAGGTGGTACAGGTGTATTTGTTGGTAGAATGCCATTTGCTTGGTTAGGTTATGCAGAAACATTGTCTGGTGGTAATTATAATAATATTGACTTTAAGCCAGCTACTTCAAACACAGTGGGTGGTAATGTTTCTATTCCTTTAGCAATTAACCCTGCAAATTTATATGCTACGATCAATGCGGCAGCTTTACCTTCTGCAAACGCAGCAACTACAAGAGAAGTAGACGTAATTGATAATAACTTTAAAATGCCAAGGGTTTGGAGATCAAACTTAGCTACAGACATTAAATTTGGGAATGGTTATAAGTTAACATTAGATGCGATGTTTACCCAAACAATGTATGATGTTCAATTTAAACAAATCAACATCAAAGATTCTGTACAATACTTCGCAGCAGGACCAACGCTTTCACCAGTATATGTAGGAGGTAAATACAACAGTATCTATTCAAATGTTTATTTATTAACAAATACATCTCAAGGGTATAGATACAATTTAACTGCTTCATTATCAAAATCAACAAATAATATTCCTGTTGGAAACAAGAAATTAAACTTCAATTGGAGCGCAGCTTATACATTTGGAGAAAGTAAAGACATGAGCAATGGAATTAGAAATTCATTCCAATCAAACTATGAATTAAATCCAGTTATTTCTGCAAATAATCCAAACTTAGCTTATTCTAATTTTGACATGCGTCATAGAATTGTTGGAACATTTGGATCTAATTTAGTCAGCAAAAATAATAGCAGTACATCATTATCATTCTTTTACTCTGCTCAATCAGGTAGTCCTTATACTGTAATTTACAGTGCAAGTGGTGCGCCATTTGGTAACTCAAATAATGCCAACCTGCCTTTCATTCCTAGCACACCAGGTGATATCAATTTCAAAGACATCAAGGATGCTGCAGGTAACGTAACATACAGTGCTGCATCGCAATCAACTGACTTCTTCAATTTTGTGAACAGCAATGATTACTTAAAAACAAGAAAAGGTCAATATGCGGAAAGAAACGGTATGAGAACACCTTGGAACCAAGAGTTGGATTTAAAATTGATGCATGAGTTTAAATTAAACAAGAACAATCCTAAGCAGTCATTACAAGTTAGTTTAGACATCTTTAATGTGCTTAACTTAATTAATAATGATTGGGGTCACATCACATTTGTTACAAACGTAAACAACTATACAGTGAACATGTTACAATTTGTATCTGATGCAAAAGGTATTGCTCCTGGTAAGCCTTCATCTGGCTACACACCTACGTTTAACTTCATTAAACCAACAGGTTTAGATGGCAATTATTACACAGTTGATCCATTGAGCTCAAGATGGCAAGGACAACTAGGCATAAAGTATAACTTCTAGTATTTAAAAGGCCAAGCTATACGCTTGGCCTTTTTTTTGTATGATATTTATCCATTATGTCAAATTGAAATAAGACTAATTAAATGCCAAATTATCAACCAATTTATACGACTAGGGTAGCCACTTTAAAAGACCTAATGTTTTTTTATGAAGCAGTATGCGTTATTACGGATAGTAAGCCAGATATCTTGGAATTTAATAAACAGTATAAATTAAAAATAAAAAATAAGGCAAATATTATACTAGTCTTAGAAGCAGACAAAAAAGTACTTATAGGATTTATTGTAGCTGAAATAAGGCAAAATTTATCTGATGCCGTTCCGTGCGCAGAATTACAAGAATTATATGTTAGTAATAAATATCGGAAATTAAATGCAGCAGATTTTATTTATAATGAATTGGAAAAAAAAGTAGCAAAGGAAAAGATTTTTCAATTGAAGGTGAATTGCAATTTAAATTCAACGCTGAATCAACATTTTTATGTAAAAAGAGGGTTCAAGATTTTCAAAAAGCAATATAAAAAAGGACCTATAAAGCTTTAATTATCCTTAATTACCTGGTCGTACAAATGATGTATTAATCCATCGGCAAGCCCAATCTTTGGCACCAATACCTGTTCAATACCACACCACTTAAATAAATTATTATAAATTTGAAGCGCTGGTACAATTACCTCGGCACGGTCTTCCTTAATATTGTATTTTTTCATACGTTCCCCTACGCTTAAGTGCATCATATCTTTATGCATCTCCTTTACAGCCTCCACTTGAAGATATTTGTCATCCTTTGATCTTAACAATGAAAATATTTTGTTGATATTACCACCAGATCCTATACCTGTTATATGGTCGTACTTTTTTGCTATCGCTTTACAAGTTTCTTTTAGTTCCTCCCAACTATCATCTTTAACCTTATTGGTTAAAAGCCTTACGGTGCCTATATTTATTGATTTCTGTAGCACCAATTCATTATTGTGGTATAAAGTAAGTTCGGTACTACCACCACCAACATCCATGTATAAATAACTATCATCCTTGTCTAATAGTTCGGCAATATGGTTTTCGTAAATTATTTCTGCTTCTAGTTCTCCAGTGATTACCTCTATTTCAATACCTGTTTCTGTTTCAATTTCTTTGATAATTTCCTTGCTATTTTGTGCGTCTCTCATTGCACTTGTTGCACAAGCCATATAATGCGCTACCTCATAAACTTTCATAAGCTGTTTATAGGCTTTAATCGTATCCATTAACATTTTTTTCTTGCGACTTCCAATAAAGCCTTTTTCAAAAACATCAAAACCTAACTGCAATGGAATACGTACAATATTTAATCTATTAAAATCTGTTTCTTTCCCTTTTTTGACTACTTCACAAATAAGCAGCCTCGCTGCGTTACTGCCTATGTCAATTGCTGCGAGTATCAATGTATTATTTTTTTCCTTTTAAGTATAGGTAAGTTTCTTCCTGAGATTTGTATTTTCGCCCCACTAAAGGTACATATTTATTCATTAATTCTGAATCAAGCACCCTAGCTTTTTGATTATCCTTTAATTGAATATTAATAATGTCAATTAATTCTTTTTTTATAACCTTATCATTAATTGGCACGGCTACTTCAATTCTGTGATCTAAGTTTCTTACCATCCAGTCCGCACTTGAAATGTACACTTTTTCATTACCATTATTATGAAAAATCATCACCCTTGCATGCTCCAAATATTGATCCACAATACTAATGGCATTTAGCTTTGTATTCATTTTATCATTATGGATTTTTAGGGTAGTGATACCTCTAATTATTAAATGGACTTCTACATTTTCTTTTACCGCTTTATATAAATGCTCAATTAAAACAATATCTGTTACGGAGTTTAATTTTACAATGATGAGGGCTTTTTTACCCTGTTTGGCATTGGTAATTTCGGCATTGATATATTCAATTATTGAATTACGCATATTAATAGGAGAAATTAATAAATTGCGCATTTTTACAATAGGTTTATCTCCCAACTGCCAGTTCTCTAAATAATTAAAAATTCGGTTTGCTTCATTCATGATTACAGTAGAGGCAGTCAACAAACAATGGTCTGCATATACCTTTGCCGTTTTTTCGTTTAAATTACCTCTGCTAATAAAACCATATTTCACTAGTTTAGTTCCTGTCTTTTTTTGAATGATACAAAGTTTTGCATGCACTTTTTTATTAGGGACACCCACCAACACCCTTACACCTTCTTCCTCCAAAATTGATTTCCATTCTAAATTGGCTTCCTCGTCAAAACGTGCTTTAAGTTCTAAAAATACAGTTACTTGCTTGCCATTTCTTGCTGCATTGATTAAGGCGTTAATCACTTTTGAATTAGATGCCAAACGGTATGCAGTAATTTTTATGCTTACCACTGTATCATCCATGGCCGCTTCTCTTAACATATCAATAATAGGGTCATAGCTATGATATGGGAAGTGCAACATCACGTCCTTTTTTAATACCACATCCGATATTAAATCCTTTTTCTTAAATGCGGGATGTACCAATGCTGCCGGACGGCTACTTTTTACAGGGATTACATTGGGGAAATCCATAAAATGTCTAAAATTATGAATGTGGCCACCTGGTATGATGCTACTTTTACGTGATAATTTTAACTTTTGAATTAAGAATTCTAAAATTTCAGCATTCATCTCTTTCTCATAAACAAAACGCACTGGCTTTCCTTTACGTCTATTTTTAATGCCTTTCGAAATTTTATCTATAAAATTCATGCCTATTTCTTGGTCTAAATCAATTTCGGCGTCTTTGGTAATCTTAAAAATATGCGCCTCGAATTTATTAAACTTAAAATGGGAGAAAATAATAGGTAGGTTAAAACGAATCAAGTCTTCCAATAATATGATACAGGAAGTGCCTGGCTTTGAAGGAAGCTGAATAAAGCGACCAATGGACCTAGATGGAACTTCAATAAGCGAAAACTTTTGATTATAGGCATTGTTTTTATTACTCATCACAATGGCCATGTACAAGCTTTTGTCTCTTAAATAAGGCAATTCAGGCACATTTTCGATCATCAATGGAATAATATAAGGTCTTACCTGCTCATCAAAATATTGCTTTACAAATTGTTTTTGTTCAAGGCTTAGTTTTTTATCATCCACCAATAATACTTTATTGGCCTTGAGTTCCTTATTTATATTTTGCCAAATTCGATTAAACTCATTCTGTTGCTTAAGTACAATAGTTTGTATTTGATCCAATATAACTTGTGGACTTTCAATAAGGTCCATTCCGTTCATATTGCCTTTTTTACTTACAAACTCGGACATTCTTTTTAAAGTGGCCACGCGTACCCTGAAAAACTCATCCAAGTTATTCGAAAATATACCTAAAAAACGAACCCTGTCACTTAAGGACACTGTTGGATCATTGGCTTCTTGCAAAACACGGCCATTAAAACTTAACCAACTAATATCCCTTGCTATAAATTTATCTTTCATAATTTACTCATTTTCAATACGAATTTACAATACTGGTCCATGTTTTTAACAATACAAAGCAAGTTAATGATAAATTAATATTAACGAAACAATCTGATAATACGTATACGCGTATTTTACATAAACTACTACCCATGGAAAGACGACAAATGGAAGTTTGCGTTGTAAGCGACATTCATTTAGGCACTTTTGGATGCCAAGCAAAAGAAGTCCTTAATTATCTTAAAAGTATTGCACCAAAAACTTTGATTCTTAATGGCGATATCATTGATATCTGGCAGTTTAGCAAAAGATTTTTTCCTGCAAGTCATATGGCTGTAATCAAAGAAATTTTTAGCATGGCTAGTAAAGGTACTAAGGTGGTCTATATTACAGGTAATCATGATGAAGCTTTGAGAAAGTATGCCGACTTTGAAATGGGTAATATTCAATTAACAGATAAAATTGTTTTTGAAATCAATGGTGAGAAAAACTGGGTATTTCATGGTGATGTATTTGACAGAACTACCAAAGGAAGCGCAAAAATATTGGCAAAATTAGGTGGCTACGGTTATGACTTATTAATATTATTAAATAGCTTTTTCAACTGGATTTCTAGAATGATGGGTAAGGAAAAATTAAGTTTTAGCAAGAAAGTTAAAAATGGGGTTAAAAAAGCGGTTTCTTGGATTGGTAATTTTGAACAAACAGCTGCAGAATTAGCCATTGAAAATGGTTATCAATATGTGATTTGTGGACACATCCATCAGCCACAGCACCGAGTGGTTACTACCGAAAAAGGATCTGTGACTTATTTAAATAGCGGCGACTGGATTGAAAATTCTACCGCATTAGAATATTACGATAAAGCTTGGCATTTATACCAATATGATCCCAAGCAATTTGAACACATGCCAGCTGAGAAAATTAAAATTGTGCATTTAAACACTGAATTAAATGTATTAACAAGTGAAGTAGCTTTTCAAGTTTCACTTTAAGTTAAAACTTTAATGAAAATATTTTATGCAATTCAAGGCAATGGGAATGGCCATTTAAGTAGGGCTGTTCAACTGTATCCTTATTTAAAAAAATATGGGGAAGTAGATTTTTTATTAAGTGGCTGTAATACAAAGCTTAATAATAGTTTACCCATAAAATATAAGAGTAAGGGGCTAAATTTATTTTATAAACATAGTGGGGGACTTGATTATATAAAAATTTTACGCTCCTTGTCTCTTAGTATTTTCAGTGATGCTAAAGCCCTGCCTTTGGAGGAATATGATTTAATTATCAATGATTTTGATTTTGTTACTTCCCTGGCCTGCTCTATAAAAAAAATACCTTGTGTTCACTTTGGTCACCAAGCAAGCTTTCAAAGTAAAAAAACGCCAAGGCCCAATAAAAAAGATTTCTTGGGCAATTTAATTCTAGAAAAATTTGTAAAGAGCAATAACCATATTGGACTTCATTTTGAAAATTATGATGACCATATTTTCAATCCTATCATTAAAGATGAAATTATAAATGCAACTCCTATTAATGATGGTCATATAACAGTATATTTACCCCAGTATTCCCTGCAAAATCTTGAACCTCATTTTTTAAAACAAGCTAAATTTCATTTTGAAGTTTTTACGAAAGAGGTTGATAAGATAACATGTAAAAATAACATCACTTATTTTCCTATAAGCAATGAACAGTTCACAAGTAGTCTAATTAGGTGTTATGGCATCATCACTGCAGGTGGTTTTGAAACCCCAGCCGAAGCCATGTATATGAATAAGAAGGTATTGAGTATACCTATCTTAAATCATTATGAGCAAGCATGTAATGCCAGCGCCCTTGATAAATTAGGGGTGATGGTCATAAAAAGAATTGATCAAAATTTTGAAAAATATTTTGA
>Ga0114962_10005054_pt1 | contig 10372 bp, 12 predicted proteins | sample C_130820_MF_Meta_FD_87017 | JGI IMG/M metagenome (GOLD analysis project Ga0114962, IMG submission 87017) | Freshwater microbial communities from Lake Croche, Canada to study carbon cycling - C_130820_MF_MetaG | ecosystem: Environmental > Aquatic > Freshwater > Lake | place: Lake Croche, Canada...
AATTTTGCAAAATATAAAGGGATGCTTTCTCAGCAACCTTTAACCGAAGTTGACCAGCAACTTCATGAACTTAGAAACGGATGGGAATAAAATATTTGTGGGATACCAATACCGCTATTTATTATTTGCAAAAGCAATTCCCCCCCCCAACTGCAGAAACTTTTATTGATAACACATTATCTAATCATATTCCTGTTTTATCCGCAATCACTGAAATAGAACTCCTTTGTTGGAAACATAGTACACTAGAAGAAGAGAAAATGCTAGCCCATTTTATTGATGATTGTCTGATAATTGAACTCGAACAATCTATAAAATATAAAACTGCCGAAATAAGAAAACAGCACAGGATAAAACTTCCCGATGCCATTATTGCTGCTTCCGCCATCGTTTATAATCTGATACTGATAAGCAGAAACGTAACTGATTTTAGAGATATTGAAGCATTGCAAGTAGTAAATCCATGGGATAAGTAAAAAAATAATTGCCATTCCTACTGGCACACCCCGACAGGCATGGTTGTTTGCTGTGGATTGGTGGTACCTGAGGGTGCTATATTTACCAGATACGAGCCACTAGATAGTCATCAAAAGCAGTATCTGAACCAAGAACAGGATAACCAGTACATTGGCTTTGTGCAATAATCAAACGGTCGAAAGGGGCTTTGTGAAAATTTTTCATGCTAGATACCTTGTATAAATGGGGAAGTAAGATGGGTAGTACCTTTAATTGGAGTCTGGTGCAGTTTTCATTGATGAAATGCGCTACTGTGTAATCACCGATGCTTAACTTGTTTAGATTTATTTTAATGCTTATTTCCCAGATAGAAACAGCACTGATAAACAGGTTGCCATTGTTTTGTAGGATAATATCTGTTACGAGCTAACTGATTTTTTCAGGGCTTGAGGCTGCCCATAATAAGGTGTGCGTATCTAATAAATACTTCACAGGCTTTTAGGAGCTTTCCCCTGTTTAGTGCCAACCATTTCCATTGGCGTAAACGCATCTGCATCAATCTTTACAAAATCGCTTGCCCATCCTAGTTGAATCTTATTTTTTTGCTTGCTTTTGGTATTCATTTTAAACGCTTTCGTATCCTTGCTTGTCTCTGCTTTATTAACGACTATTCCCATCTTTTTTATTTTCTACAAATCTATACTTTTATTTCTGTAACAGTCACCTTAATATCCAATGTCGTTTAGTTAAGGGGGTTTACTTCAAAACGAACCTGCTCTGCGTCCTAAAAGTGAAACGTTATATCCTACATAATTCTTTTCTCTGTACTTCTCTGTGTAAATAGCTCTGCGCTCCTTTGCGGTTATTTTTTCTTTCTTCTTAACTAAACGACATTGCACAAAAGGCTTTAAGTTTGATAGAAAAGAAGCGAATGAACGATAAGGTAATTTTGGATGCCAACATGCTTGTGTATAGCTATTCAAGCTCCCAGCGTTAAAAACAGTTTGTTTCAAGTAACATGATGATGGGTAACAACTCATTTATTAGTAACAAGTGCTGCAAGAACTTACCAAAACAATTGCCAGAAAGTTTAAACTTAGCTACCCCGACGCTATAGAAGCAATAAGTGCAAGTTACCATAACAATCATCTTTATATAAATACCACAACAAGCTGTCTCGTCCAAAAAAAGGTTACTTGTTTGTTAGATAATCCCAAAATAAGTTTCCAGATCGTGCAATCATACGACCCAATTCCCCTCCTCGAGGGGTGGCCGATAGGCCGGGGTGGTAAGTTATTTCCTTTCCAACACATCCCAAGCCAATAACGGCTTACCTGCTGCCATTTCTCACCCAGCTGCTGCCATTTATTGCTCGGCTGTTGCCGTTTCTTACCCAGCTGATACCAATAACGCAAATCTAAAGCCTGTTATCCTTTTTTAGCTACCCACAACACAGCCCCCTTTATAAATTGTAACATCTTCGGGTCTTTATAAAAATCATCCGTATGCCCAATTGCCGATTGCAACAACCTCCCCTTTTTCACCTGCTGCCACCAAACCAAAGGATGCTTCCCATTCATCGTTCCCCCCGTGTAAGAAGTTTCATCTACCTCAACCAGCGGATGTTCCTCCAGAGAAACAGGTGCAGTAAAATTGTATAGCTCGTCAAAAGCAGTCCATTCCCTTGGTAGCAACCTAGTAGCCGGATGTAAGCTATCCACTACCAAAAATTTAGCTTGTTGTTGCTTTGGATGCGCCTTAAACTCAGCACCAATCGTTTTCATATACCAGTTCCAATGCTGTTCACAGTCCGTTCCCGTATGTAGCGTCAACAAACCGCCCCCTTTTTCGAGGTATTTCTCAAAAGCGGTCTCTTGTATCGAATCAAATATTTTACCCGTAGTCATCACAAAAACAACAGCATCATACCTTTTCAACAGTTTATAATCATTAAAAAGAAGAGAGTCTTCCGTAAAAGCAATTTCCCAATCATTGTCCTTCGCAAGCTTACCCAACGCCTCATTTGCCGCAGGAATACTCTTATGCTTGAAACCATTGGTTTTAGAATACGCCAACAACTTAATAGATTGAGCATGCATAAACGTAACCAGTGCAAGCGATACGAACAGGTAGACTAATTTTTTCTTCATATCGGTACGATTTATTATTATTAATAAGGGGTAAGCAGAAAATTAATTGCCCAAATCTATGTTTTCTATCTATCCAGCTTCCTATGTGGTAAGAAAAAAATATTTTGCGCCTCAATTCTACCCCTTTTTAACTAAAAATCACCAATAAAGGGCTATAATTACAAAAGGTTTTCATTAGTTACAACTTTTTTTTTAATCATTGCAATAATATCAAAAGAAACTCCCTATTTTTGCAGCCCGAAAAAAAGTATGTCTAAACAGCAATTAATAAAACAGGACGGACAGATAATAGAAGCACTTAGCAACGCAATGTTTCGGGTTAAGCTAGAGAATGGTCACGAGATACTCGCTACCATCTCCGGAAAAATGAGGATGCACTACATAAGGATTTTGCCAGGTGATAAAGTGGGTGTAGAAATGAGTCCTTATGATTTAAGTAGAGGTCGGATTAACTTCAGATACAAATAGTAAATTTATAGTTGGCTTACTCAACAATAAGTCAATATTAATAAGATAGATAAATATATAATAATGAAAGTTAGAGCAGCTATAAAAAAGCGTAGTGCAGACTGTAAAATTGTTAAGAGGAAAGGGAAACTTTATGTAATCAACAAGAAGAATCCTCGCTTCAAACAACGTCAAGGATAATTAGATTGTAAATTTAGAACATTCATTTTAAACATAAATAGTTTATGGCTCGTATTGCCGGTATAGACTTACCAAAAAATAAAAGAGGAGAAATTGGGCTTACATACATCTACGGTATTGGTCGTAGCAGAGCGCAACAAATCTTAACTGCCGCAGGTATATCTCTAGATAAGAAGGTAAACCAATGGAATGATGATGAACAAACTGCAATACGTAATTTGATCAACACAGAGTTTAAGGTAGAAGGTGCTTTGAGAAGCGAAACCCAGATGAACATCAAGCGTTTATTGGATATCGCTTGTTATCGTGGTCTTCGTCACAGAAAAGGCTTGCCTGTTAGAGGTCAACGTACCAAAACTAATAGCCGTACCCGTAAAGGAAAGAGAAAGACTGTTGCTGGTAAGAAGAAAGCAGCTAAGAAATAATAATTAGAGGAGATTAGTAAAGACTAATCTTTCTCGAAAGCCAGCGGATAATCTACTAAGTAGAAAGGAGCGGCTAATTTTTTAAAAGATTACCTAAAAGTAAGTTATGGCTAAACCGTCAAAAGCACAGAATAGTGCTAAAGTTGCAGCAAAAAAGAGAATCGTAAAGGTTGAAGCTGCTGGTGAAGTAAGAATCAGTGCAACATTCAACAACATCATCGTTGCATTTACCAACAAACAAGGGCAAGTTATCTCTTGGTCATCTGCTGGTAAAATGGGTTTCAGAGGATCTAAAAAGAATACACCTTACGCCGCCCAGATGGCAGCTTCAGATGCAGCGAAAGTTGCAGTAGATGCAGGTCTGAAGAGAGTAGATGTATTCGTAAAAGGACCAGGTTCAGGAAGAGAAGGCGCTATCAGAGCAATTGCTCAAAGTGGAATAGATGTTACAACTATCAAAGACGTAACACCGATGCCTCACAACGGTTGCAGACCTCCTAAGGCAAGAAGAGTATAATTTCTGTTCATACAGATTTCATATAGGTTATGATAGTCGATTTAGTTTTATGATTTTTTAATAATCGGTCTATCATTTAATAAAAAATCAATAAATAATAATTATGGCACGTTACATTGGACCAAAAACCAAGATTTGTAGAATCTATGGTGAACCAATTCTTGGAAACGGGAAATGGCTTACAAAAAACAGTAACCCTCCCGGTCAACATGGCGCTACTCGTAAACGTAAAACACTAGGTGAATACGCTTTACAGTTAAGAGAAAAACAAAAAGCAAAGTACACTTACGGTTTATTGGAGCGTCAGTTCCGTAAAACCTTCGTAGAAGCCTCTAAAATGAAGGGCGTTAAAGGTGAAAATCTAATTAAATTATTGGAAGCAAGATTAGACAATACTGTTTACAGACTTGGTCTTACTGCTAGCCGTCCCGAAGCAAGACAATTAGTGGCACACAAACACATCACTGTAAACGGAGATGTGATGAACGTACCTTCTTACTCTTGCAAACCAGGCGATATTGTAGGATACAAAAACAAGAGTTTAGCCAACGATTCAATTCTTACAAAGAAGAAAGGAAAGAATCCTAAATTTAGTTGGGTTGATTGGAATGAAGCTGAACAAAAAGGTGTTTTTATAACTTATCCTGAAAGGGAAAGTGTTCCAGAAAACATCAAGGAACAGCTAATTGTAGAATTGTATTCTAAATAATGAATTGAACAGGGAAACCTGTTTACAATTAATTTCAATCATAATTTATTTTAGAAGATTATCTAAATAAATAGAAAATATTTCTTATGGCAATATTGAATTTTCAGAAACCCGATAAAATTGTTCTTCAGAAAGTATCTGATTTTGATGGTGAATTCGAATTTCGTCCGTTAGAACCAGGATACGGATTAACAATCGGGAATGCTTTACGCAGAGTGTTGTTGAATAGTCTTGAAGGATATGCAATTACTGGAATTAAAATTGAAGGTGTAGACCACGAATTTGCAACAATAAAGGGTATCACTGAAGATGTTACAGAAATTATCTTGAATCTTAAGCAAGTTAGATTCAAAGTAATGGACGACTTAGACATCAATTCTGAGAAAATCAGCCTTTCAATAAAGAATAGTACCGAGTTTACGGCAGGTGCAATTGGTGAAGCTTCACAGCACTTTAAAGTAATGAATCCAGAACTAGTTATCTGTGTGATGGATTCTGCTTCTAAAATAGACATCGAATTAACGGTTTCTAAGGGTCGTGGTTACATACCTGCTGAAGAAAATAAAATAAAAGATACTACATTCGGTTTCATTGCTATCGATTCAATTCATACGCCAATCAAGAATGTTAAGTATTTAATAGAGAATTATCGGGTAGAACAAAGAACGGATTATGAAAAATTAATTCTTAACGTAACTACTGATGGTACTATTCATCCCGAAGATGCAGTTAAACAAGCTTCTCGAATTCTTATCCAGCATTTGATGATCATCACTGATGAGAATATCACCTTCGATTCAAAAGAAGAAAAGAAAGATGATGTTGTTGACGAGCAAATTTTGCAACTAAGAAAAGTATTAAAAACACCACTCGAAGATCTAGATCTTTCTGTACGTGCATTCAACTGCTTAAAAGCTGCTAAAATTAATTCTTTGAGCGAACTAGTTCAATATGAACAAGAAGACTTGATGAAGTTCAGAAACTTTGGTCAAAAGTCATTATCTGAAATTGAACAAGTATTAATCGAAAGAGGATTAAGTTTTGGAATGGATTTACAAAAGATGGGTTTAGATAATATCGATTAAGGATATAAATAATTGGGTACATAAAAAAACATTTCCTGTTTACAGGATAAAAAAATTTAAATAAATAGTCATGCGTCACGGAGATAAAATCAATAATTTAGGTAGAAAGAAAGCTCATAGAAAAGCTCTTTTGAGTAACCTATCTTCTCAATTGATTGTTCATAAAAGAATTGTAACTACTTTGGCTAAGGCCAAAGCTTTGCGTTCTCATATTGAACCAATTATTACCAAAGCAAAAAATGTTGAATCTAAGGAATCTACGATGCATGAGCATAGAGTAGTATTTTCTTATCTTCAAAATAAGGAAGCTGTAAAGGAATTATTTACAGTTGTAGGTCCAAAAATTATTTCAAGGCCAGGTGGTTATACCCGTATTATCAAATTAGGTATTCGTAGTGGTGACAATGCTGAAAAAGCAATGATCGAACTAGTCGATTTCAACGAAACCTATAATAATACCCAATCAGTAGCGTCAACAGATACAGCTAAGAAAACACGTCGTGGTCGTTCAAAGAAAGTTGAAACCTCTGAAAGTGCTGCTGAAGAAACTTCAATTGAAGAAGTTGAAAGTACTGAATCAGAATCTTAAAAATTAAATTTATCAATCAAACAATATTGAGAAATAAATTAATTGATAATATCTCTTAAAAATTAAGGAAGCAAAATCGTAATGGTTTTGCTTTTTTTATACCCATTCTTTTAATATTTATTAAATATAAACAACAGATTATGCCAATAACTTCAAAAGATGCAATTCTATTATTAGAAGATGGTAATGTATTTACTGGGAAAGCCTTTGGTAAGATAGGTACAACCTCAGGTGAAATATGTTTCAACACAGGTATGACTGGATACCAGGAAGTGTTTACTGACCCTAGTTATACTGGACAAGTTTTGATTATGAACAATGTTCATATTGGTAATTATGGGGTTAAAGATTCAGATGTTGAAAGCGATAGCGTAAAAATTAAGGCACTGATTTCTAGAAATTTAGAGAATAATTTTAGTAGGTTTCTTGCGGATGATTCTTTAGATAACTTTTTACTAAAGAACAATATTACAGCAATCGACAATGTAGATACAAGAGCCTTGGTATCACATATCCGTGAAAAGGGTGCAATGAATTGCATTGTTTCATCCGAGATTTTGGATGTAGCACAACTGAAGGTTTTATTGTCTCAATGTCCAGATATGGATGGTTTGGAACTTGCAAGTACAGTTAGTACGGATATAGAATATGAATTAGGCGATCCAAATGCTTCAATTAAAGTTTCTGTATTGGATTTGGGAGTGAAGAAAAATATTTTGAACTGTTTGGTAGAAAGAGGCGTACATGTTAGGGTTCATCCTGCCAAAACTCCCTTAGCGAGATTGAAAGAATTTAATCCAGATGGATATTTTATTTCAAATGGCCCTGGAGACCCTTCTTCCATGCCTTATGCAATAGATACTGTAAAAGGTATTCTGTCGGAAAGTAAGCCATTGTTTGGTATCTGTTTGGGACACCAGTTATTGGCACTTGCCAATGGTATTTCTACCTATAAAATGCACCACGGTCATAGAGGGTTAAACCATCCGGTTAAGAATTTGATTACGGGTATCTGCGAGATTACAACCCAGAATCATGGATTTGGTGTCGATGCAAAAGCGGTTCTAAATAATCCAAATATAGAAGTTACCCATATCAACCTGAATGACGAAAGTATCGAAGGAATAAGATTAAAAGATAAACCAGCTTTTAGTGTACAATATCACCCCGAAGCAACACCCGGGCCTCATGATAGTCGTTATTTGTTTGATGACTTTGTAAAGCTGATGCAGAATTAATTTATTTAAAAGAGACGGATTTATTTCGTCTCTTTTGCATTTATACAAATTAAGAATTTTTATTTGTAAAGAATTAGTTGTTATCCAATAATATTTAACGAGCCATTCCGCTAAAGACCAGTTTGTCATCCCTTGTTAAAGGGATTTTATACAAGATGTTATCCCCTCACCTTTGTACGAATAATTAAGGTACTTTTAGCGGCAAAACAACTTGTTGACTAGCCTTGGTAAGGTAAATCGAAAGTATTACTTTAATTATTAAATTTATTGGCATGATTACTTTAGGAATTATCGAGGACGACCGCTTCCTTAGACGCAATATTGAAGAGTGTATCAATATGGTCAATGATGTTCTGCTTATTTTTTCATACAATAGTATGGAAGCGTTTTTTGAAAAGATTGCCGAGACAGATGAACCCTATGTAATATTAATAGATTTAGGGTTGCCTGGTATCTCAGGCCTAGAGGGGATTACTTATATCCGGAAACATTGGAATGATGTACATATAGTAGTAATAACTGGTAATGATGATGAGAATATCATCTTCGATTGTATTCAAAGGGGCGCAAATGGATACTTGTTAAAGCCCTTTAAAATAAAAGAATTGCTAGACAATATTGACATTATTCGGAAAGGTGGGGCATTGATTACGCCTGAAGTAGCCATGAAGCTTTTTAATAAGATTCATAAACCCAGAGAATCATTTGATGACAATAGTTATGGGCTGACTACAAGGGAAAAAGGGGTGGTAGATGAATTGTTGAAGGGACTTACTTATAAAGAAATATCTATTGCTTTGGGTATTTCTTCAACAACAGTAAATGATCATTTAAAAAGTGTATATACAAAATTGGGGGTACGTTCTAAGTCGGAATTACTTGCCAAAGTGCTAAGAAAATAAATCTAAGGTCTGTTATGAACAACGAAAATTTCTACAATATCGAAAAGGACAAGCTTAAGCTAATTCTAAATAGTTTTAGTGATGCCATTCTACTTGAGTCAAAGGATCGAATTGTAGAATTTGTAAATGAAGGCTTCTGCAATCTATTTAAAATTAAGCTACCTCCAGAAACTGTTCTAGGTTCCAATTGTGAGGAAGGTGTAATAGGTGCAAGCTTTCAGTTCAAGAATCCCTCTAAATTCATTTATCGAATAGAAGAATTGATTGAAGACAAGGTACCTGTAAAAGCAGAACAATTAAACCTAAGAGACGGTAGAATTTTCTACAGAGATTATAATCCAATTGTACTAAATGGTCAAATACTTGGTCATTTATGGATTTATAAAGAAGATCCCCAGCAGCTACATTTTGCTTTTGAACAGAAAAAGCAACTGGAACAGATTATGTACCAAGAGATTCTTGAGAATATTCCGATTGATATATTTATTCTGAATGCACAAAAACAATATATATTTGTCAATAAACACACCCTTCCCGACGAAAGAAAGCGAAAGTTTATTATTGGCAAAACAGATGCGGAGTATCATAAATACTACAGTATCAATAATGACAAAGCTGATGTAAAGGAGGTGCATTTCGATAAAGCTTTAAATGATGGAGAAGTAAACTATTTTGAGCTGAATGCGAATGATTTATTGGGGAATGAATGTTACAAAAGAACTACAGTATATCCTGTAGTTGATGAAAACGGGATAGTAGATAAATTAGTAGCTTATTCCATAGATATAACTGTCGAAAAAGAAGCGGAAAATAAGTTTAATGAAATAATAAAACAATACATTCATGCGTTAAACTCAATTAATGATGTTGTATTTATTGCAAATGAAAGTTTGGAGGTTAATTTCTTGAATGATGCTTTTAACAATCATTTCTTGGAGGATGGAATAGAACTCGGAAATATCTTTAAGTATATTCCTTTCCAAAAGCCAGACTTTTACAAAGATGTATTCTCAGTTTTGTCTGAAGATGAGGATAATAAAGGTGGAAGAATTAGCTTAAAGAATAAGGATAATGGTCAAAGTTGGTATAAATACAATATTCGCAAAGGTGTTTCAAATAACGAAAATAAACAAAGCGGAATAGTGGCAGTATTAAATGATATAACGGAAGAAGTTGTTTTGGAAGAAAACTTATTGGAGGTTGTTAAGCGCGAAAAAGAATTAAACGAGCTTAAATCTGCCTTCGTTAATATGGTTTCCCATGAAATGAGAACGCCATTAGCAATTATTTCTTCTTGTGCCGAAATTATTCAAATGATGTTGGCAAGTGGAAAGCCAACTGCCGACATAGAAAGCTATACCAATCACATATTGAGCGAAGTAGAAAGGATGACCACCTTCATGAATGATATCCTGATGATTAGTAAGATTGAAGCGGGTAAAATAGAATTTAACCCAGAAGAAATATCTTTAATCAGTTTCGTGAATGAACTTATCAGAAAGTCATACTTCCCTTGGAAAGATGATCGTTCTCTTAACTTAGTAGTGAAGGGTAATGAACGATTATTCCCTTTTGATGTAAAGATGCTTCGGCACATTCTTCAAAACCTGATAGAAAATTCCTTTAAATATTCTCCTAATAAACAAGCCCCAA
>Ga0114962_10005056_pt1 | contig 10371 bp, 7 predicted proteins | sample C_130820_MF_Meta_FD_87017 | JGI IMG/M metagenome (GOLD analysis project Ga0114962, IMG submission 87017) | Freshwater microbial communities from Lake Croche, Canada to study carbon cycling - C_130820_MF_MetaG | ecosystem: Environmental > Aquatic > Freshwater > Lake | place: Lake Croche, Canada...
CAAACCCTCATTGGCCCGCAATTGCCTGTTGGCCCGCCGGCTGGTGGAGCGGGGAGTGCGGTTCGTGCAGCTCTACGACCGCGGCTGGGATTCCCACGGTGATATCGACACCGAACACCGTCGCCAATGCGCCGCCGCCGATCGGCCGATCGCCGCGCTGGTGGCTGATCTCAGGCAACGGGGGCTGCTCGACGACACGCTGGTGATCTGGGGCGGGGAGTTTGGCCGCACTCCCGTGGCCCAGATGGCGAAAACCACCTGGGGCCGCGATCACCATCCCCATGGATTTACGATGTGGATGGCAGGGGGAGGGGTGCGCCGAGGGCAGACCTACGGCAGCACCGACGCATTCGGCTACCATGCCGTGGAGAAACCGGTGCATGTCAACGATCTCCATGCCACTGTCCTGCATCTGCTGGGAATCGATCACGAGCAGTTGACGTTTCGCACCCAGGGGCGCGATTTCCGGCTGACCGATGTGGCCGGCAGCGTGGTGAGCGAACTGCTGGCGTGATCGCCCCGACACGCGCCCCGATTCCACGGCCTGCGATTCCAGAGGAGAACCACCATGCAACTCGGTTTTGTTTCCGCCATCCTGCCCGAACTGTCGCTCGACGAAGTGGCCGCCTCGGCGCGGGCCAGCGGCTACTCCTGCGTGGAGGTGATGTGCTGGCCGCCGAGCCGCCCCGACCGCCGCTACGCCGGCGTCACCCATCTCGATGTCACCGATTTCACTTCGGCCCGGGCTTGTGATGTGCAGGCCCTGATGGCTGCGCATGGCGTTTCGATCAGCTCCCTGGGTTATTATCCCAACGCTCTGGCTGCCGAGCGGGCCGAAGCGACCCGCGCCGCGGAGCACATTCGCAAGGTGATTCGCGCTGCCAGCTTGCTGGGGCTGGGCAGGATGACCACGTTCATCGGCCGCGATCACACGCTCTCGGTCGAGGACAACTGGCCCCGCTTCCGCGAAACCTGGATTCCGCTGGTCGAGTACGCGGAAGACCAGGGGGTGCGGATCGGCATTGAAAACTGCCCGATGATCTTCACGGCAGACGAATGGCCAGGGGGCAAGAACCTCGCCTCCTCACCTGCCATCTGGCGGAGAATGTTTGCCGAGATTCCCAGCCTCCATCTGGGGCTCAACTACGATCCGTCGCACATGGTGTGGCAGCAGATGGACTATCTCCAACCGATCCGCGAGTTCGCCGCTCGGCTGGTGCATGTCCATGCCAAGGATGTGCGGGTCGATCAGCGCAAGCTCGACGAGGTGGGGATTCTCGCCCATCCAAATCTCTACCATTTCCCCAAGCTGCCCGGGCTGGGAGACGTGCACTGGGGCCGCTTCTTCGCGGCTCTGACCGATGTGGGCTATTCCGGGCCGGTCTGCGTGGAGGTGGAGGACAGGCCCTACGAGGGAACGCTCGCCCTGCGGCAGGTAGCGCTGCGGCAAAGCGCCGCGTATCTGCGGCAATTCGTCGTGGGCTAGCGGGCCGCCTCCGCCATATTTTCTTAGCAACGGTGTGGGGGAGTCAGCCGGCGAACAGGCTTTTGAGCCGCTTGATCATCTCGGCAAGGCGACCCTCGGCGGCGGCCAGCAACGCAGCGTTCGACTCCGGGGGGAGTCTGCCGTCGAAGAGCGAGAGGGCTTTATCCACGGTGTCCACCTCGTGAATTCCTAGCTCCGCCGACATGCCGCGGAGCTTTGGGAATTCAGCGCTCGTTCGCACGGCATCTATCGCCAGCGAGACCACCGGTGTGCGGGTGGAGGCGGCGAAGATCAGCGGATGCAGCCGGCCCACACTCACCAGCGCCCCGCTGGTGGCGATAAACTGCTTCATCCGCCGGGCGTTCCACCAGCAGCGTTCCACAGGCGCCGAGCGAACGAGGGCGAGTTCGCCGAGAAACCGTTCATCCTCCGGGCAGAACGGGAGCCAGAACGGCTCAAATCCCCGCTTCCGCAGGCCCTCAAGGAGCGACTCAAGCGCCGCGACAAAGTCCCATGAGATCCGCTCCAACGGCAGTTCCCTCAGCACGACGGCGACCCGTCGCGGCGCGGAGGAGAGGTCGTCGCCCTGGTCGGTCGGGAGCCGGAGTGCCCAGTCGGCGCCATGGTGAACGGCGATGCCGGTGGAGGCGAGAGATGAAACGGCCGCAGCGCTGCGGATGCCGACGAAATCAAACCGGGCGAGATAATCATGCACTGCGGCGGGCCGCTGCAGCCCGCCGTCGGGCATCGACAGATTGAGATCGACGCCCGCAAACGCGGTCGGCACGCCGGACGCCCGTGCCGCATCCACCAAACCACCCCCAAACCCGCAGGGCAGCCCTCCGCCCCCCACGAGCAGCCCGGCAATCCGCCGGTGCTGTTGGAAGACCGCGAGGTTTCCCTGGTGGGATATCCGCGACCGGTTGTATGGATACCAGTCCCAGAACCCCTGATACGCGCCATGCTCGTCAACGGCGGCCACGATGTCGTGGGTGGGAGCGAATGTCTCGTGGATCACCTGGAAAATCGCCTCGTCGCCGCAGTTGCCGCGGCCGAGGAAGCCCGCCACCACGAGCGTCGGCCGCAGCGGTGGTGCCGCCGGGGAGGGGACCGCGCCGACCGCAGTGAGCGTGGCCGGATCGATCCCTGCGGGTACCCACAGCCAGAGGGCCTGCGTGTTGGCAAAGATGTAGCGAAACACGGGACGGTAGCCGGCCGCCCGCGCCAGCGCCTCGATGCCAGCGATGTCGTAGGCATTTACCCAGCCCAGATCTGCCCGTGGCGCGTCTGGGGCGAGTTCGGTGCAGTTGTAGGAGGCCAGCAGAGGGATGCCCTGGGAGGCCAATCCCGCCATCACAGACCGCGGGTCGGTGAGGTATTCAAACACGCCGAGCATCGTGGCCAACTGCATGCCGTTGAGCCAGGCAGTGGGCAGCGGTTGCCCGTTGAGGTCGATCACCTTCGTGCGGGCATCCCGCGCGACCACGTCCACAGGCACGTACGCTGCAGGGGCGAAGAGCCGCTCAACCGCCATGCGGCCGCAGCCAATGTCGATGATCCGCAGACCCGGGCGCACGAACCGGGCCACGAAGTCGCAGCGCCGATCCCAGTCGCTCGCCAACCGCTCCGCGTTGGCCCAACGGTCAAGATCAGTGGAAGGTGAGGCCATCGGGCGTTCTCGTGAGGTATGACCGTTGGAACTCGAACTATCGGCACGACGATTGCGCAGGCTCGGTAACCTCCACCGGTGTGAACATCATGCAAGTGCATGCCCGGTGCGCTTGGCTCCGATCGCTGCGGCCGCAGCATAGGTTGAATCGCTACTGCTTGGCAACTCGCTTGTGGGCGAAGAGCCAGGTGTAGAGTTCCGGATTGGCGTAGGTTTCTGTCCACGAGTCGTGGCCCGCTTCGGGATAGACCGTGAACTTCACATCTGACCCCACGGCTTTGAGGGCGTCGACCATTTTTTCTGAGTTTTCCAGCTTTACAATCTTGTCCTGAGCCCCATGAAACACCCAGATCGGTAGCCCCTTGAGGTTTTCGGCATCATCCGGATTCCCACCGCCGCAGATCGGCACGATCGCTGCAAAGCGGTCTGGTTGCGCCGCTGCCAGCATCCAGGTGCCGTAGCCACCCATGCTCAGCCCGGTGAGATAGATTCGCTCCGGATCGACCCTGTAGGTTTCGCAGAGATGATCGAGCAGTGCGCCAAGATAGTCGGGGTTCCAGCCCCGGCCAGGACTCTGTGGCGACACCACGATGCAGGGGTAGTCGCGTGTCTTCTCCTCGATCATTTTTGGCGGGCCGTGCACCTTGACCTTCGCCAGAACTTTGCCCGATTCCCCGGCGCCGTGCAGGAACAGTATCAGCGGCCAGCGTTGGGTGCCGGTGTCGTAGCCTTCCGGCAGCGCGAGGAGATATTTGTAGCGTGCCGTGACCGTGATCTCCTTCTCAAAGAACTTCTCCAGTTGGCTCGATTCGGCCGGGGGTTCGGCCGGGAGCGGCTCTTCGGCACGGGCGTGGGGGGCCGGTCCGGCGGCAGCCAACCACACCACTACAGCCGCCATGTGGAGGAGTCTTCCCTGCCCGCGGTGGCCCCTTACAGAAGCCAACCTCCGCCCCCATTGCTGCGCTCGCATCGAGTGTACTCCTTGAGAATGATCTGCTTTGCCCCGACCGCAGGTGCAGTTTACAGCACGGCTGGCCGGGTGGAATGGGGTCAGAGGCGAGACTTTTACCCCTTTTTGCAGTAGGCTGGAGGGTTGGGGGTTGCCGTTGGACCTGCGGTCAACTCCCGCTGGCGGCAACCCCTGCCTGTGGTGTGTTTGCCAGCATGGGTCTTGCCGAATTTTTTGCGCAGTTTCGCGGTGGCCGCAGCCGGGCGAGAGTTGATCTCGTGCGCCGCTACGAGCTGCTGCACCACGGCATCGCCGGCACGATGTCGAATTTCTATAAGGCCCGTGACAACGCCTCGGGGGCCATCGTGGGGCTCAAGGTGCTCGATCCGAAGAAGGTCGATCCAATCGAAAGCCGTTACAAGGGGTTGGGCAAGGCGGGCGAGGGGGAGATCGGGTCGCTCATTGTGGGGCCCAACGTTGTCAAAACCCTCGACTGGGGCGTTGCCACGGATGGCCGGTCGTTCATCGTGGAGGAGTTTTTGGAGGGCATGCTGCTCCACGCCCTGCTCTCCAAAAAGCTCCTGCTTCCTGCGGAGCAACGCCTCGATCTTGTGCGGCAGGCGGCAACGGGCATCGATACGGTCCACCGCGCAGGATACGTTCATCGCGACATCTGTCCGCGGAACTTCATCCTCTGCGCCGACGGTCGCCTCATGCTCTTCGATTTCGGTCTTACCGTCCCCGACAGGCCAGCTTTCCTGCAGCCTGGTAACCGGATCGGCACGCCCAATTACATGGCTCCGGAAGTGGTGCGGCGCCGGCAGGCTGACCGGCGGATCGATCTGTTTTCCTTCGGGATCACCGCCTACGAGATTTGCACGCTCGAGCTCCCGTGGCCCCGCGGGAGCACCGGCAAGGCGGCTCTGGCCCACGACTCGACAGCCCCCACCGACATCCGCGAATACTGGCCAGAAATCCCCGACCTGCTCGCGTCAGCGATCATGTCCTGCGTGGAGGCCGATCCGGCCAAACGCCCCGCCTCCATGGAGGCTTTTCTCACCCGGATCGCCAAGGTGAGCCTGTAATCGACCCGCCGAACAAGACTCACAAAGGGTGGGCGGCCAGCGAAAACGGGCCAAAAATGGTCTGTGCTGCGGCTCATCCGCGGAGCCCTTGATGCCGAATGGGCCGGATTCTAGGCTGTGTGGTTTGCGATGCTCGGGCTGCGGGCTGCCCTGCCCATTGGCAGCGCCCTCCGAACACGAATCGACCACTCAAGCCGAGGATCATCAGCCATGTCCATGGACAAAAGCCTGCGCGTCCGCAGAGGTTCTTCAAACGCTCGCGGAGTGCTCACGCGTGGCGAGCGGATTTTGAAGCTCAAGGAGCAGGAGCGGTTTGCTGAAGGCCGCAGCCCGCTGGGGCTTCCGAAGGTGCGCGTCTTCAAGATGGCGATGAAGAAGAAGAAGAAGGCCAAGGAAGAGGGGGCCGAAGGCGCCGCTGCGGGCAAGGCACCGGCTGGCGGCAAGAAGAAATAGCCATCACGGCTTGTTTCCGCCGGGCGACCGCGTGGGCTGTCTTTCATCGGGAGGGTCAGGGAAGACTTTTTCCACGGACAGCCGACAGCAGGCGGGCCGCCGCGGCTTGGCCGGAGGCGATTACTTGCGGGATGCCCACCCCCTCATAGGCATTTCCCGCCAACGCCAAGCCGGGGAACTGCTGCAACCGCTCTCTGATGCGGGCCACGCGGCCCAGATGTCCCAGATGGTATTGAGGCATCGCTTTTGCCCACCGATTGACCTGCACCAGCAACGGGTCGCCGCGGGCCCCGATGAGGTCGGCGGCCTCGCCAATTGCCAGCGCCGCCAGCGCTTCGTCGCTGAGTTGGTTGGCGGCCGGATCGAGGGCACCCCCCAGAAACACCCGTACCAACACGCAGCCTGTGGGTGTGCGGTGGGGGAATTTCGAGCTGGAAAAACTAATCGCCAGAGCCCTGCGGCCCTCAGCGTGAGGCACGACCATTCCTGCCGCGTCGAGTGGATGGGCAACATCGGTGCGCTTGAATCCCAGCGACACCACGGCCGAACCGGCATATTCAATCTTCCCCAGGTGGGCGGCGAGTTCCTGATCGACAGGCGTGAGAAGCGCTGCGGCAGGAGCCGAGGGAACCGCCACCACCACCCCCTCCGCCCGGAGCGTTTCCGGCGGCACCAGAACCCCTCCTGGCGTCTGCGCTTCGACAGTCAGACTCCAGCCATCGTGCGGCTGGCGCTTCAATGTCTGGGCCGTGCCCACGATCCGGCGCACGCCGGCGGTTTCCAGGCGGGCTGCCAGGCGCGACACGAGCGTCTCCATGCCTGAGGCGAGCGTTACGAACTGCCCGTAGCGGGCTCCTGAGGCCTCGGGGCCTGTGTTCCCCTGGCTCAGGCGGGCCCGTTCACCCGCCGACAGGCTGCCATGCCGCACTTCCATCTCCCAGAATTCCGGGCAGGCCGCCGCCATGCTCAGGCGGGCGGGATCGGCTGTCCAAATACCTGCTACGAGCGGTTGCACAAGGCGCTCAAACGCCTCCCGCCCGAGGCGGCGCACGGCGAAGGATTCGAGCGATTCATCCTCCACAGGAGCATTGCTGTGGGCGCGGGGGGGGATCAGCCGTTCCATCAGCACCCGCCATTTGCCGGCCGGCGAGAGCAGTTTGCTGCCGATGATGCTGTCGATCCTGCCGGGAGCGAGGAGGCGGAATCCGACGGGCACCGGGAGCGTCCGTCCGGCGCGGAAAATGAGCGCCCTTCGGACTCCCGGCGCTATGGGAAGAAGTTCGTCGCCCAGACCGAGCCTAAGCACCAGCGCCATCCCCTCCGGCCGCGCCGCCAGGAAGCTGTCGGCGGAGCATTCCACCAGCCAGCCATTGCGACGCACCGTGCCGATCACCCCTCCCGCCCGCGGCGCCGGATCGATGAGCGTGACAATTGCTGCGGGCTGGCCAGGGGAGGGGCAGGCGAGGGCTTCGGCCGCACTCAGGCCGGCCAGTCCAGCTCCAACAACGATGTACTGGGATGGCATCGGCCCGCCCGTCAGGGGCTCCTCGCAGCCTGTGTGGTCTCTCCGGGGAAAGTGTAGCCGACAAGGCGATCGCCACCGGACAAGCTGCGTGGCGGTGGGGGACTGGAGAAGCCGGAAAGACGAGAAAACGTTCCCAATCTGGTCTGGACGTGGCACTTCCAGCCCCCTACTTTCCGCCCGAATCCCCGTGTTGTTCTTGGAGGACTCGTCGTGGCCATGCTGCGGTGCTCGCGTGCTGGAGGTCTGAAGTTGCTGACGGTTGCCCTGCTGGCAACTGTGTCGGGGGAAATCGGCCTGTGGGCTGCGGAGCCGTCGCCTGCTCCGCGCACCCTGCTGCGGATACCCCACTGGATCGAACTGCTGGGCGAGCGCCGGGAAAGCGCGCCCTCCGCCCAACCGCCGTCTGCCAAGCGGGCAGACTCCGCGCGTGTCAGCCGCGCCGAGGCGCAGGCTGTTCAGCAGCGAATTCCTGTTGCTCCCGCAGTGCCGGTGGCTCCCGCACGGAGCAATCGCCCAGCGACTGTCGTGGCTGCAGGCGCAGACGAACTCTTCCTGATCCCGGCCACGCCATCCGCTTCGGCCGCGGGCAAGCCGGGCCGGGCCCTGCTGCGTTCCAGAACTCCAGCCGACGTGGATGGGCATGCAACTCTGGCGAGCGGTTGGAGCGAACTGCGCCCCGATCAGTTGGCTGAAGGGGCGGCAACGCCCGCCGAATCCTCTGCGGAAACAGACGGGGGAACAGTGGCGCTCGGCCCCGAATCGAGCGTGCTCGCCCCAGCACAGCGGGTGGCCGCGGCCACGGAGGCAGATCGGTTGGCCGCCCAGAGGGTTGCGCCGCCGCAGGCCCTGCCCAGCCCTCCCACATCGGCCACGCGCCTCGCCACTGAGGCAGCGGCCGGCCCCGCGCCGGCGGCCACTGCGGTGGCCGAAAACGCTCCGGCTCCCATTGCCGCTTCCGAACCGACCATCGGCAATTACCCCGCCACCGTCGCCCCACCGCTCCCGGCCACACCGGAGGAAACACCCAGTTTGTCGATCGATCCGGCCAGCTTTCGCGGCGTGTGGCCGGGACGCTCGACCCGCAGCGAAGTCGAGGCAGGGTGGGGGCCCGGCGAGGCCTTTACCCGCGAGGATGGCACGGCAGGGTTTGTCTGGAAAATCGATCCTTTTGACCGGGTTGAAGTGACGCTCGATGGCGACACCGTCGGCTCGATCCGGATCAAGCTGGCTGAGCCGGTCGCCGTGGCCGAGTTGGCGGCCCAATTGGACATTGCTGATCTGCGCAATGTCTCGATCCTCAACGAACAGGGCGTGTCGATCGGCGAGGTGTTTCCCGAACGCGGCTTGATGTTCAGCCTGAAGCCAGGCACCCGTTCGGCGTTGGCAGTGATGCTCGAACCGCTCGACCCCGAAGCCTTCGTGCTGCGGGCCGAGGGGGAAATCGACTCCAACACCGCCTACGCCCTCGCCGACCTCCAGTATGCCGTGGAGATCGATCCCCAGCACCTGCGGGCCCAGCGCCTGCTGCTGGTGCTGCTGTGCGAACAGGGCAAGTGGCGGCAGGCGGCCCAGACGGCCGAAGCAGCCGTGCAACTCGATCCTGTCGATATCTGGACACGGCTGAAATATGCCAGCGTGCTGATGGCGCTCGATCAGCCAACCGAAGCCAAACAGACTGTCGAGAGCGTGCGGAAACAGGACAACCTCCCCCCGCTGGTCGCCGCCCAAGTGGAGCGGATGCTGGGCCGGCTTGAGCTGGAGTCGGCCACGCCCGATTACCAGAAGGCGGTGAAGTATTTTGAAAACGCGATCCGCAAATCGGCTCCGCTCATGGCCAACCGCTCGCAGTCGATCCAACGGGCTTCCCGCGAGGTGCTGCTCGATGCGCACGTGGGAACCGCCGTGGCGATTGCCAAGGGAACCTGGCAGCAGAAGGGGCGTGTGATCCCGAAATGGCTCGCTCGTGGTGAAGCCCTCGTGGCAGAACTGAATGCCGATGCCGATGAGCACGACAGCTTGGATATCCAACTCTGCCGCGGCGCCCTCGCGGCCGCCGCCGGTGCGCCCGATGCCGTCGATCCTCTCCCGTGGGTCAAACGGCTGCTGCAAACCCGCGATCGAATGGGCGCCGAGCTCACCGATCCTTGGCGGCGCCGGCAAATCGACTGGGAAATCGGCCACGGTCTCTCCGACGCGCTCTCCGCCAGCCAAAAACGCGGGGAATCTGCCGATATGCTCGACAACGCCACGCTCACTGTCGCCTTTCTGGAACGCGGTGCTGAGCAGCGCGAGATCAGCGATGCCGACCGGGCCACGATCGGGGAACTGCTGTTCCGCATCGGCATCCTCCACAGCCTGCAGCATGGCGATCATGCCACCGCCGTGACCTGGTTCGACAAGGTTCAGCCGCTCTGGCAGAACAATCCCTGCTTTGGGGCCGGCGGCGACATCGGCCGGCTGGGCGAGTCGTATGTCAGCATGGCCATTTCCTACTGGCAGGTGGAACGGCGCAAAGACGCTCTGTCGCTGTGCAGCACCGGGGTGGAATGCATGGTTGAGGCGGTGGATCGCCACCAGCTCAGCGAGCAGGCCCTGGCTGTCGGGTATGGCAACCTGGCGATGATGTATTCGGAGCAGGGAGAGGAAGAGCAGGCCAAAAACTACGCCGAGATGGCCAGTCGCGCCGAATCAACAGGGCAGAAAGTGCGGTAGCTTAGGCGCTACAGCAGGCTCTCCAGGAGCAGCCGCATCTTGCGCAATTCCGCCACCTGATCGACTCCCTCCATCGGTGGAAGGTGGGCGCTGAGGGCCCGCTTGTAGCCCACCCGCTCCAACTGGCTGAAGAGCTTTCCATACTCCACGGCCCCCTGCCCGATGCGCACCTGGAAGGTCTCGGGCTTGGTGTCGCGCAGGTGGACGTGGCAGACGTACTTGAGGATCGGTTCCCACGACGCCTGCTTCTTGTGCCCGTAGATGAAGTGGCTGGGATCAAGCGTCACTCCCAGCCCTGGCACATTCCGGCAGAGCGAAGCGGTCGTCTCGGAGTCGTGCGTCATTCTCCCGGCGGCCGTCTTGACGCCCACCACCGCGTCGAGGCCGGCGGCAATGGCCACCAGCTTGCGCAGCCGTTCAATCTCGCCGTTGAAGGGCGTGCCCAGTTCCGACGCCTCCACAACCATCGTCACCACGCCGAGCGATTTTGCC